>Ga0209992_10000131_pt1 | contig 104405 bp, 60 predicted proteins | sample 2SBtaG_2_FD_182564 | JGI IMG/M metagenome (GOLD analysis project Ga0209992, IMG submission 182564) | Deep subsurface microbial communities from Kolumbo volcano to uncover new lineages of life (NeLLi) - 2SBTROV12_ACTIVE470 metaG (SPAdes)... | ecosystem: Environmental > Aquatic > Marine >... | reverse complement strand
TTGCTCTCAAGTGGTGGCAGAGTTCTTGCTTGCACAGGCATCGGGTCAAACTTGGAAGAGGCTAGAAATCTTGCATATTCATTGATGAATGGCATCATATTGCAGGGTTCTCACTATCGTTCGGACATTGGTTTTAGAGCGTTGTAGAGAATAAAATTCCAAGTGTTGGACTACGCCTATGGCCCTTACGTGCGCGTAGGCGGGTGCGCGCTCGTTTGGCAACGGTTAAAAAAAGGGGTCAGGTGGCCGCCACGCTGAAGGTCGTAAGACTGACAACAACCGAGGTAATAGAAATGGAAAATGAAGGAAACGCATCTGTGCTACGTAATGTAGCGTGGGGGCTTGCTAGAGCACCATTAGCGGCACTAATTCTGCTGCTGATGACAATGGCAATGTATCCACTAGGTGTGACCTATGATCAAGAGACAGCAATTATGACGCAAGTATTGCCGTTCGTGTTACTCACGATCGGCGCAATGTTCGGCAGTGTGCCAAGAATCGTCTTCTCAAACCTCGGAGTGAAGCCTGCACAGGTCACATTGCTAATCTACTCGCCATTGGTAATCGCAGCAGCGATTCCACAGTTGATTCTAGGGAACACTCTACTTGGAGTGTTATTCCTAACATTAGCATTCGGAGTCCACATTTTCGATAGGGTCGGTCGCAACGATGAAGCGAACCTTCTCATTTGGATTGTGATGGGCTTCTACGCGGCACTATCCTTTGCTGCTGTTGCCGCCCCTTCTTGGGACGGTACTCAGTACGTGAACGGGGCTTGGCTCCCCACTCTCACAGAGAATGTGTGGGGTTCAATGGACGGACATAGGGAGGCAACAGCATTCCTATTCTTCAACGGCTGGATGATATCAATCGTTACTGGAATCCTAGTCACATTGGGAATTCGTGGCAGATTTGTCAAGCCTAGCACAAAGGGGTGGTTCTCTCTTCTTCCAGAAAAAATCGAAAATAAAGCATACATTCCTTTGTTTGCGGCATTTGGAGTCTGGCTGGCAGCCCACCTAATATCAGAAGCATCTTTCTTCTCAGCAACAGAAGTTCAGAGGGTTTCAGGCGATTCAATCGGAGTTTGGTGGCCACTATTTACTGGTGTTATTGCACTACTAACTGCTTACTGCTTTGCAGAAAACATGCGTACTCGTGGAGGTTTAATCGGTATGAACTGGTTAATTTTCTCACTTGGCTCTTTCCATGAGAATGGAATAATTATGAATGGTTCACAAGAATGGCACTCATATTTTTCAGGAAATAATGGTATGTTTGTTTGGTTCTTCATCTTCTTCTGGCTCAATGTGCTAGTTGTGATGTTAAGTGTCAAAGGAAAATTAGGGGACAGCTCACCGAGAAGGAACCCAGGTCTTGCTAAGCAATTTTGGTCAGAGCATTGGTACGGTATCACAGTCGGTGCTGCTCTATTCTTTGGCTTGCTAGTTCGTGTCGTATGGAATGTCATTCCGTTCATGAACTCTAGTGGTACTCATGAGTGGGATTTGACTGGTGGTTCTGACCCATGGTACATGATGAGAACAGTTGAGTACATCATTGCTGAACATAATCATTTCATTATTGATATGGACCGTTCATATCCACTTGGTGCTATCAACCCACGTCCACCATTGTTTTCGTGGAGTTTGGCAGTTGGAGGCATGATGTTAGCGCCTCTGCTTGATGTTCCATCATCAGAAGCTGTTTGGTGGTCAGTAGCCGCTCTACCAGCAATTTACGGAGCACTAACTGTGCTTCCAATTGCTGGAATTGGCAACCGATTCTTCGGTCGTGCAACTGGTGCAGTTGCGGCTTGGTTGATTGCTTTGATGCCTGGTCACGTTGGTCACAGCACCTTCGCTTTGGCTGACCACGATGCATTTGCAATTCTCTTCCTTTCACTCGGATTCTATTTCTGGCTGAAAGCAGTTAAGGCTGCAGGAGATGACAAAATGGTGCCCAATGCAAATTGGTCACCTGCATATTTGTTTAAAGGAATCAAAGCCACTTTTGAAAAGCGACAAGGAGCAATTGCTAATGCCATTCTATCTGGTATTGCATTCTCAACTGTTGCATTAGGTTGGAAAGGATTCGTCTATGGTCTTGGAATCGTCTTCTTGGCATTCTTCGCTCAGATTGTGATTAATCAATTCCGCAGAAGGGACAGTATGGCATTGTATGTGTCTGCTATGACAATGATGCTGGTTACTTTCTTGATACCACTACCATTCTATGCACATATGCAATTAGGATTGGTATTCGATGCAAGTGGTTTCCAACCAATGTTCTACATTGTAGGATTCACATTTGCAGCCGGTTGGGTTGCAGTTTCATTCCGTGATAAACCATGGTTGCTGGTTTTGGTCAGTGGTGGTGCTCTTGCGGGTGTCATCCTTGGTGCACTATGGTTGATTCAATTTATTGGATTATACAACGGCTGGGATGTTCTCTTCACAGGTGGATACTATCTATCAAAGAACAAGATCTTCGATACTATTGCGGAAGCACAGGCTCCGAGTAGAGCCATGTTGTTCGCATCATTTGGCCCGATTGTTGCATTGGCAGCATTATTTGCCGGATTCATTGCCCTTTGGCAAGGTCTCCGACGTCGTGATAGTAGCAGACTAGTTCTAGCAATTTGGATATTAGTTGCTGGGGTAATGGCTTGGCGTGCTGGAAGATTCATTTTCAATGCAACTCCTCCAGTTGCTGTGATGGGTGCTTGGGCATTCGTCATCATGTGGCAATGGGTTGGTGGAACTGATTTCGCTAAGGCTTGGAGAAGGCTTGGAATTGGCTCACCACGAGCACGCTTCTCTTCAACAACTAAGACTGCTAGAAAATTCCCTGGAGTAGTTGCGATATTGATGGTTTTCCTGTTAGTAGGTGCACAACATGCTACCTATGGATTAGATTCAGGAATCCCATCGGGGAATTCAAAGGCTAAGGATATAGATTCAAACATATACAATCTAACCCCGAATATTCTACGCGCGGAAGACCCTATCTTTGGTTGGTCTTTCTTAGATTCAACTCAATATAATCCGCCCAGTCATTGCCGGGGAGCCTCCAAGGAAAGCAGTTGTTGGTACATGGGTGCATTTGGACCTGGGTTCAATGGACAATATTGGAATGAAGGCTATCAATGGCTTGAAGAGCAAGATGCTGATGTCCCATTTGGGCAAAGGCCTGCATTTGTTTCATGGTGGGATTATGGCTTCCAGGCATTGGCTCAAGGTAAGCATCCAACAGTCGCTGACAACTTCCAATCGGGAATTCCTGCTGCAGGAAATATGTTGTTAGCCCAAAGTGACCATGACTTACTTTCGCTATACACTATGACTCTCGCTGAGGGTGATTTGAGATACAACGGTGGCACATTTACTCCTGACTTCGAGCGTATTTTACAAGACCACATGACAGACAGTCAAATTGAGGAATTCTTCCTCCTGAATACCTTAGGTGGGGAAAATGGGGTTGAAGATTTAACCGACCGCTCTTTCTCAATCACTAAGAAAGCCGGCGCAATTTCGCTTGGTGAAGGCCATGTGCTTGATTACAATGGAATGCCTACCTCTGCTACAATCTATCGAGTATACGAAAGTGAAGAGCAAATCGGCGGTGATTTCAACAATGAAAATGATGCATTGATTCAATTCAATCAATCCAAGGACAGGAACGATGAAGTTGTTGATGAATTCAGTCACCAAGTAATCGGAAATTATTGGTACACAAAAGATATTGTTGAGAGTTTTGATGATGTTTCATCTTCAATTCACAGGCAGAATGCTCGCTTAGCACTTGGTAGAGTTTTCTTGACTACGGTCCTAGAAATGCCTGAATTAGTTGACATTTATCATAAGTTAACAAATGAAATTACTTACACAGTTGCAGATTCAGAAGGAAGCCCAGGCGACACAATAACTCGAAATCACGACATTCGTTATTTCGGTGTTGACAATCGTCTCTATCCTACCGGCGGGTCATATCAGACCAGTGGTGGAAATCCAACAGGTATTTTCTATGCACCAACCACACTTGCAGGTCTTGACCCTGAGACATACATGAAGACATGGTATGTTACTCAAAGAGGCAGTTCTAATTTCGTTGTGGACATGACACAAGCAGAATATGAAGAGCAATACAAGAATGATATTGTCATGAGTGAATCACAAGATGTAGATATTATTCAAGCGGTTGATTTGCGAGTTGACCAAGAGCCAGAATTCTTCGATACCATGGTTGCGCGCACCTATATTGGATATGGTAGCCCACAATTGGGAATCCCTGGAAAGATTGCTCAACCAGGTCAACACTTTGACTTGAGAGGCAGCTCAAATAGCAGTTTACAATATGCATACCCGCTTCCAGGTGCTATGATGCCAAACTTTGTTATCGCAAATTGGTATAATGAAGAAGCAACTGAAACAACCCCTTGGTACGATGCTAACACAGGAGTAAAGATACTCAAGTACTACAGTGGTGCGACCCTCAGTGGTGAAGTGAAATTAGGAGACTTCGGAGTTGTTCCTAAGGCTCGCCTTTTGATTGAACGTGACGCTTACAGTGGCGAAGACATCTTTGATGAAGACCCTAGAGAATATTGGATTCCTATTGGCACTGTTGATGCCGATGAAAATGGACGATTTGAGTTCCGTGTACCAGCAGGTCACATTCGTGTAACAGCGTTTTCAGGATTTGCTGAGGATGAACAGGTTTTGCGTAATCAGGACCGAGATGCAATCGTCTCAGCACAAAACAGTTTCCAGGATTGGCAAGAGTGGTTTGCCGACATCCTCGGGGAATCAACTGGGGATGTTAGGGAAGTTAATCCAATTACAGGTATTCTAGCAAATGTTAGTGGTGGAAAATTACTTGGAGAAATGGATTTCAATGTCACCGGTGCACAAGCAGATACCAATGGTGGCGCAGTTATTTCAAAGTCAATGACCATAGAAGCATCCAGCGCAACAGGAATTGTTACTTGGGAAGGACATTCCTCATTCAATGGCTTGCCTTTGAGTGATCACGAATTAATTTTCACCGATATCTGGACTGAAGAAGAATTGGAGCACATTTGGACTACTAACGGTACAGTTACGTCCACCGATGAACACCCTCGTGTTTTCCGTGGCGAAGGAGAGGTGACCTTTACTGGCGCAGGTTTGGTAGTAACTGATGGCGATGTATTGGTTTCTGATTTCACTGGAAATTACACAAGACAGATTGCAAATAATCACTCATTTACGGGTGTTGGCACGTTCTCTGGGGATGGCCAATTCGTTGGTGATATCACCAGTAGTGGAACAATCCCTACGTGTGTAAATGAAACAATTCCTGAATCCTCTGAAATGTGTTCACTAGAGGGTTCGGACCCAGTGACATATCTATTCTCAGGAACTTTTGATGGAACAGGAAAAGTTACTGCAAATGGTTCCGTTGATTACACAGCCGATTTATATCGTGAAACCCTTGTTGGCAACGGTATTTTCTTCACCGATGGAACGGATGAGAGTCTTGACACATTTGGAACAATCAACGGCAGCGGGACATTTAGCGGTGCTGGAATTTTCAGTGGTTCAATGGTTGAGCCGGGTTCATTCCATCTAGTCGACGCCCTACCTGGCTCTTATCGAGTATTTGTTGTTCTTCCTAATGGAAATATCACAAGGTTGAGCACTCCTCTTGAAGTTGAAACAACCGCAACTAGTGGTGTTGAATTACACCTTCCAGGGTCTTGGATTGACGGTGATTTAGCTTGGTTTGATGGAGAACCAGTTGCAAATACTGACCTTTACTTAACTGAAGTTAGCATTGATGAAGAGGCTACTGAACCTTGTACAGAGGTTCTGTTTGCACCTTGTATCATAACAACCGATGAAAACGGTTCCTTTGGTTATGGGCCAATTCCTGATGGTTCATATGAGATGGTGATGGATTCTGATGGCGATGGTTTCAACGAATGTGTACCATGGAGGACACCAGCAACGGTTCAGTTCTGTGATGGGCGTGCAGCAATCACTGCGACAATCGACCCGATGAATTTCACTATGGCAAGCGATGACGCTGCTATTCCTATGCATTATGATATGGAATTCACTCTGATGAAGGACCTTGGTGGAGGTTCAGTTGAACCTGTTACTGATGAAATCATTAATTTCCACAGTGTATTGTTATCAGACGATGAGTACGTTGAATCAATTTATGACAATGAATCTGGTACTTATCGAGTAGAATTACCTGAAGGTGAGTGGGTAGCCAATACATCTTCATCTGGTGGTGAACTGATGTTGTGGGAAGAATTTGAGTTGACAGAGGATGTCAGCGACCTTTCTTGGATGCTCAGGAGAAGTATCAATGTTACAGGACAAATTCTTGTCGATACTGGCAAAGCAGAAACACCCGAAGAAGGAGTCCCAAATATTGAGGTGAAATTCCAATGGGGCGGTATTACTACTTCCACGCAAACAAGTTATGGTTCTGAGGCTGGTAATTTCTCGGTACTCTTGCCTGAAGGTGTAGAGGTGAATATGACCACTGTATCTATTGCAAACCAAATGTCAAATGGTACCAAATTTACTGTATCTGATGATGTTTCCCCGGTTATTCTTCGTGTAGAGGAAGGTATGTTGGTGGATGGTATGCTTTACCTGTTTGAGAATCAAACTGCATATACTCCTCATGTTCCTGGATTTGCGAATGTGCAATTGCATGCATATCAAGTTGACCAAGATGTACACTGGTACTTCGATATCGACCCTGAGACTGGACGCTTTTCTCAGAAATTGATGGAAGGAAACTGGACATTTGATGTTTCAGATGAGAGATTAAACGTTGAAGCATTAGAGGTAGAGGTTTCAGATTCAAACATTGCGAAGATTTCCAATGTAGAACTTATCGCCAACCCTTCAAATGTAACTGTTGACGTTTCTGCTTTCCTTGACCATTCACTTGATGGAAATATCACGAATGGCACTTTGGTAGAGATTGATTTTGCCTTCGTGCCAATATCTGGAGGAAGTGTTGGTACAAGACTCAACATTAGTGCAGAGCAAATGGCTAACGGAAGTATTGAGACTTCATTGCAGCCAGGTGTTTACACTATTGCAATTGATGCACAAAATAAGATAAATGGTTCAGACTTTGATACTGTTCTTATTGACAATGACCTCATTCTTGAATTAGGTTTGGACAATACAACTACAGTGTTTACTGAATTGATACTTGAACCATCATGGAAGGTGGAAGCCAGCCTAATTAACCAATCAGGAGGTGTGCTAGATAATTTGTCAGTCACCTTTAATTCGGTTGATTCAGAAAAGTCATTCCAAATCGTAGCAGATGAAAATGGTACAATTTCAGATTACATACCTGAAGGTGATTGGATTGTTGTAGTTGACCGAACTTTGGTTTCGGACACATACGAGCAATTTAGAGGCGCTATTTCAGCAAATGAAACCTCATCTAGAACTGGTTTGTTATGGCGATCATTAGAATCATCTGAGGTAGCAATTCATCTTTCAGAAGGTGATACAGGAGACCCACTAACCGGTTTCTCATTAACTGCAACTAGTTCAGATGGTTATGGCGAGGTAGTTCTGCCATACACTGATGACCAAGGCAATATGGTAGGTTATTTGTACCCCGGAGATTGGGTAGTTTCACTTAACCGCACAGAATCGATGGATAGGTGGGTCTTGGAAGACCAACAACTAGCGACATTGTCTGCTGGCCAAAATCTGTCAAACATCAATTTCTCAGTTGAACATTGGGTTACTCTTGGAGGAAACCTGTTCTGGGATTTAGATTCGGATGACGAGTACGATTTCAATGAAGGTGTTGAAGGTGCAAACATCACTGTCTTTGGTGGTGGCCTTGATGAACCAGTCAACTTGACAAGTTCTGCATACGGGACATGGCAATTATTTGTTCCATCCGTAAACAATTACTCTGTTGAAGCATCTCAACTTGGTTTCTCCTCGGTATCAATCGTTGCTCAAGTATCAACCGTTTCCAACTCAACAGATCTTGAGTTAACTGCTGGAAATGTGACAATATCCGGATTGGTTGATTATGTGCAAATGGAATTGTGGGATGACTTTTCAGATGATGTAGTTCTAACCCTAATGCCAGCATCAGGAATTGAAAGAGATTCCCGTACCCCAACTAAGGTTATGGCTACTGATGGTTCTTGGGACGGTGAGTGGATTGCTGATGTTGAACCAGGTGATTGGATTCTCTCTGCTACAGTTGTTGATGAAGGAATTGTTGGCATCTCAATTGTAGAGGCTGATGTTCACGATGGTACACATGTAAACTCAACAATGATTCAAGGCGGGACGATGTCACTCAGCACAAATTGGATTGACTTTGAAGGAGCGAGCCACGACCTTAGTGAGACTAATGTCGCTGGTGCTGAAATAATCGGTACTCCTGAAATTAAGATTACAATCTTGGGTACAATCAGTTGGAATGAAACAGTGGATTCAAACGGCGAGATTAATTTCTTGCTACCTGCTGGCGACCTCTACCTCGATGGCGTGTTTGAGACAAACGAGCGAGGAATGGCAATGGTTTACCGTGCTGGATTGACAAGTTCAATTTCTGCTCAACAAGAAGCCCCTGCAACGACATTCAATTACAATAGAATCCTTGAGCATTCAATTGATTTCAATGTGACTTCAATTAGCGGAGCAGAGCAAACAGATGATAGCAATGAAGAAGTGAATGCATTATACGCAAATGAATCTGCATACCAAGTGATTGAATTCACTGTCAATTTGACTTACAACGGAAATGAAGCCTTTGATGAATATACAGTTGGAACTGTCTTTGACGCAGAAGATGGCGACCACTGGAATATTGAGTTCTATAATGGAACAGATGAAAATGGAACAGAGATGTGGAGCGAGACAACACCTGTAACTCTTGGATTGGATGGAGAAGATACTACATCCATACGAATGCGTGTGACAACTGCTGATGTTGAGGATGCGCAATCAATTTCTGGAGGCCATGTAATCAAACTTCGGACAACTCATTCCACAGGTACATTCAGTGAATATGTCTTAAAAGTACACATTCCGCAGACCTATTCAATTGAGATAATCTCATCACCCGAAGATACAATTGGTGTATTCCCGGGAGAGGAAAGGCGTGTTGAATTCGTAATTAAGAACACAGGAAATGGCCAAGATATGCTTGGTTTTGATATTGACACATCATGGTTACCAGAGAGTTGGAGTGCTACAGGACCTAGTGAATCACCTTGGGCACACGGAGAGGAGAGAACATACTCCTTCACCATCTTTGCACCTGCAGGCGCTGATACTACACCATTTACACTTACCCTAAACATCAACAGTACTGATGGTACTGCATATGACCCGATTGAATTACAGGTGAAGGCTGCAAAGCCAGTTCTAAACTTCGTAGTAGAAAACACAGGGACATTTAATGGCGAAGATGCAGTTTCTGGAAAGAGCAATAAGATGATTGTCGTAGTAGAAAATACAGGTCTTGTTGGTGCTAAATCAATTCGAGTTAATATCTCAATTGAAGGGTATGATGATATTTATATCGTCTCCGAATCAAAGGATATTGCTATTGGAGAGAGTGCTGAGTACATTCTCTTCATAGATTTAGATGATGTAGGAATTGGCACCAAGAATTTCGTCTTTACTTTACAGAGTGAATTTGGACTTGATTTAGACGTAGAGTCTGATGAAAGTATCACACGTGCGTTGAAGGTAGCAACCCCACCACCGGAATCGGTGAATGTTTGGGTACCGTTGATTATCATAGCAGCATTTATCCTTGGATTCATAGGATTCCGTAGAATCCGTGATTCAATAAGTGGACAAATGCCATTCTGATGACACACAGCCTAATCCTTAGTCAATAACTAGGGTGAATGGAGAACTAAACGCCGAAGAGTGCATTTAGCACCTTCTTTACCGGAGACTGGGTGAGGCCGTGATACCGGGTTTGGAAGGCGTTGAATTTCTGCCAGAACCCGAAGACCCGCGGATGCTTTCCACAATTGACCCGGGAGCACCGGGATACCCCGCGGAGGCATATGGGATGCCAGCGGAAAAGGACCCTCAAGCCTGGAAGGAAGCAGATGCGGTAAAACCTCGTAAACCACCGTTAAACCTCCCATGGGGGTTATGGATGATGGTTGGGTTAATCGTTGCACTGATGATTAGTTATAGTTCCATAGTAGGTTATCTAGATGAGTTCATTCCTGAATCGGAATGGGCCTACGAAAATTCAGGGATACGCACCTTAAACGCTGACGGATATAGTGGTAAAGGGGTACGTGTTTGTATCGTTGATACAGGAATAGATACAACGCATCCAGATTTAGTAGGAGTAAATCTTGTAGGTTTCAAAGACTTCATTCAGGGAACTGAAGGAAACCCTCATGATAATGACTTGACGCAATCTCATGGGACAATGATGGCAGGAATCCTTGTTGCCAATGGTTCATTTGTGGGTGCAGCACCAAATGTACAATTGATTGTTGCGGCAGCTCTTGGTGCTGATGGCGGTTCGGGATCAGAAGTCGCTGTTGCGGATGCCATTGAATGGTGCTGGACAACCATGGGAGCAGATATTATCAGTTTGAGTCTGGGTGGCAAGCCAGACTTAGTTTCCACATTTGGTGGCAGAACAGAAGGTGCAGTTAGTGATGCTCTTGACAATGGGATTTTCGTTGTTGCCGCAGCGGGTAATCATGGAGGTGCTGGCCAAGATTACCCAGATGTCACTGTGCCTGCTAATGTTGATGGTGTGATAGCAGTTGGTGCAGTTCATCGTAATAATTCCCTCTGGCAGTATTCAAGTTCCGGCTCACCCACCAACGCATCTGGGGAGAATAGACTTTGGCCAAATCAGAAACCAGAGGTAGTTGCTCCTGGGGTTGAAATCCACTCTACATTTGTTTCACAACGAACAGGAGCAACCTGGTCGAGAAGTGATGGTACTAGCGATTCGACAGTATTTGTGACAGGTGCACTTGCGTTAATTCTTGAAAGATACAACGGCAACCCGGGTCTCAGTCCTACCCACCAAGGCGACCGTACACCCATTCAATTAGTGAAGGCGGCTCTTGCCAACTCATCAGAACCAGGGGTTTTCCAAGCGCCAGGTGAGCATCATTTGAGGTATGGGTATGGCTCACTAAATGCTGATGCTTGGTCAGACGCTGTTGGAGCAAGACTTTGAGAAAATGGTCGTGCAAAACACTCATTTACGGTGATACAAATAGTTACTTTTTGATATTATAAAGGTGTAAAGGCGGCAATTTACTGTGATATTTTAATCATGATTTTGATATTATTGCAATTGCAGTAAGGCGTTTTTTTATAACTAAGCAGCGTTCACGGCTGTTTTAACCAAGGATTTGATGTCATGGAAATGAATAACCGAACCACAAGTCTTCTGCTAGTCTCTTTATTTGTGATGAGCACGATGACTGCATTAGTCACTTTGACACCCACTGTAGTAGCAAGTAATGAAACTACAAGTGGTACGATTACCGGAACTGAGATTTGGCAAGGTGGCCACACTTTGACAGGTGATGTTGAGATTGCACCGGGCGCTAAATTGATTATTCAGCCAGGGACAACAGTGACATTCCCCAATGGTACATACTTGGATGTCAAAGGTAACTTGTGTGCTGCAGATACATCCTGTGGTGCTAATGGAATGGGTAGCAATTCAAGCAAAGTAACTTTGCGATGGGCAACTCCAGCAAATGAATCTGCTACAGGTCGTTGTTACAGAATGATGAACCCAGCAAGTGGTCAGCCATTGTGGAATGCAGATCCTTCATGTTTCGAAGGCGTTTTAGTTCGCGATACAATTGATATTGCACAAACCAGTTTCAATCATGTAGCAGTTGAAAATGCGTATGGTATGCCCCGATATGTTGCTGATGTAGCACAAATTCGATGGGCTGCATTCATTCTTGATGGGGCGAGCCCAACTCTCACTGAGATGAGTTTCACGGATATCAACACCTCTAGTGTTCTAGTCCTTGACTTGGCATCTCCAACTTTTAATGGTGGGTCTTTCGTAGTTGGTACAGATGAGATTCTCACTAGCATAGCCGGAAATGCCATCCAAACATATGGTGCAGGAAGCCCTAGTGGTCCTGTACGTTTTCTAAGTCCAGTGTTCACTGGAACTTCAGCTCAAGCCTGCGAAGAACAAGATGATGGGCGTCATGTTTTCTGGGGTCAAAAATCCTTTATCCAAATTGACCACGGTGTTGTAGCAAGTGGAGATTATGGTTATAGATTTACAGATTCCGCAGGCCTCATTCATGCGAATACAATTCAAACAACTTGTACAGGGATTGATATAAATGGCCGCAGATCTATCTCGGGTACTGATTACAAAGTAGATATCACGAGCAATTCAATTGTAACTGATAAAAGGGCACCTTTAACTATTTATGATGGTGGGTATGCTTATGTTGAGAAAAATGTGATGAGCGGTGCTGAGGAAGGTTCTGGAGTGCAAGTTGTATCATCTTCTGGTGCTGCAGGCACAGTCACTGAAGTTAGAATCACAAACAACATAATTGGTCCAATTGGTGGATATAACGGTATTTGGGGTGTAGGATATTTTGACATGCAAATTGACAATAATACCTTCCAAGAAATTAATCGTGAAGCTGTAATTGTTGGTGAATACCATTACCAGGACAATGGCTGGTCTGTAAGCGGACCAGCACCTGCAAGGGCTACAATCAATGACAACGTTTTCAACAACGTTTCAGGAACATGCTCCTCGGAAAACGTTTGGGACGAACAAGATTTCAACTGTCCTGCATTCCATGTTTACCGAGCTAGTGCAACAATCAAGAGAAATATTGTCACAGGGGTTGCAGGGGATGCAATTAGAGCAATTGGCGCACTACTTGATGTGCAAGACAACCAATTTACAGTTGGTGGCGAAGGTGCGAAAATTGTTGACCACGAACATACATACGCATCACTTGCGTTCTTCTCTGGAAATCAATGGCTTGGAGTTTCTGACATAGTATACAACATAACCAAGAGTTCTGTAACAGTTCAATCCGAAACTATACCTTCACTCGCGGGGCCAAATGCGAGTATGCCTATTCAGTTAGTTTGGGACCGAGGAGAGGCATATGAGTACAATAATTGGGATAACCAAGTACTCCTTCCTCCAACTACATCAATACCTCCAGTAGATTTCCCTTTGTCATTACAAGCGGCAAATAATTCTACAGTATTCACATTTGCAAATATGTCTGGACTCTCTCTATCAAAGATTGCGATAGGTACGTTTGCTGCGTCCCCAAGTGTTTGGTCTGTACAAGTTCGTGAAGCTGCACTTGTTCGAATTAGGGCTACTGTTGGTGGTGTGAGAGTGCCAGATGCAACAATCCTCATTGAAGATGCACATGGTAATGATTTATACAACATGCAGACCGATTCTCAAGGATTCGCTCCATGGGTTGCTCTGCCTTCTGATTTCCATCTCGACATAAGAGGGAATGGGGATCATCCAGATGGATTTGCTGATGATGTTGGTGAGGATTCTTGTTCTGATGGAATAGATAACGACGGAGATTTATTGTATGATTTGGATGACCCTGATTGCAATGCAGGTGCAGGCACTAGAGAATTATCAAAATACTTCGTGACTGCTTACAAATTCGGTAAAGGCTACCATAAGTCTTCATTTAACCTCACAGGTACATATGAGGACACTCTTGCTATGACTAATCTAAAGCCAACAGTTGTTGTTACTCAAAGTGATGGTCATTCGTTCATTCGAAACATCAATTTCACAGGTTATGCATGGGACGGAAATGTCGGTACAGGTGTGTTTAATGATGCTCAGCAAGCACAATGGGAACAACAAGGCGCAGTACAGCGAATTGAAGTCAAGACACCAGATTCAAGTTCATGGGTTGATGTTCGTTATGCAGTAGACGACAGCGGCTCCAATGGTGAAGTAACTCGAAACAATAGGCCGTTCAAGAACTGGCACTTTGAGTACGACATGGCAGACCAACCTGAAGGAGATTATACCTTTGATTTCAGGGCGTTTGACGGTGTTGACTACAGCCCAATTGTCACAAAGACAATCAAATTGAACACCAATCCACCAACAATCAATGTTGCATCTCCTGTAAACGGGTCAATGCATAATTCTGGAAAAGTTGTATTTTCTGGCACCGCAAGTGACGCTTACAATGGTGCACTTGGAAGTGATATCCAAGAGATTCATTTCCGTATGTCTAGTCCTACATGGGCTACAACGACAACTAGCATCGCTCGGCCTCTAGATACAGATGGAAACCCAATTGGCGCTCTTTCAGAGTGGTCTTGGGAATGGGACTTTTCGGTTATGCCGAGAATCCGTGAAACTTGGACCTTCGTGATATGGGCCTCTGATTCAGGATTCTGTCTAGAAGATATTGACACTTGTGATACCGTAACTCTAGAACTTGACATCGATAACAGTAACGCAGCGCCAGTAATCTCTTTACTTGCGCCTTACGAAGATGAAACTATCACAGCAAGTGATGAGACAGTTATTTCTGGATTAGCTAGAGATACAGATGGTGGAGTCAGCCGTGTTGAAATTCGCATTAGAGACCCTCAGGATGCTCTTCGTGAATTACCAAACGCACCACCTTATGTTACAGAAATTGGTTCCAATGGACTTTGGAGTGCAACTTGGGACACAAGCAACTTGATTCATGATTTCCATTATCTCATTAGTGCACGTTCCTTTGATGGCCATTCTTACAGTGAATGGGTGGAAGTGGAAGTGGTTATTCACAACCCGTTAGATGCTGATAATCGAGCACCTATTTTCAACTCAACAGGTTGGGTTGGCGAAGTAATAATCTTCTGTGAAGAAGGAAGTCAAGCCCTTGATAGGTGCGGGAACGGAGGGAATGTGATTTTACCTCCATTTTTCTCTGACCCTGATGGCGATGCTCTTGACTATGACGTCTATGACGACCCTGAGATTATCGCGAATAGCGATTTGCAGCATGATGAATTATGTGCTGATTTAATCTCTATTGATATTCATGGAAAAGTAACATATGACCCAGTGGGTATGTCTTTCCACACAACTGATATTGATTTGTGGTCATGTGAAGGAATGAAATTCATGGCAAAGGATGGTTCATCCAATGCTTACACAATGAACTTAGATTTCACAGTTCGTGCCGTATCTTTCAGCGTTGAAAGAATTGATGGTATCAGTGAAATTAATGCGGGAGACACGGCTATATTCCAAGGACAAGGTCGTCCGGGTGTTGAAGTAGTCGCTCGTTCTTCTACTACAGGTGCTCGTCTTAACAACACAATTGTGGCAGAAGATGGCACTTGGATTATGAAAGTTCAGAGCAATAAGTTAGAATCAGGTCTGAATGATGTAGTCTTTGAATACGATGGCAAAGAAACAGGACATTCCCTAGGAGTGCAAGTTGGGGCTGCTGCTAAAGAAAGTGCATTTGGTTGGATTCTCTGGGCAGTTTTGGCATTGGTAATCTTAGCCGCCCTTGGTGGTGTCTTCATGTTCTTCTTCGTGGAGTTTGAAGATGAGCCAGAAATCGGAGATATTCAGGCACAAGAAGCAGTTGAAGAGGACCCTTATGCATGGGGCAAGACGAATGAGGTCGAGGCACAGGCGCAAGTTGCCGCTGCCGCGCAACCTGTTGTGGAACCCCAGCCCACATATCCTGGTTGGAAGTGGGACCCAGAAACGAACCAATGGATACCTGAATGATAAGGAAGTTTAGACATTCAAGACGGATGTATTGAATAGGGACAAGTTTCTATTCCATTAGGAGAGGGGTGTTTTGGTAGTCACTAAACCGGGAGTTCAGGAGAGGATTCTTCTCCACCTTCGCGACTTCGGAGATTATTCGAGTAAGGTCGAAGTCCCATTTGCTCTTTCTCAGATGGGGATTGCAAATGCAGTTGCAATCGCTCGTAGCAACGTCCCTAGGGCGATTGCTGGATTGAAGGACCAAGGTTTGTTGATTGAGAGGCAGACACACGTAACTGGAGTCACTCGAAAGCGGAAAGCATACTTCCTAACTGATTCTGGTATGATTGTCGCGGAAGAGACTTGGGAGCGACTTTCCAGTTTCCCAGTAAGATTGATCGGTCAAGAAGGAACAACTAGTAGCACAACTCTAACCAAAGCAATTGAGAGTTCACCATTTTCAATTAGGGCAGTGGACATAATTCGTTACATGGATGATGGCGGCCTTGTTGATTTGCGACCGTTAAATCCTGAGTTAATCAAGAGGGATTTATCAAAACACGTCGAGAAGCAATTAGTAACTTCATTGGAAGATTTGCCTAGATTGAGAAGCTTTTACGGTCGTGACACTGAAGTAAAAACGATGGTAGATCTTCTTGATGCTCGCTCTACAACTATTCTAGTTCCAGGGATTGCCGGGATAGGGAAAACCGCTTTGGCTGGAAAATTGATTGAGACTTTCACCCACAAACGAAATTTGCTTTACCACCGTGTGCAAGATTGGGAAGGCTCAAGGGCGTTTCTCGAAACTTGTGGAGAATGGTTGGCAGCAATTGGCAACGATTCTCTTTCAGACTACCTTGCTGCTACACCGGTACCGGTAGCCCAAATGTCGGTGGATTTGATTGTAGATTCACTCACTGACGTTCCAACAATCATCATCATAGATGATTTACACAAGGTTGCAGATGATATTCTGTATGCAGTTATTAGAGGATTAACTCAGCGAATGGATGACTTAGATGAAACAGGTTTAATTCTCTTTTCAAGGTCATTCAAATCTGTCGTCCCATTACGGGATGCTGAAGGTAAAATCACTACATTAGTGGTCCCATTAGATGGATTAGATAGGGATGCGTGTAGGAATTTATTACCATCCCTAGAGCCAGTCGATGAAGTGACTTATCAGCACATTTACGGGTTATCAAGAGGGCACCCACTTGTTCTCAATTTGATTAATCGGGGTTCGATTGGCACCACGTTCTATGAGACATTGGAAATGTATGTTGAACAGGAAATTTTCTCCAAATTATCAGGGGCAGAAAAGAGATTGCTCGGGGCGCTCGCAGTCTTCAGGGAACCAATGCCTTTGGATGCATTAAGTGGACATGATTTAGAAACAAATTTGCTCGATGATTTAGTTGAGAAGGGGCTTGCAAGACAGGCAGATTCAGAGATGTATGACGTTCACGATTTGATTCGCGAATTTTTGACTAGTTCTCTTGATTCAGAAACTAATATTCAATTACATGTGAAAGCAGTAGATTGGTATCGTACCCGACGGGAGAGACCAGAGGAGCAAATTGAATTCCTTTTCCATCTATCAAAAGCAGGTAATTCAGGCGAATTAGGTGAAGCACTTTCTACAACAGGAGCAGATTTGGTTCAAGCGGGACATATGGAACTATTTCCAATCTTAGATTCGGTTGACAAAGAATCCGTAGATGATTCGGCCTGGCCAGTAATTCTTGAACTGCGAGCAAATATTCTTTCAATGCAAGGAAATTGGTCAGATGCTAAATCAAATTATGATGAAGCAATTGAGATGCTAGGCTCGAGCAAAAAGGAGGAATTGATTCGTGCTCGAATTAAATCAAGCCTTGCAGATATTTCAGTTACAATCGGCAAAGCCGACGAAGCACTCACTTTACACAAAGAAGCATTGGAGTCTTTTATCAAATTAAATGACCCAAGAGGGGCGGCTAGAACCTACAATAACATGGGTTACATTTACCGGCGCCAACGAAATGACAAAAGAGCATTGGAAGTGTACGCTAATGTGGAAGAATTATTGCAATCCGAAGATGACCCTGAACTGGTAGAATCCAGAATCAAACTCGCTTCTGCATTCCTTGAGATGGGTGAAAATGACCGGGCGAAAGAGCACGCGTTCTTGGCTTATGATGAGACTAACGAAGGGGGTAGTCCAGCACTTCAAGCAAGGTCAAGAGCTGTTTTGGGGAGATACTACTCAAAGACGGGTGACCGGGAATTAGCATTACACCACTACACAGGTGCTTTAGATGGGCTTTCAGAGGAGAGAGACCATCATGCAGAGGTGGAAATAACATTGTTATTGGGCGAAGTTTTGGTGGATGCTGGACGTCGTGATGAAGCGATGGAATGTTACCGTGATGCTTTAGTTTTGGCAGAATCAAACGATTTCAGGGTTCTAATTGGTGAATTACTGGCGCGCCTTGGTGAAGCGGCGCCTGACCGAAGTAGGCGAATGGAATACTTACAGCGCTCTCTTACTGTGTTTAGGGAGTTAGGTGCAAACGACCGAATGCGTGAGATTCAGTCGAAGGTTCACCGTGCTTTGATGGGATGATTTGGGTTTAAAATCCAGGTTGATTACTAGTGATAGTTACATTGTTTCCCTCAAGTAACACCCATATTCTTTCTAATCCTGCTAATTCCACTTCTCCGCTGTGAGTTGTGGCACTTGCAGACGAAATGTCTCTGCTGATTATCAGATTTTGACCTTTATCTTGCATCAAAAGTCCATCATCGTCCAAAACTAATCGTAATTCTAAATTTACGGCTTTAGATAACAATAATTCAACAGGTTCTGCATAGGTGACATTACCATCTTGACGACTTGCAAGGTCTGCTCTTTCTATTGCTGCGGCTATGGAATCTAAATTTTCCTCCATAGCCTGTTCTAACCATACATCTCCTCTTTCATCTTGGAGTTCCCAAGTCCAAATGCTGAACACGGACAGGAATGAAAGTCCAAGTAAGAATGTAAGAACGTAGCCTAACTCTGTTGCTGCTGCGACTGTGTCGCGCATGAGAACGGAATTGCGTCTCAAATAATCAACTCCGTATCGATTGAAATTTGACTTAGTTGCAGATTGAACATAATCGGTTCCCCAGACGCATGGTAGACCGCCTCGGGACTAGAATGAGTCAATTGGACCCAGCCAACATAATCATCGAGAAGGTCTATGCGGCCGGGGAAAGTTAACCAATCTGCACTGAAAGCCAACTCTTGAGACGCCTCGGCAGCAATTGCTGCTCCGTATGGGCCATCCCAACCTCGGCGTATTTCATGAGCCTGTACAGAAACTAACTGCACTCGTTGGTCTAATGAAACTGTAAGGGCAACTTGGCTATTTCCGACTGAAGAACTATCTGCAGGCATAGTTAGAGGAATCGTAACTGCTAATCTTGGGCCAGGTCCTTCTCTGGCGGGTGGGAGGACAAGAACATCGGCTTGGTATTCTGGGTGGTTGGTGCCAACAAACCCTCCACGGTAACCGATTTCCATTCCCGAAACTGAACTTTGGAATTCATAGTTCAGGCGAGGGAGATGAGCCCCCCAAGCAGATGCTAGAGTTTGATGTGGTGCACCATTTTGTGGTCCGAATAGAGTTACCTCTACTCCCAATGGATGTGACCCATCTTTCCATGCTTCCTTCACAATAGCAGCGCTATAGTGGGAAAAATCTTCCCAAGGGAGATTTAGTTCAACCCAGCCCGAAGCCCAATATCCAATTGGTAAGCACCGCTGCTCTCCATCTTGGCGGATTTCCATCATGCCATCATCTCCGGCAACGGATATAATTCTGAATGGTGCATCATCAATTATGTCTGTTGAGTTGACAGCAGTTCTCACTAAGTTTGAAGCCGTTGAAGAAAGAATTGTTAGATTGCTACCTGTAGAATCATTCACAGTGATGTGAGGTGATTGACCTGCTTCAAGGTCAGCAATCAAAGTTAGAGATGTTTCTGGACTTGCTTTCTGAATTAGTACACTTTCATCACCCGCTGAAGTAGGGGTGGTAAACGAATGTTGTAAGCCACTTGAGCGGCCAGAATCCAAGGCTGGAATCATTTCGAGCGAACCTGTGCGATAGGAGTTACTTGCATCTTCTGCAAGCCAATGAATTTGCACAGGTCCAGTGGATATAATCTGTGAAGATGCTGCGGGCCATGAAATTCGCATTGAACTCTGGGCTGAAATTGTGTTGAACAATCCATCAATCTGAACTGCGATGGATGTGGTTTCAGGATTTTCAATTAGAATACTACCTGCTGCAGCCGGTAATGTGTGACTTATCCCTAATCCGCTGCCGCCATCATCAGGCCAGACTGTTGCACCTGTGCCGCTTCCCCAAACCATCATCAATCTTGCCGGACTGCTAGAATGAACAGTCATCACGTCTCCATCTATCGCGGTGAAATCGCCATTCCATGTTGCTGGTGAACCAGTACTAGTCGCTGTGCCTGAGTTTGAATTTGAATCCCAACTGACTGTTGTTAAATCTGAACTAACCAGATGGAGGCTGACGGATCCCGTAGGCATTGGAATAGTCCATGCCCTTCCTTTTCCATCTGAAGGATTTGCTAGGTCTGGTTCAAGCATTGTCACTCCACCCGTTCCCCGTAAGAAAATAACTTTCAGAGGGCCATCCGATTCTAGCCAACTTTCTTCTGATGACATAGTTGACAACACTGAACCGGGAACTAGTGAGTAAGAAGTGCTAGTTCCACTTGATTTGTATTCCACGGTTGTTTCATAGAGTGGTTGTTGAAGAGTAGTTGCAGGTGTTGCAAGTATTGTTCCATCAATGCTAGGAATTCGGTAATTCCAAGTGGCATCTTTATTGGCTCTGAGGTCAGAAAAACAAACTGCAGATACTTCACTTTCAGAGTATCTAATTCTAGTTTTGTCATCTAAATCAAGTAAACCGTCAAGCCGGAAACTTCCCCCTTCATTGAACGCTACAGAGTACCAAGTCCCACCGTGCGCTAAGTTCCAACCTAATTCCCCTGTGTGTGGCCTGAGTTGTAATGTTGCAGAATCTCCAGGCAATCCATTTTCTGAGATTCTGACTGTCTCGGCTGCTAAATCCTCCATTTGTCCCGCCATTGCTTGTCTCTCGACCGAGCCATGTTTCTCATTGATAAGAGGGGTGATAGTAACCATCATTCCTGAAATAATTCCAAGTACGCCAGCGAATAACAATACAGTTGCGATTGCTGCTGAAACCGCTTCATCATCAAACCTGCGCCGCATCAGTACACCTCCACCGATTGTAAGGTGGCAACAAACTGAAATGGCATATCACCGGGCAGTACGGTTATCCCGTCCAGCCCTGAAATACGCTCATAGGGTCCAAAGCCTTGGTAATCATCAATTGAATTCCCGGCTAGATATAGGGCATAATCTCCCGTCCAGTGGTGAATATATTGAGGAGATATTGAGGGGTCTCCTGCAATTTCAACTTCGACAATTAAATTTCTTGCCTCTCCATCAAATAATGATTGTTCGCCCTGTGAATCAAGGTGAACATTTGTCATATGCCGTGTGGCAGATGAACTGATATCAAGGTTTAGAAGAATTAGTGAAACTCTTGGAGTCCCATCTAGTAACACATCTGTTTTGAAACGGGGGAATTGTTTGACTTCAACTGGTTGATTTGGCAATTTTTCAATTCTTGCTCCATTAACCAAATCAACAGAAAACTCGCCGTCAGTCAATACATTGTTGAGCCGGATTCCATCAATCGTTATCTCGACGAAGCGATGTGATATCGTTCCGTGAATATCCTCAACTTCGATAATAACGTCTCCAATTAAGCCTGAAACTGTGAAATCGTTTGTGCTATTTGTCATGGTAAAATTTTGTGTTGAAATTGAATCTGTGACCCTAACAATTGATGCTGTTCGATTGAGGCTTGAAACTGTTAGCAAGTCTCCATCCAAGGTAACTACAGTTCGGTCACTACCACCTAAGTCTGCTTGGATTTTCCAGATTTCAGCATCTTGAAGTGGGTCCATAGACCTAGAAAGTTGGGCATTTTGTTGAACTAAACCACTCCCTTCTGGGCTTTGTGCAGCAATTAAAATCCGGTCATTCAATTGAGTCGCTGCGACGGTACCAGATGACCATTCCCTGTTATCGCTGATATCTTCTAGAAATGGTGCTAGAAGAACAAACACACTCCCTATCACAGTGACAACCATGGCTAACAGCATAGTAACTCCGAGGATTTCGCTTACCGCATCCTCGTTATGGCTCCCGCTCCGCCTCACAGTTGCGACTAAACCTCCCTGTTCTTATGGGTTCGCTGTGGTAAACATCGCCGTAGGCGATATTTCTGACAAAGTGTGTATCCCACCATCAGTTACCAATTGTACTGCTGGAAGCCGGGATCAATTTGATGATTTCAACAACTCATTTTGAGCCGATATTGAAGGAGATTATTCAAGTTCTAATCTACTTGATTTATCGATTTTCATATCGCAATTTTTTCGGGCTCTGATTGCCCTAAATAATGGGCGAATTCGGGCCCGTCTTGGGTACTGATTGAGAGGTCACCTGAGAACACTTCATCAAGTTCCATCAGGACCTCGCTTTCAGCCAAATGTGGGGCGTTATTTTGAGCACTTAGATGGCTCAAAACTATACTTCTCGTATGGCTACCTACAACATTCGATAACAAGTCCGCAGTTTGCTGATTAGACAAGTGTCCTCCACGACCAGAAATTCGCTGTTTGAGGCGCTCAGGGTAAGGGCCATTCCACAATCGATTTGAGTCATAATTTGCCTCTACTGAAATGTGTACACATTCGGCCATGTGACGGGCTAATTCATCGTTCCAAGATCCAAGGTCAGTTACCACCGCAGCTCGCTCTCCTCGATGAGATGCAATGAATCCTACATTGTCAGCCCCATCATGATTTACTGACACGGGGAGAATACTCAAATCGCTCCCAATATCAATACGTTGCAAGGCCTCGAATAAACGGCATTCATTTACTGGGTCCATGCCTAACCTAGCACATGTTTCAAAATTAGCCCAAACTTCTGTTCCCCACCGCTTCTGGGTGATGGCAGCCCCTTTTGCATGGTCAATATGGTGGTGACTGATTAGAATCGCATCGAGTTCATCTGGGGAGATTTCTAAGAGTCCGAGACGTTTTTCGATTTGTTTGCCAGAAAACCCGCAATCGAGTAAAATTTTTGTCTCATCTGTGGCAATTAGGGTGGCGTTCCCACCAGAACCTGAACCAAGATGAGTGATTGACAAGGTCATGCAAACTACGGCGGAGCGCGGTCACTCCTTGAAGGAGCCGCCTTGACTCCGACAAAAATCGTGTTTTGATGCCCTCTTGTTTGCTTGCCAGTGGAGAAAAATATTGCTTACCGTTACCACATACTTCTAACTTATTTTTCTAGTCTTAATTAATTTCAAAAAATTCTGAAAATACTAACTTTAGCCAGTTTTTCCAAGCATACAACAATTGCTTGTATGAACTGTGCTCCATCAGCATCATAAGGAAACCCGTAGGGTTCTCTCGTGAACAGCGGACGCTGTAGGTGAGCCCATGCGCAGAAAACAGACAGTTCTCTTCATCACTTTGCTATTATTAGGAAGCCTTGCCTTCGTTTCGATGTCAAGACCATCCTCAAACGTTGATTCAGTTCATCCTGATGATACGACCGGGGAAGGTCCACCAATTACTGACACTGATAAAGACAAGATTCCGGACTTACATGAGCAGATGTATAGTGTTGATAGAAACATAACATTGGATGACATGGTCTACACAATAAGTGGACTTGATTACGAAAATGCATCTGACAACGAATCTGACTTTGATAATGATGGACTAAATTCTCTAGAAGAATATTGCTGGCCATACGATTTGGACCACTGTTTCGTTGACCGTAAATCACTAACTGGTATACCTCCTGAGTTAACAGAATCAGGGATGCGAGAATTCCTAGACCCTAGACTAGCAGATACTGATGGCGATGGGTTGCCGGATGGTTACGAAATTTGGATGTGTATGCGTGAAACAGGGGCGAAAAACGAATCTATGGCTTGGGAATGTGACGGGTTTGACCCGTTGAACTCCCATGATGGCCAAAATGACTCAGACAGATGTTGGGATGGTGAACTTGGTTGTGGTGATGGATTTGATGTAGACCGCGATGGAATTATTGAGGTCCACGAATGGTATACAAATGCCGAAGAATACAATTACAATGCTCCAGATAATTGGACCACCGAAATCCACGGATTACGTTGTTTTGAGTTGATGGATGCTTGTGCTGATAATGTCAGCAGGCCTACTGGTTCTCCTGGTTGGCTTGGCACTGACCCATTGCGAAATGATAGTGACTTCTACTATTGGTCTGGTAGCCGCGAATTAGCGAAAAGTAGCCGCGGCGATGCAATTCCCGATGGTTGGGAAGTTTTCTTTGGACTAAATCCATTGAATGAATCCGACAGCCTGCTTGATAGTGATTCAGATGGCTGGGACTTGAATCGAGATGGAATGATTATTCCTGATGGTTCAAGAGCAACCGTTTACATCGGTGAAGCCTACTCAAATTTAGAAGAATATTACACATTTATTGACAATGGGACGTGGGTTAGAGCGGGGCTGAAATCAACTCTACTTGGTCAGGTTGATGCCACTGTATCGATGTATGACCAAGGTACTAGTCCAAGAATAATGCATCACGACGTTCGTTCTTTGCAGGCCGATGAAGTACTTGGCTTGCTATATGTTGGCACTAAGCGCGGACTGACTATCTTTGAACCTAGCACTGGTGGGAGTTGGGATTTGGCACTCCCTCCGGGTGGTGAATTGTTTGACATGATGTTGTGGGCTGACCAAGGTGGTGAGCAGAGACTAGTTCTTGCAACAAACAGTGGAATAGAAATTTGGACTTTGGATGGTGATGGTTTCCTCAACCAAAATGTCGGATTATCAGGTATTGAAATGGAACCTGTGAGTGGACTCTACCAACTAGATACTGGTTCAGGAAACCTCGACTTGTTGGTATCGGGTGATGATTCAAAAGCATGGACATTGACAATTGATGGTTCAGGCCAAATCTCTGATTTGAGAGAAGCAGAAACACTCACTGAAGCCTTAGAGATTGAAAATGCAACAATCCAAGCAATAGCGCATACATCAGTAAATGGTGGTGCAAAGAAACTCTATGTTGGAACAGATCACGGATTTTTAGTAGCAAGTACTGAGGATGTCACCGGTGATTACCCTGCATTATGGATATTCAATGAGACTGATGCAGAAAATTATGTTCGACAGGCAAATCCACAGAATATATCGCATTCTGCAAATGTAAGGACCCTTGTATTAGATGGGCCACGTCAACCAGATGGTTCAATCTCTAGCACTCAGACACTTTGGGTCGGGACTGCAGGTGGAGTACACCAATTCTCACTTTTAGATGAGGCTGACCCTTCCATAGCGTTCTCAAGAGACCGCATGCAGAATGATGAAAACGATTTAGATGGTGCTAATGATGTTCACGCTATTTTACCACTTGGTGATGAAATATTAATCGGTTCAAGGCACGGGACTTGGACGTTGGATGGTGACCACGCTAGAGCCTTGGGTATTGATGAGCAACAGACTAGAATTCCTGGATTTGTAACCGAAATTATTGTCATGGACGTTCTTGGCAATGATACAGTATTTGCTGGGCTACACCCTGGCAGATTCTCGAATCACATGCTGATTAATCCGTTTAGCAATGACTCTGACCTTGATGGTATGCCTGATGGTTGGGAGATTGCTCACGGGCTAGATCCAACCGACCCATTTGACGGTGAAGAGGATTTAGATGTAGATGGAATCAATATCAATCCATATGAAGATGACCTCATCGATCATAACTGGACAAATTTAGATGAATTCAGATATATCGCTAGCACCCCTGAAGGATGGAACGGTACCGACCCTAGACTATCTGACACTGATGGGGATGGGTTACTTGATGGTTCAGAATACTGGGGTTGGTTCTATGATGAAACAAACTTCACTTGTCACTATGAGATAGGCGAATATGTCTGCGACCAAGATGAAGGTAATGTTGCTGCTCAGGTCTATGCTGTTGGTTATCCTGGTACTCAAGCGAGTGGAGGAACCGATCGTTCCACAGACCCTACAAATTCAGATTCTGATGGCGATGGAATGCCTGATGGGTGGGAGATTGCAAACCGCCGATGGATTGGTACTGAATTCCACGGCGGTAATGAGTGGTCGCTTGACCCTAGAGACCCAACTGACGCAATGGAAGATGCAGATAGTGATGGCCTGTCAAATTTGTGTGAATATCAATGGGAATTGCTGTTACAAGCAGCATTAGAAGATGGATTGCCTGCATACGGCGAGACTGCCGAAGCAGCAGCATCTTGGTCCAAGATTGACCCAAATAACCCCGACTCAGATGGTGATTCTTTACCTGATGGGTGGGAGTCAAGATATTCTTGTACTTGGCTTATTACTAACATTGGCATCAATCCTCTAAATGGTAGTGACGCGTTTTCAAATCCAGACGGAGATGGGTACGACTCTAACCATGATGGAGTAATTCAAGCAGAAGAAGAATTTAGCAACTGGATGGAATATCATATTCGAGATGACCAAATTTTTGGTAACTTTACTGAAAGTGGTGCACCTCTCCCAGATGGTTTTTCTACATCATTGTGGAATGATACATGGGTGTCAAGTGCATCAAGGCCGTTTGGTGAGATGGTAAGTCCAACCACTATTGCGAGTGTTCCTGGAATGCCATTAACAGACCATGGTTCGGCAAATCCTTTGGTTGCTGATACAGATGGTGATGGGATGCCTGACGGGTGGGAAGTTTGGTACGCACGCTGGGATACATTTGAATCAGTTTGGACTTTGAATCCAGTTAATGAGAGTGATATTTTCAACGACCCTGATGGGGACGGCATGACTAATTGGGAGGAGTATAACAGCATAAATGCTACAATTACTGAAACCAATGAGAATCAGACTTCTCCTCAATATCATCCGTTTAAATTGGGCAATACATTGATTTTGACACCGTGGAATATGGCTGTAGGGACATCATCATTTGGCTCATACATCACTCCGTCACAATATGCCATGAGTGGGCCTACTTGTGACCCAAATAATGCCGATAGCGATGGCGATGGCTTGCTTGATGGAATTGAATTACTCTTTACACAATGGAATTCTACATTTGGCAATTGGTCATTGAATCCACTAGTCTCGAATGATGGTGGAGGTGATGGTGACCAAGATTCACTTACCGACCGTCAAGAATTAAATTTGACTTTCGAGAACCCACTTAATGGCGGACTTGCACCTCCTGATGCACCTAAGATGTGGGAAGAAGCATATGCACTTGAACCACAGAACTTCACCAGCCGAGTTCAGTCTATACTTGACAACAAACTCGGCCGAGCGTTTTTGGCACTTGACCAACACGCGGAGTGGGTATCAACAGGAGTGGCTAGACCATTATTAGCAACTCTAATTGGTATCACCGACCCAACAAATAATGATACTGACGATGATGGTATGATAGATGGATACGAGTATTGGTTCACAGAATGGGATTTAGATGATAACCGATGGTCAATGAATCCACTAACCCAATCAGATATTGATGCAGATAGCGATGATGATTCTTATGATTGTAATGAAGATGGTATAATTCAGATGAGTGAACGTTATACCAATCTAAGGGAATATGAGGCTAGAATCTATGGAAAGGAATCTTTGCGTTACATGTTCCCGCCCGGCTATGGATTGGTTGATTTCGGTGATGACGCAATTGCTGCTCAAATGAGTGAAAATTCCCTTTCATGGGAAGATGCAAGACAAGTAATTGTCAATATATTCGCCTCAAAGGATGTAACTAGTACAGAACGTCTGTCAAGAATCAATACAGCATGGAGTGATAATTTCAACATTAGTCTGATTGGAATTTCTGACCCAACTCACCCTGATAGTGATATGGATGGCTTACCCGATGGATGGGAATTTTGTTACGGGGCTTATCAAGAAGTGATGCCTGTGAACGAATATCGTTGGACACTCAATCCGGTGAACCCGCTCGATGTTAATTACGACCCAGATGAGGATGGCTGGTTTGACAGGACTAGCCAGGACACACCTGCTGAACAGGGTAGATGGGCTAATCACGCATTCACCCCTGGTTCCATTGACGACCAATATGCTCCGGGGAATAATCCTCTTTTCTTCACTAATTGGATGGAGTATGACAATGGCACTAGACCAGACCTCAATGATACCGATGGCGATGCTGTAAATATGGTTCGCGTGGCTAACTCAGCAGACCCAACTCTGACAGATGATTTCTATCGAAGTTGGCATTTGACCGATGGAAGAGAGGTGTTCAAGTATGGAACTGATGCCACTCATAATGATACAGATTGGGATATGTTGCCTGATTGGTACGAATTGAAATATGGTTGGAATGAAACCAATGATAATTGGTCATCTTATCAACAAGTAGAAGTTGTCTGGGAGCAGTATTCAATTCTTGGAAACATTGCAATGCGTCCATTACATGGAAATGGCAGCATGCTTGAGAGACCACTTCTAAACTGGACATGGGTGACATTTGACCCAACTGACCCAAGCGATTCATTGCAAGACCCTGATAAAGATGGAAACTGGGATTGTAGTAATGCTGGTTGTACTTACACTCCCTACAACAATTTCCAAGAATTCTTTGGTTTAACAAATCAATCTATCACCTCTGCAACACTTGCTAGAGCAACCCCAGTAACAATTGCGGGCTCAGACCCTCCAATTCAGATAGTACCTCAAGAATGGTGGGAACTTCAAAACGCATTACTAGCGAAGGGAAGAGCAAATGAGTACCAATGGAATTATCTACGGATGTTTAGAATCAACCAACTTTCAGACCAGCTGTATGCTTTAGTTGTTGATGATCATGATATTGATTATCTGACAATCAATGGTTCTGATGATACACCACTTGTGAAAGGCGATTGGACAGCAGATTGGGGACGCGTCTTTGGTGACCAATATCACTTGCCAAACACTGGTTTAGGTGAGATGGTATATGGATGGTGGCTTCTAGATTTTAATGGAGACATGATTGCAGATGGGACTAATCCAATCAACTGGGATACCGATGGTGATTGGTTGAATGATTGGTTCGAAATTGAGAATGATATGCTTGATGGGATCCGTGGAAATGGGCCATCACCAATTCGTTACGATGACCGTACTACAAATAGTGCTTGAAATCCTAATTTTCTCGAAGTTTTTGCAATTTGATTTTGTCCTGAAACTCATTCCAATACAACTGTCAAATTGACCTGAAAAAATTCTCTTGACATCTGGCCGTAGGCCAGAGTCACCTTTGACCGAGTGGGGGAGATTTGATAGGGAGGAGTATTTTGTCATGTAATGAGGGAATGCCATGCATAGTGAAGTAAACAGAAGACATATACCTTCAATGCTGGTTTTGCTATTTCTTTTTTCATCGCTTGCACCTCTGCTAGACTTCACAAGTGATGTTGCTGAAGCGTCAGGCGGCCAGAGGCATGTTTACACGTTCACTGACGGTTCTAACGAGGCAGTAGCACTCTACCAAAGTGGCCAAAAGGCGACCAATGTCAAAGTTTCTTTGCCTAGAGGGGCAGAAGTCACTGCAGTAGAGATGACTCTCTCAGGTGCTTCTTCTACCGGTTGGAATCAGATTCTACACACCGCAAGACCTGATTGGATTGTTGGAGATGCAGTTGATACTGACGCTCGTTCAGACTCAATTTCTCTTGGCCTTGAATCTTCAACGGTCAATTTTTCTTCACATCAAATTGATGAGACCCCAACCTCGGGGGCAGCATGGAACGACAATCGATCTTTTTCAATCCGTCAACCACATACATCGAATGCCTCAGAAACAAGATTCAACCCTCAAAGAACAGTTACTTCTCCATTCGGAAATCAAGGTGCTGGAGCGGCTCTAAATTACCGTGGCTGGACTTATGTTTCGACATTTGCCTCAACGACTCTAAACCAAGTGGTCAAGAAAACCTATCCTAACAATCTCAGTACCGCTTCTAGTGTTGCAATTGTTGAGGGTAATTGTAACATTCCTTCACCTACAGGTTCAACTTGGGGCGCATATTATGGGTTCAGAGATTGGACAATTGGGGATGATGAGAAATTGTATGCAATCCTCGGATTGAATCGGCAATCCGCTTCTATCAACGAATTGGTGATGGTGGTTTTGGATATCCGTTACGAAAATGTTTGGACTTGTGAAAACACATACGACTTATCTTCTAACTCGTATGGTCCATACACCGGTATCTCGTACGACAGGAGCCGTGACATTATCTGGGTATTACATTCTGTAAGGAACACCGTAACCCCATACACATTCAACTCTGATGGGACTTTTGAGAGAGATACTGATTTACAATACTCTTACTTTTCTAGTTATAGTGAGCAAAATGGTTTGGTAGCGCACAATAATATGTTCTTCTTTAGAAGTCAGTACAATTACTATCAAGACCGATTGGAGGCTTATGCAATCAGTGGCACATCAACAACTCTTGCTAAACAAACTGGAGAGCGCTCAATTAGTGCTCGTGGATTTGGGTTATATTACGATGGTGCTAGACTCTCATTGATTGATCACTACATGTGGTCTGCAAGATATTATCGTGAATACGGTACTGGATGGGCCTATCCGATTTCACCTCAACCAGGGACTTCTAGTTGGATTTCGGAACCAATTATCACCAATGATGATGTAATAATGGCAAATTTAGAGACGTCGTGGTCAGCGACATCTACGGGTGACAGAGTTGATTATTGGGTAAGTGCGGACAATGGTACTCACTGGGTAAAAGTGACAAATAATGAGACCGTTCACTTCTCAAATCCGGGCAACCATTTGCGTTGGAAATTACAACTAGTTGGTGGCACTGCAGTTTCATGGTGGCTGTCGATGGCATATGGCACCGCATATGCGACGTCTGGTACTTGGACATCTCCAAAGATTCCAACAGGTACTCAAGTTGGTACACTACAGCCACAATGGACTGAAACCCTTCCAACTGGCACTTCACTGACTGTTGAGGTTAGTAATGACAATGGAACTAATTGGCATTCTGCAACCAATAATCAGTTGATAGAATTGCAAACTCAGGGTTCAGCACTAAAGTATCGAGTCAGTTTTGCGACAACGGATTCAGCACTCACTCCGCTGTTAGATACCTTTACACTCGATTATGAAGAAGGATATCCTTCGGCTGTGAGGCTTGATATTGGGGCAGACAACACAAACGAATACATCGGCACAGGTCTACTGAATTCTCCAATAGTTCTCAGTGGTGCAACTCTAGTTACTGCATTCAATGATAACATTCTAGACAATGGGGAAGGTATCTCAAATGTGACACTGGGCCTATCTGCTGGTTCACCTGGAAGAATTAAAGTTTCAAATCTTGATATTACTTATCGATTAAACACCCGCGCCCTAACTGCGGAGATTGAGGGGAATATATTGGTTCCAGATGGGGATACTCGTGTGTTACTAGTTCGAGTTGCCAAAGGTGATGAAGCAGACAGAATTACACAGGTGCAAGTTGAATTGATGGCTAATGGCCGTAATAATTCGGTATTGCAATGGCAAAGTGGAAATGTCTGTGATTTAGTGAGCAACAGCGATAATTTAGTTCGCTTTGATGCTGGCAATTGCTCTTCATCTACAGATGGAAATGGTGTCCTTTCCTTACTATTCCCTATTGAATCCACATGGGAATGGAATGATGAATTAGACGTAGAAACAAAAATTACAGTTGACGATGACATTGGTAGACAAGTGAATGGCTGGTTAACCAGTGACATGGATGTTCGTGTTGAAAACGACATTGTGTTGCTTGACTTAGGTGTTACCGATGAAACTGGAAGAGCCCTTGAAGGAAATGATTGGATGAGAGGTGGTCTCCAAATGACCTTCCAAGGCGGCATTGTGTTTGAAGGAACAACTTACACGCCACATGCAGGACAATTCAGCATTGAACTGACAGGTCATAATCTATCAATGAGTGGAATTGCTGAGGAACCTGAAAAACAATTCCACATTGAACCAAATCCGAGTCACGGTCAATACTCATTGACGATTACTTCGCCAATAGAGTCATCACCAGGCGGCATGCTTTTCCGAATCAAAGCGGTAAATCTACAAAATGGTTCAACATACATCAATCCTGAATTTAACTCCGTAAGAATTGTTTTAGATGGAAATAGTCCATTGGTTATTGGTGCAACACCAGAAGATGGTTCTGAAAGGCATAAGGGTAACCCTGACCAACCAATAAGAATAGTTGTACAGGATTCTGTTGACCCTCCAACTCTATTGACCCTTCATTATTGGAGGCAAGGTCAAGATGACTTGAATTATGATAAAATCCCAGATGAAAATGAGTACACTACAATGTCTCTTAGAACTCCTGAATTACAACCCGGTGGAATCAATATTTTTGAAGGATTAATCACCGATTCCATGAATCATCATGGAGAAGTAGTTTCCTTCTTCTTGTCCGGTGCTGATGCCCAAGGAAACGTGTTAGCAATGGGTGGTGGCCCTGTGTGTCTTGACGAAGATGCACCATGTGGCGAACTTTCAACCCAAACTCTTCCTGATTGGGATGCTGATTTAGTAACTTACAAAATCCGGGAAGAATTTGAACCATTCTTAGTACTTGATGGCAATTCTACAATTGTTGGCCACGATGATTCTGCACCACTACATCCCGGTACGAAATATACAGCCAAACTGAGAGTTTGGGATAAAAATGGCTGGAATGATATTGAAAGTGTAAAGATGGCACTTGGTAATGATATAAACGCAAATGAGACCGCAATTTGGGCTAACTTCACTAAACTTTCCAGTGATTCACTTGCCATGCATATTGAGTCAGGTGGGGAAGGATTAGCAGTTTCAAACCTTTACAGTAACTTCTCTATTGTAAATGATACTGCACTTGACTTAGATATTCAATTCCAGTTGACTTGGCTATTCTCAGAAGTATGGGATACTGATGGTGAAACAACATTTATTCCAGTGGTAGAAATAACAGATTGGCCTTGCCTTGATGGTGAAGACCTTGCTTGTTTTGAACACCGCAATGGTCTTGGTGATGATAGATGGAGTCTAGATAATGACCTTCGTTTTGATATGGCTCCTGGACACTTCACGGCAATTGATTTAGCAACTGGTAAAAATCTCTACACTGGCGGAAATGAGCAAGAAACGATAGCGGCTGGTCAAGTTGTCAGAGTTAATGGTAGAATACTTTTCAGTGAAGATGAAACACCTGCTCCAGAAGGTGCTTTCGATATCGTAATTGGTAATCTTGAATTACAGTGGAGAGCAGTACCGAGGGATGATGGGGAATTCACAAGTGATATTCTCGTTCCTAATGTAAGAAGTGGCCACTTAGATATGATAGCATGGCTAGAAAATTTGCCGGGTATTGCTCAAGATGAAAGTGAAGAGAAACCAAGAATCCTCCTCGAAGTTGACGGCAATTCTCCAGTAATTAACGCAATTAGCCCTTCTGGCGACATCGCTATTACAGATGCATCTGAAATTGCAGTATTCATCAATTCAAGTGATGACCACGGATTTATTGCCGACAGGACTGCAGTCCTGCATTACAAAGTGAAGGCTGGTGAATCTGAGGTTTCTAGAGGTTCTCAAGAGTTAGGGACTCTCCTTGAGCAGTATGGGTATGGTCATTGGACGGGTGTTGTTGACCTGACTGATGGGGGAGTTACTGAACTACTTCCGGGTTACACGGTTGATGTATGGGTGACAGGGGCAGACGCCGCAGGAAATCCATATGTTTCAGAAAATAATACTGAACAAACCCCGCTCACTCAATGGAGAATTATCCGGGTAGGGCCTACTGTTACACTGATGGACTTAGATGTCTATTGGACAGATGCTACACCAGTATCAGGTGATAATGTGAGTTTGTTAATCCATGGGGCTAACGAAAATGGGGAGGAGGGAACTCTAACCTTTGCCTTACAACAAAAGACCAAGGATGGCGATTGGATTAATGTCAACAATGCCTCCTCAGATGCGTTATTACGTGCCAATGGTAACTTCTCTTCTGAGATTTCAATCAAGACTTCAGAGGTTGATGAGGAGACAGTTGAGCGTTATCGTTTGATAGTGAAAGATAACCATGTAATTCTAGACCGAATGTCCCTTGACCCACTCATAATTCAGCCAGCCGTTGCTAGGGACGGTGCTGCTATATCCGAACAATTTAGCGAGCAAACTGGAACAGTTCTCCTTTACATTGCATTAATTGTCGCTTTGATTGCAATTGTCGTTTTGATAACAATGAACAGGCAGTTGACAGCCGAGGATGTTGAACTAGACCCTGCTGAACAAACATTGGCAGTGGTCGATGCAATGGATTCACCGCCACCTCCGCCTGGGTTTGACTCTGATGCGCCCCCGCCACCACCAGCCGGCTTCGATCCGAACGCGACTCCACCTCCACCAGATGGATTTGACCCGAATGCGACTGCACCTTCACCAGATGGATTTGTTCCACCCGTTGAGCAGACGGTGGAAGTTTCTGCAGAACCGGAACCAGCAGCCGAGGTGGCTAGTACTGAATCCGATTATTCCGGATGGACCGATGAGATGTTAATTGCTCAAGGATGGACTCAATGGCAAGTTGATACTTGGCGCTCAGAGCAAGGTGGAGAGGCTCAAACTCAAACCACCCCTGTTGTCGCAGAGGAAGTATCTCAACCTGTGGTAGAAAATGAAGTTTCAGATGTTTCACAAGAGGATGACAAACTGCCTGCAAACCACCCAGCAGCAGAATTTAACTATTCAGATTCTGTACTTGATTCAGTAATGAAATCACATGGTATCACTGACAAATCAGCATTCATGACTCATGCAATTGATTTTGATAAAGATGGCAATAATTACCTTAACAATAAAGAATTGGAAGAAGCCGCTAAGTCCTTTGTAACCCAGTGATTCAAGCAGAATAAGTTTTGGTCACAGAAAGCATCGCTGTTTGATATGCATCAAAGATTGACCAGAACCATATCAGAGGCCAAAGTAAGCAGAATAGCAGTGGTATTTGGAGCGCAAACCAATCAAATGCTTTGGAATGCTGACGATTGAAATGCTGGCCGAGAAAGAAGAAAGGGATAATCGCCAATCCAGTAGCAATTAATGGGCGCAATGCCCCCCAAGGTCCAACTCCACCTGTGATTTCACTAAGCACCACCAACACCACTTGGAATGGTGTATGCCAGGTGGGAGAATTCTCTAATTTCTCGTGCAATCGTTCTTGCACGCGGGTTGAAAATCCTTTACTCACACTTATCCCTCCGGCTTGTACATTTTGAGTTCAACGGTTGTTTGTCCCTCTATCTATTGAATTGTTCAATCTCCAAACCTTCTCCGATGAGACGGTACCAATAAAATGCAAGTAAAAGAAGCCCACCTGAAACAGCATAGATTACTAAATGAAAATCAATACCAATCCTAGTAGCGATTGTATCTGGTAAAACAGATATTCTCCACGCGGTAATTGCTGATAGTAATGAGGCGATTACAAGGGTTGCAGCACGCCTCCTTTGGGAGTTTTCAGATTGGTCTGAGAAGTCTTTTGGTCCGATTCCTAATTTGAGGACCATTCGTAGCCATAATGGGAGCAGTCGTTTGAAATCATTGAGAGATTGAGAACATACCCATAATGCTACTCCGCTTAGAAGTAAGATGTGGTCACCTGCTGTCCACAACCATTCTTTCGGGTCGAGTGATATGGCAATATCTGATAAGCCGATAATTACCGATATGAACCCAATCGCGTAAATCATAGCATCTGCAAATAAAAGGCCGAAATTTGCTGTAATTTCACCTTCAACCATCTCAAAACGTTCTCTTGAATGTTCAAGGGATAGCCGTTCTAATTCATCCACAATACCCTGCAGGCCAATCGGTGACATAATGGATACCCTGCCATCCCCTACAATTAGGACGATTGTGAGGGTGAGTGAGAGTGGTCGAAGTGTGGTTGACTGGATTCGAGCCGTTTGGGGAGCACAAGACAAATATTTCGCAACAAATTGCTGAGCATATGGCGGATTTCAATGATGTGATATCAATTGGTCCTTCACTTAATCCGATGAAAGCAGAGCAACGTGAGATTGAGGTTGAAATCAAATCCCAGATTCTAACTGTTGACAAATCAGGCAGTGAAGTAATTGCCTCAAAGATTGCTGATCCTGTCGACCCCATGCCTCAAGCAATCATCCATTTAGGATTGGCTGAAAATCGAGATGTAATCTCCTTAGAGGCCACGGCCTACAATGAGCTGGAATTTCGTATCGCTGATAATAGTGGCCGTCAAGTATCGGGTGGTGCCATCACTGATGGGGGGCATAACCTGCGGCATTCGACAGCCCCGATGAATTTGTTAATGGCTGAATTAGGTGATGAAGAGTTAATCTGTAAGAGTGAAGACCCGGGGCGTTTCATTTGTAATGAAACATATTTCTCAACATTGCAAGCAGTTGAGGAAATTGAATTGAAGGACAGGATGAAGCGAGTCATACCTGTATTATTTGTTCATCTACCGCCAGCCGATAAAATCCCTCTAGAAACTCAAATTTCTTTCGTAAAACGAATTATTGCCGTCTCTGTTCAGAGGCCTCAGATGCAAGTTGTTGGCGGTATGTTAAGAGATGAAAATAACCGCCTACTCGCAGCACGAAGGGCATCTAAGGAATACATGGGGGGTTACTGGGAATTCCCTGGCGGGAAGGTCGAACAAGGGGAGAGTAAAGAGCAAGCCATTAGCCGAGAGTATCTCGAAGAATTAGGGTGGCACATCAAGCCAGTTCACGTGTGTGAAGAGTATTCCCATGCTTGGCCAGAAATGGTTGTTCATCTGACCTTTTTCTTATGTGAATCAGAGGGTGAATTACCTCCCGCGGTGATGACTTCTCACGATGAAAACCGCTGGCTCTCCCAAGATGAATTGATGGATGTAGAATGGCTTCCACCAGATGTAGAATTTGTCAAGCGAATAAAAGAACGAGGCATTGAAAACCTGTGATTCCGCTTTTATCGCTCTGAATTACCATCAACCCAATCGCTGACTTCTCCATCTTTGTGCATTGACCAATCATCACTCAGTGAGCGAGGATACTCAATTCTGCCTTCATGCCAAGTAGATTCTTCTATCCAAGCGGCTAAGTTGTCTCCACGCAAGGTGACATCAATTGTACCGCCAAGCGATTTTTCATTATTTAGGACAAAAGCGACCTTTCCTGCCAGCGCAGCTTGGCGAGAGAGGGAAAAAATGGTTTCATTTTCATATAAGTTTGCGCCCATGGCGTCTAGCGCAGTATCAAGAATTCTCAATTCGGATATACGTTCAAGGAATTTACTAAGGTCAACTTCCTCAAACTCCCATTTAATTTCTCCTTCAGTAACTGGGAATTCACTTTCTGTGTACTCCGGTGGTTCAAGTTCTGGGAAAAGGGTGCTTAGAGAATCAGCAACACTTGGGGCGTGGTCGGAAGGGCGGATTGTCGTGCAAACCACTGCGTATGGAGAACTCATCGTAAGTTGGGAAGAGTGGTTAGATGATGAACTCTATCGCTTGAGTAGTGGTAAGATTGACAGACAATAGGCAAACAGCAGTGGGTGAGTCAGATGGCAGAGCCGTATGTTGTAACCGTGATTCCGACCTTTCAGGAGGCGAATCATATTGAGCGATGTCTGTTATCTTTGATTGCTCAGACTTGGCCTGCAAAACAGCATTTGATACATGTTGTTGATGGAGGCAGTGATGATGGAACGCGTGAAATCATACAAGAATTGGCAAAAAAATCTGCTGCTGAAGGCGGACCCGAAATTTTGCTGCTTGATAATCCAGACCGTTTCGTTGCTGAGGCTAGAAATCTCAGTCTAGAACAATTGCCTGACGAGGCAACTCATGTGCTCGAGATGATTGGTCATGTTTGGATTCCACCAAAGCATATTGAATCACGAATGATTGAATTTGAAGAATTGGAAGAAGAACTGGGTGCTGATGGCAAAAAAATTGCTGGAATAGGTACTCTTGTCAAAGAAAGTGACCAACCTCTCAAAATGATGGGCCGTTGGATTGAGGCTACATTACAGAATCCGTTGGCTAGCGGGCGGGGTCAGTTTGCTCAATTTTCAGGTTGTCAAAGAACTAGAATTCCCCCATTTACTTTGTACCGCCGAGCCGCGTTAGATGCGGTCGGCGGCTGGAATCCCGAATTCATCACCACACAGGATTCTGAACTAAACATGCGTCTTGACGGCCAGGGTTGGAGCCTGTGGCGCTCAGACGCATCATATTGTCACATGGCCAAACGGACTTCCGTTATCGGATGGCTCCGATTTGGCCATCGCTACGGTTTTTGGCGTACTAAACATCTACGTAAAACCCCTCAAAGAGCGTCATTTCTGGAGTTTCTGCCGTGGATTGGGTTACTGACCACTCTAGCATTGTGCTGGTCTGACATAGCGATAAGCGGATACCCTGCTTGGCAGATTCCTGTGGCAGCATATTCAGTTGTGTTGATCCTACACGGGCTGCTAGAGTCTTTTACCCGTTCTCAACCAAGTTTGATTGTCGGTGTGCCGATAATGTTGTTTTTACTCCACATTACTTTCAGTGCAGGATTGCTCGATGGATTGTTCAGAAAGGGTCGAGCCGCGAAAGACCGAGTCAGCAAGTAGCCCATCAAATAGTTCTTAGCAAGTGTGGGTAACATTGAACCCATGTTGCATTGTCCAACCCTTTGGTAGCCATGGCTGATGCTGACAAAAACAGCCTAAATTCGTGGGCTATTCTGTTGATTCCCTTAATCATTGCAGGGTTAATTGGCAGAATTATTCCTGCTGTTGACTTAGTTCTAGTTGAGAACTGGCAAATTGGCACATACTACGGTTTTGCCTTAATACTCGGATTATTTTTATTCAAGCGTTCTAGAAGAGAAAGAGACCATGAATTTCACAGAGTAAAGAATATCAAGAGATTAGGCAAAGCATACAAGGCTGAAGATCAAGGATTGTGGGGTAAGGCTGATTCTGCAATGGCTGGGCTTGAAAGGGACGCAGAAGGATATCAAGCAAGTGACAAAGACCTTATTCAAGGGCGAAAAGTCAATGAAATTCTTCGCGAAAAGCGTACCGGTGAGATTGGGGATGATAAGCCAAAAGAAGAGGTGCAAATGTTCCACGATGAAGAGCACGTTAGACGTTCATCTGCACGAATGGCAGGAGATACTGACGTAATGGCGAAAATGTCAGGTGCTGCTATTGAAATGATGAAAGCATCGGGCTCAGGTCAAACTGATGTTGACGATATGATGGCGCAGTTGAATGCTGAAGATGAACGATTAGCCAAGCAAAAGAAGCCAAAGCCAGAACCAAAACCTCAGCCAAAGCCGAAACCAAAACCAAAACCCAAGCCAAAACCAGAAGTTGGTGGTGGTCAAATGGGTGCTGCGGGAATTACCCGAGAAGACAAGTTGTTTGATGACCTTGGGGCATCCATTGGTGGTGGTAAGTCAGTTGGCCGTGAAACCAAAATTTGTTTGGACTGTGGGGCTAGAAATCCTGTCGGCAAAGGTGTCTGTGCTAGTTGTGGTTCTTCACTAACCTAACTCTGTCTCATTTTGTATGATGGTCAGATTCAAAACAGGTGGGCAGTCAGCGAGCAATTGGTGATGGGGTCATGGCGAAGCGAGACTACTACGAAGTCTTGGAAGTCAGCAGAGATGCTAGCGATGCAGAGTTGAAGAAAGCGTTTCGAACTTTGGCGAGAAAAAATCACCCAGACAAGAACCCTGATGATTCTGGGGCTGAAAGTCGATTTAAGGAAATTCAAGAAGCCTACGCCGTTTTATCAAATCCTCAACAGCGTCGGAATTATGACACATTTGGACATGATTCCCCAGGTGGAAATCCGTTTGGAAGCGGTGGATTCCAAGGCGTAAATATCTCCATGGATGATTTATTCAGTGGTGGATTTGACTCCGTCTTCTCCCAATTTTTTGGTGCAGGTGGGGGGGCAAGCCATCGCACTTCCCGCGGAAATGATGTTCTCATCCGGCATTCTATCGCAATGGAGACAGCGATGTTAGGAGGAGAAACTGAATTGGAAGCAAAACTGCTTGTTATTTGTGAGGTTTGTGAAGGTCGAGCAGCAGCAAGCCCCGATGGGGTCAAGACTTGTGGCACCTGTTCAGGTCAAGGTCAAGTGACACAGAACCGAAAAATTGGACCATTTATTCAACAAATGGTGACAGATTGCCCCGATTGTAATGGTCGAGGGAGAAAAATCACAGATCCCTGCAAACCCTGTAGAGGTGAAGGAAGGGAAAAGAAAAAACAGACCATCCGATTTTCAATCCCAGCCGGAATTTCTGATGGTACTCGAATGAGGATGGGTGGCCGAGGAGAACCACTGCGAGGAGGTGGTGGTAATCCGGGCGACCTATACATTCAGGTTCACATTGAGGACCATGACTGGTACGAAAGAGATGGCTCAGACCTTCTAATGGCACTTCCATTAGGATATCCAGAATTACTTCTTGGTACATCCATTTCGCTACCACATATTGATGGCAAAGAGATCAAAATTGATGTTCCCGCAGGCTCAATCCCTGGTGACACATTAGAGGTGAAAAACCGAGGTTTCCCTCGCTCTCGTGGTAGAGGCAGAGGGAGCGTAACTGTGCTACTGAAGTTGTTTGTCCCATCAAAACTATCAAAAAATGTGAAGAAGCAGATTGAGGGTTTACAAGATGAAATCGGTATTGATTTAGATTCAGTCGAGGATTTAGTCCGCAAAGAAGCAAAATCAAGACGTGGTCTGAGATAATTCTTCGATTTATGGGAACTAGCCTATTCCTCTTCTAAGGAATTTAGGACTGCTTTGGTTGGGATTGCTGCAACTGGTTTGCCGCCAACCAATCCTGAGAGAATCAAATCGAAGCCATCCGCATCTCCTTGCAAATCAATTCGTAGGAACTGATTTGTTTTTGCCTTCAAATCTCCTAGGAAAACTTCGTCGCCATCAAACAAGGATTCAGGGCTCACTGAGGTGACTCTCCATTCGCTGCCTTCAACAGCCTGGAATCGAATTGCAGCTAATGTCCATTCTTCTGATAGAAGTCTCAGACCAACTGTTACAGATCGCTCACCTTCCTCTGAAGTCAAACCCCATACAATCAGGTCAAGAGATTGGGTTGTGTGTCGCGTGAGAGGTTCACCCCACTCCATAACTAGCGCATTCCAGTCTGTGTCAGCCAGTGATTCAAGCGCGTGAAGTAAAGCATTCGGGTCTTTTAGATTTGAAGGGTCAGCAGCAATTAATCGCTGGCGCAATCGCATCAACCTGCGTTTCTCATGTGCTTCGATCTGAAGTTCTCCATCTCCTTTCATTCGCCAATAGATAACCACCATCATAGGTGATAACAATAATAATCCAATTAAAATGTAAAACCTTTTTTCTTCATTAGAATAATCAATCCAATTTCCATCAGTTGGTTCATCTTCTACAGGAGTTAACCATGCCCATTCAATTGTATAATCTACTTCAGATGTGATGTTTGTCTCTACCACCAACAGGTGTCTACCATGCGGTAAGTCAAGGGTTGTAGTTGCTTGTTGTCCTTGCATTTCTGTAAGATTCCATGAAATTGTTGTCCAGCTATTGTAAGCAGTTGTATTGAGTTGAACCAGTTTGAGCACACAAGTACCCGGGTCAGATTCGATGGTAGCAGTCAATATACTTCGGTAAGGGTGGCCGATTTCTCTCTCAATGAGGTACACATCTCGTATATCTTCACCTCCAATCGTACCGGTAGTAGAACCAGATTCAGATTGCATAATCAGCCAGTCGAGGGTATCCGCTTCTCCAGTTGGATGATTATCTGATGCGTCACCTAGAGAAGCACCATCATTTGGGCCAAGAGAAGTGGTTGTCAAAGTCCAAATGAGGGGCTCACTTGCGTTGGTGAAAGTGATTGCAGCCGCATCTGCATTTGCTGGGACAGTGTATAGCATACTACCACTGAGATTAGATTCAGAGTGACTAGTGCTCCATGTTCCAATCCTTGAGGTGAAAAGGACATCAGCGGGACTTGATAATGTCCAGTCAACTATGAATTGACTTCGCGAACCTGCATTTAACCGGATAGTATCACCACTATCATCAGTAGTTAGATGACCCGACATTGTTTCATCCACAATAGTCGGAGCAACCCAAGGTTCGGATGAGGTTTCTCCAAAAGATGTTTCAAGATCTGCTAAATGACTTGCAAACCGGAGTGAATACAACGCTGGTTGATTACTTGCAGAATATACTGAAACCCAGATTTCATCATCTTGGACTTCAACCAGTAATCTTTCAGAGGGATTACTTGAGCCTGCCATGAATTGATGCTGAGATATCAGTTGGAGGTCGTTACTAGTTCGGCTCCAAAATTCAATAAAAACGTCATTTGAGAAGGCTGAGAATTCTATTTCTATAACATCGCCTTCACTTGCATTGAGTTGAAAGTTATCAGCATCTTCTGCCGAATCAAGAGAGCCATTCCACCACACAGCTGAATCATCTATGATGTCACGGTTTAAGGCTCCACAATCGCTGAGAGTGTTACATCCTTCCAAGTCAATCAAACGCCAATCATCAGTGCTTTCTGCCGGGTTAGGTAATTGTTGAGGTGTGTCAACAAATTCGCCATTAGCGAGGTCAAAGAAGATTCGTGAAACAAGTAATTCTTGGTTAGTCAATCCTTCACGTGTAATTTGAATTGTGGTTAGACCGGCACTGAGATCCCCACTCAATTCTAAATGGAAGCGGCCCGATGTGCTAAATTCTGACCCCCAAGAGTCCGTCACAGTGAGATTTAACTGTTCACAATCAGTTTCTGACGGACAATCTACTGCAACCCAAAATGGACTACCACGTACATAAAATGTTTCACTCCAAACCATCTCTCCCTCACTCAGTTCAACGTTTGAAGAGAAATCTTGAGTGTCAATTGGCGGTAATTCAGGTGTCGCTGGCATGCTACTTAGTAAGAGCACAATCGCGAGTGCGCAGGCTATTGTGAGTCGTCTCACATTTATTGGGCGAGCCCCTCGGCATTTAGAATCATTCAATTATAGCGCATAGGTGGCGCCCTTCGTGACTGATTCAACACTGGGCCGTACGGTGGCCGAAAGATTGCGACATGCGCGCATGATGGCTTTGGGTGACCGCAAGAATCCATTATGCATCACTCCGGCCCTAATTGGCACAACAATTGACGATTCTCAACTCAATATCAGCACAAATTTGATGCCATTCGTTGTAGAATATGATAGCAGTTATCTGCCTGCAACTTTGACAATTACAGGAAGAGGGGCAATGGCAATGCCATTTGACAACGAATCGCCTAAATGGTTCTGTCAAATGAACCACATTTTACCTCCGTCATTAGAAGCTTCAGACACAGGAGTAAGGGGGCGTACAAATGGAGGCCTTATTTCTCTCTCTTGGCAAACACTGAGACATGATTCTGAATTAATGGACCTACCAGAACAACCGGAAATCATTGCGCTGGTTGATGCTATTCAATTGGCAAACCATCCTGGTAAATTGGTTACGGCTTTGGCAGTCCTAAGAACCCATTTCCCGTCGTCTTTGTTATGGTGCCCTGGTTTGGGTGGACCAGACAACTTAGCTTTGCTCACTTGGTTTGGTGTTGACTTACATGACTTCACACGTTCAAGGCAAGCAGAATCAGTGGGATTATTGCTGACTTCTGATGGGCCTAGAAAACCAAATGAAGGATATGATGAAGATTCCAACATTGAGGCCCAATATCATGAATGGAAACGCGAGATTTCGGCGGTAAAATCTGCCCTCAAGAGTGGGGCTCTGCGTCAATTAGTGGAAAAGCGTTCTTTGAATTCACCGAAATTAGTTGAGCATCTTCGCTATCATGATAACTTGATGAGTCAACAACTTGGAGATAAAGGTGAGATTTCAATCAACGGCGCGCCGTTGCGTAGATTCGTAAGCCATGGGATGAAATGGCGTTGCCACAACCCAGTTAATCGCCAAGACCCCTTAATCATTGATTGGATCCAAAGGATGACTACCGAGTATCGAACTCCTACGGAGCAATCCGAGGTTCTAGTACTGCTTCCATGTAGTGCTCGCAAACCGTACTCGTTTTCACAATCTCACAAACGCTTCCGTGGTTCTCTTAGACACCGGCCAATTCACGAAGTAATGGTCACTTCACCACTGGGGGTAGTTCCGCGCGAACTTGAGGAGTTGTGGCCGGCCTCACACTACGATATTCCCGTCACCGGGGAATGGGACGGCGATGAATTAGCAACAATCCAAAAATGTGTCAAATCACTAGTCTCTAACAATGGTTACAAGAGAATAATTAATCACAGTGGAATCAATTTTGACAGCGAAGAAATTGGTGTTGAAATTATTGATACAAGGCAAGGTGAGAGTGCTGGTTCCCATGAATCACTTGCAAGACTCAAACAAGCATCAGATGATGCTGCTAAGAAATTTCACCCGAATTATAGGATGAATGAGAAACAACAATTGCTCATAAAAATGAGGAGTATTTCTCGCTGGCTTCATCATAATGATGAATGGCTCGAAAATGCACATGTTGGTGGAAAACCCCCACGTTGGAAGATTCTTGAAGGAAAACAGCAGTTAGCAATGTGGCACCCCAAAGATGGAAGGTTTGCTTTCCCAAAGGGTACTTTACCTAGTTTAGCAAAGTGTGGCACCCTGTCAGAAGTGCATCTAGAGGATGGTCCGAAGTTAGAAGGCGATGTGTTCTCACCTATGATTAGCAAGGTGGTTGGAGACATCCGAGTGGGCGATGAAGTGTTGCTTTTCCGAGCCGGAAATCTGCTTGGCAGCGCTCGGAGCGTGACAGCAAAATGGGAATATTTCGGCAGCCCTGGAAGGGTTGCAAAGACCAAACACAGGCTGTAAAGCCTCTCATAGAGAGGCGGAGCGGTTATGAATGGGGAGTAGGTCGGCGGCTCGCTCAAGGTGTTATCATGGGACGAATGCACAGTGGTGGGAAGGGTCGTTCAGGCTCAACACGCCCAAATGTTAGTGACTTACCAGAGTGGTCTGAACAAGACGCTTCAAGGGTTGAGTCGCTCATTGTTGAATTGAATGAACAAGGCAATTCAAACGCTATGATAGGTACAATTCTACGTGACCAGCACTCCGTTCCTAGTGTGAAATTACTCCTCGGAAAGTCTGTCGGCGCAGTTCTTGAAGAAGCAGGCAAGACTCGTTCAGTTCCTGAAGAATTGATGAACATGATGCGTAAGGCTCAGGGCATCATCGACCATTTAGAGAATAATCGGAAAGATTTGCATAACAATCGCCAACTCAATCTAGTTGAATCCAAGATTCGTCGCACAGCCCAATATTACCAGTCAAATGGTAAATTAGATGCTGAGTGGAATTACAAGCGCGACCAACTACGCTTGATGGTAGAGTAACTGAGGTGGGCTACTGCCCCTCTCAGAGCTCCCCCTGTGCTAAATTCACATTGAGGATATTCAATCGCGGACTTGTTTTCTTCAATTGTATCAGCGCCCTTTAGGCCGCATTCACCGAATCAAGATTTTGATTGGCTAAATCGTTAGTCAACAGTAGAAGTCTGTGCATGGGTTGAGATATGTCTTCATGGCCATTACCACTAAGAGAATGAGAGCCAGTACAATCAGTTGTCCATATAGATAACCGCGTTTATTTCGTGCAATCACGAGGCCAAAAATGAAGGAACCGGTAATACCAACGATTAGGCAAAACCAGCTGAGCAGGAACAGAGGACTCCCAATGGATGGGGTGGTTTCGGAATCAAGGACAATGTTTGTGCCATTTGCAGGCGGTTCATCAGCGATGATTTGTAGGTCTCCGGTGGTTTCATCCCATGTTAAGTTGAAGCCCACGCTTAGCCAAACCACACCTTCTCCACATTCGAATTGAGCGATTTCATCGTACGTTTCCCATTCGTTAGTTCTGTCCTCAAGCCAAGCATCAAACTGAACATCCTTTCCGTCAGCACAAACATCTGCATCGATATCAAAAACCGTTGTCACCCCATCTCCCCCAGCCACGGCCGTCCCATTGAATTGGTTGCCCGACAAGTAGCCATTACCGAGGATGTCACTACCGACGAAAATAAGCAGGGCTGCAATCAGTGTAACGCAGATGCCAATCGCGTAATCTTTGGGTGGGATCTGCTTGACAGACGGGATTTCTTTTTCCTGAAAAGGTGATTCAGATTCGCCGACTATGGTAGATTCCGGCTCATTCATGGTTTTTTCTAAGGCCTTCAAGCACTTGAACTCTCACCTTTCCGAAGTTTGATGAAATCATGCTTAACAATTGAATATGGGTGCTGATTGGACAACATCAGTTGATATCGAAATCTGTTGACTACTAAACATCTAATTCTTTCATAAAATTGATGAAAGCAAAATGAATCGGAATTCACTCAACATTTTGTCCACCATCATCTAATGATTTTGGCGGCTTCCAATAATTGAATTGCGGGAACCAATCGCTATCTGTCCTACCTGAAAGTGACAGAATGTGCCACAATGAGCAAAACGCATCACCTGGGCCAAAAGTCGCATTGTTTTTCTTGACAATTTTGTCACCTTGCTTGGTAAAAAATGAGATTCCCGGGTAGTTCCCCTCACCCTCCACAACACTCTGTTCTAGGGCATAACTCTCCCCTGCATGTGAGGCCAATTTGAACCTCCATCCCCGTTCATTTGCGAAGGTCCTTTGAATATCCGGGCTATCTTTTGAGACCAAAAAAACCGAAAATTCCGTTTCTAAATGAGGCAAAAATGCATTTATTCCATCGGCCCAAAGCGTGCAGTACCTACACCCCTGACCCATGTTATGAATCACGAAAAGTCCTTCTTTATTACCGAACATTTGTGAAAGTTCGATTTTCCCGTATGAACTATTAAATTCATAATCCGGTACTTCGTTACCTTCATGTCCACTTCTCATCTCCTCGATTTCTTTGACAAGTTTGTAAAGTTCTTTCTCTTTTGCCCGAATATCGTCATTCATATTGTGCCCAAGACAGATTTTGATTTGAAATATATGGCTGAATCATCAAAAAATTGGGTACTATTGGTCTATTTTTTCACGAGATAAATTAGCGACCCGGAATCTCTCCTGGTTCGTGAGTGGTTTTTTGGCAGTTGACTTAATCGGGTGGCTATGCGCTCGTTATTGGAGTTGGAGGCATTTGCTGCAATTGCTGAAAAACTGCAAGCATTTGTGAATTCCATTAACAAATCAGATACAATCACACTGATTATACCACCATCTCCTGAAGGAGCGGTCTGTTCTGCTTTTTTGGAGGCGGCGTTGTTAGATAGCGAAATCCGTTACCGCCGCCGTTTTTCTCCCCGATCACCAAGTACCCCTTGCATTGAGGCGAGAGATTGCGAAGCATTAGACAAACCATTTTCTAATCAACCCGACCATTTTGTAATCACACCGCTTTTTGCGACTGGTCTTAGAGGCCACGAGGGAGCCGCTCACAGAGGTGTCCTCTCGACGGTTGCTCAATCTGCTGCTTTAGGGGAATTAATCTCCCCAGATGGCAAAAAATCACGTTCTCTAAGGCCATGGTTGCTGGCCGGTAATTGGTGGTCAGGTGCACTCGACCAAGGATATGACCCGGTGTATAGTGCTCTTCGAGACCATTTGCACCAAGAGGGTTCTGTGAGGGTGGTACCTATCTCGGAGATTGAGAACCCTGACATGACTGGGTTAAAACAAATCAATATTGCAACCAACGCAAGTACTCACGAAACATGGTCTTCATTAGATGTGGAGGCTAAAGCCAATGCGCTGAGTACACTTGTCCTTCCCCAAGTGTTGAGTGACAAACCATCAACTGCTAGGCTCGAAGAGTTGGTTTGGCACCGGATTAAGTTAGCAGATTCTGAACGGGATTTACACTCTAGGATGATTTCAGCACGTGCAATGTGGGATGGTACCCCGAAAGCAGCATCGCTTTTGATTGACTCAATTTTATCAAAAGGCGTCTGATTACAATCGATTGTAATTCAGATTTCATGAGATCTTGAGGCTTGTATCACAACCATCACAACGAACTCTAACAGGCCTTTTTGTTGTCTTGACTGCTATTTTGTCGGAACAAACCGGACAATTCACAAGAGGGATTTTCATCCGTTTTTTACGAGTTCCGATACTCGGCATTATCGTGAAGTAAGCCGCTTCATCTGCCAGTGTATCGTCTAAACTAATTTTTGGAGTCACCACCGCAACTGCCAACATCATGACCCCAGCCACTCCTAAAGCAACTAACATGAACACTAGAGGAAGGGCGAAGAAGTAAGAGTAACCCCAAACCCCTGCGAATAACACCGAGGTCAACCAGAAACCGGCTCTTGGTTTGTTTTTGGTTAATTTACTCGCTAAAAAGGTGAACGCTACGAACATTGCAAATGATTGTAAAAGGGTGACAAGAGGTGAATGAGCCAAACTACCGATAACATATGCAACACGATAATCCGACATGGCATCTTCACCGGTCAAGGTAGTATGTGAGACGGTAACAGTTTCTGTGTAGATGAATCTATTGTGAGAGTAATCTACCCCACTCCCATCAACAGCAGCAGTTCCAACCATCATTGAGGTTTTCAAGCGGGCATCAATAGTCAGTTCACTCCAAAACGGGGTGGCTGATGCTTGTGGTCTGACGAAATTATCGAATAGAACACTCTTCTCGCCAATTCTAATGTTTTCAAGTGACTCAATTGTGATAGTGATGGCTGAATCGCTAAAGCCAAAATCATTGTTTACATCAATGCTAACCGTGGGTGCTGCTGCTGCTTCAATTGGCTCTACTCCTAGTAATCTACCAGAATCAAGCATTAAGCCATCAAACATGAATTGTTTTAGTGAGGACGCTCTACCTGATAGATGGGTTTCTAGGGCTTGAACTTCCGAGGAATCAACTTGGTGATTGTTATGAGTTGCTTCCGTTGATGAACTGCCTTGAACTCTTTTCCACTGAGATAGTGAGTCCAAAGTATCGTTTCCAATATTATCTAATCCCCATCTCATCCATGTTGCCATAGGTCCTTCAAGTTCAATCTGAGTTGTCCTGTGAATTCGGTCACCGCCCTGGACTTCTGCATCAATTCTGACACTTATTTTGCTTCCACCGCTTCTTAGGGGCTCATCGGCAGGGAATATTCCATACCCACTTCCACTACCCTCTCCAAATGCTAACACATATGCGTACCCACCATTGAAGGGTTGAACCTGAGAATCTGAAACAGTTAACGAGAGGTTGAATTCGTAGACTCCGTCTTGAGATGATTCAGGGGCCTGCCAATTTAGGTAAACTTGAGCACCGTCATTGTGCATAGTGGCTACAACTGTGTCAACAACCACGCCATCAACTTTGAATTCGGTTGTTGATTTTTCCCATATTGCCGCACCATAACCTGAATGGAGAACTACTGGGATTTGAACCGAATGTCCATTGACAATTGCAGGTTGCCAATCCATTTTTACTAAGGGAATATTTGCTTTGAGTTTGGAAGCATATTCATCTGTACCCCAAATGAACCTGACCCCGGCATCCTCATCGGGTGAATTGAAAATGAGAGTTTGAACACTAAGAACCACAACAATCAATTCTCCACTTGAGAAGATATTTCCTTCCTCATCAATGTCTACCGATACATCGACTGTTCCTAGACCAGGTGTGTAGGCGGGATTGGTGTTAGAGGAACCAGTCCATGACTTTCCTCCAATTTTCACTTCAGCTGTTACATTTGCCTGAACTCCTCCGGCATTTACAACCTCATAATTCACCGATAGCGTCCATGTTGAAGTCGGGTAAGTCCCACTCGTTGCTTGAGGAACTCTCCAACGGGCGATTTCGGTTAGTTGACTAACTGAGGAACTAACCCACACATCTTGCTCACTGGTCAAATCTGCTGAGAATGGGCTAAGAGTACCTTTTCCGGTTTCACTACCTTCACCTAGTAAATAGTAGTCCACTTCAACCGAATCGCAACAAGTAATTTGTGCGTCTACTTCTCCTATGATTTGGCTATTAGGCATGGTGGATAATAATAGGGCTAAGAGAGCAATGATGGTGGTTGTCCGCTTCACCATCTGCTTCCCCAGTGTGTGTGGGTCCTCATGGGCTCTTTCAAGTCAACGGATAGTCGGGCCACCAAACGGTATGTATTTGGAGTAATTGATGGCTTGGGGAATTTTCCAAATAAACATTCAATAATCACTGTATGAAAGTTTTATTCCCACATTTTGCTACGAAATTTTACAAAATTAATAAAAATGTATTCCAACAGATTCATGAACCTGTGCGTGCGCCTTGATTTCAGTGAACTATTATGGATGATGTAAAAGTCTCTGACTTGATTTTGACAGATGAGCATGAAGTAGTTGAGATGGATTCTTCTATCGCAGGTGCTGCCAGCAAATTACTTGCACTTCAGCGAGGAATTTTGATTGTACTTGGAGATGACAAGATGGTCAAAGGAATAGTTACACCAAATCAAGTGCTTTCGGCAATTTCAGATGGTGGAGATTCTAAGGACATGACTGTGGGTGAACACATGGATGCAGACGTCATGGAAGTTGGTCAGGATGACAGCGTTGACGATATAATTGTACAAATGAATGAACGCAAACCACATGCTGTTGTTGCAGTAGATAGTGATGGCAAGTTTGCAGGTTACTTTTCACCTAATGATTACCGTGAAGCACTTTCTCATATTGAATCAAGGCCGGCAATCAAGCGCCTTGCTCAGCATGAATAAGCCAGATTGAAAATTACCATGTGCTCCAATCGGAGGGCGTGTTTTCATCCGTGTAGTCGGACAAGGCGCCGAGCCCCGTTCTCCTCGGTTCCTTCAAGAATTGCAAAACCCATTCGTTCCAATTGGACAACAGTGCCATCAGGATAATCATTGACCTCTAGCAAACCTTCAGCAGCCACCAACTCACCATCTTCTTCAAGCAGCAATACTGCTGGTTGAGCCATATTGCTAGGCAGCCAATGAATAATCGGGGTGTCGTCAATGCGTTCGATTCGACTGATTTCACCTTCCCACCCATGCTTCGTCTTTTGATGGTTGATTCCAATGGTTGCAAAATCTTTCAAACGCCTTCCTTCGCGTGAGGTAAAATCTTCTGAAGTAATCTTCACCTTGAGTGGGCTATCCCCGAGTGGCCATTCACGAACTCCCTTGTCTGGATGTTCAGGGTGAATTGGCAAAGTGACTTTATCTATCTCGATTCCAGAGATGTCTATGAGAATGGTACGTGGGTCGCGCACAAATGATAGTCGTGGCGCCTCAACATCAACCGCCTTGGAGTTGAGATTGTTCAACGTCGACATAGGGACTGAGATATCTTTCTGTGTTAGTCCCAGATCAATCCAAAATTTTCGTATGGCCCCAGCATCATACCCACGTCTCCGCAAAGCCCTCAGGGTTGGTAATCGAGGGTCGTCCCACCCTTCAAATTCTCCATTTTCAATGTCAATCTTCATTTGTGAGGTTGAAAAACCTCCAAATTCGTGTACCTTGACTCGCCCCCAATAGAGTGTCTCAGGATAATCCCAGCCAGCCATTTCGTAGAACAATTTTTGTTTGCGGGTTGAGTCCATGAGGTCCTTACCGCGAATGATGTGAGTTACTTTTTGCAGGTGGTCTTCAACTGCACTTTGGAAATCTAGAAGTGGCCAAACTCGATATTTTTCTCCAACTTTAGGATGCGATGCTCTCTGAATTCTCAATGCTGGCCAATCTCGTAATGCTGGATTTTTGTGTTCCATTCCCGTACGGACACGGACTACCGCATCTCCTTCGATGAACCTTCCCTCAGGGTCGTTCATTTGGTCCCACAAATCACTATTCTTGAGGGTACTGTTGGCGCGGCATGGGCATTCTTGTTGGTCATTTCGAAGTTGTTTGAATGCTTCTGCAGTACAAGTGCAGACATACAGGATGTCTTTGGAGATGAATTGTTTTGCATGTGCAATGTATTCAGGCATTCTAGCGGATGCCTCTATGATGATGTCAGGCTTTCTTCCTGAAAGCCAAGTGAAATCTTCACTAATCCAATCATATGCTTGCAAGTCAGGTCGTTTGATTTTTGTATCTGTATCGTCATATCTAAGAATCATCTTTCCATCATACATCTCTGCATACTGAGAATTGATGACTACACCTCGGCTGTGGCCGAGTGTAAGTGGCCCATTTGGATTGGGAGCGAAGCGTAAAATCACCTCGCCCTTGACTGCATTGGGCAATTCAGGCAGACCTTCTCGGCGCTCTTTTGTCCTCTTTTCAAGTGCATCTGGTGCTTCTGCTTCCAAGACGGCTTTTACTGCTTTAGGGCCTTCATCATGCCACAATTTATTCGCTTCGTCGATTGCTGGTCCTAAGACACCGAACAGATTTTTTGCGTGCTGGCGAAGTTGTGGGACTTCGCCAAGGATTCTACCTTGGACAGAAGCCGCTTGGCCTTTTCCATCATATTCTAGGGCGTTTTGCATCGCATATTTGCGAATTAAGAGGATTGTGTCCTCATCGGGAATCCAATCGCTCATGGCCTGTCGGCCTTCGCTACACCTCTTGAGCATATCCGGATAATCTGCCTCCACAGGCTCAATAATCTAACAGATTGCGTTCTTTGAACAATGGTGTTTCACGAGGTCTTGTCGGCATTGATGAACTGTGTAATTCATTCCAGGCGTTTTGTGTTGTTTTCCATTTCCACCTTAACATGTGATGTGGGTGGTCACCTTTCACTAATTCTGGTAAAACCTTCCTAGTGTGTGGGTCAGAGGGATAACCTGAGCCAAATTGTATAGTCTCTTCTCGATTTAGGTTCTCTATGAACGAGTCGCGAACTTGCTTTGCAATGATTGAGGCGGCACCTACCACCAAGTGAATGGCATCTGCGCCATGCTCACTTGTGATTTCCCAGTTCCCCCAAGGCCAATTATTGAGTCTTGCACTGATATTATCACCAAATCTCTGTTCATTTACATCACAAGCATCGAGATGGAGTACGCCTTTATCTTGGCCATCGGGAGGGAGAATTTTATTTGCAACATGAGCAAACATTTCGACTTCTAAATCATTGAGTGATCTAGATTCCATCCAGTTGTCAATATGGGATGGCATCGCTTTGAGGACTTCAATTAGCCATCCCCTACTTTGTGATTGTTCAAGCAACCAATCGTGGTATTCCAACCTTTTTGCTGGAGATATTTTCTTTGAGTCATCAATTCCATGTTCCTCAAGTAGTTGAATATCTGATTGAGGTATGGCAACAATTGCCACTACTAGCGGCCCAATACATGGGCCTCGGCCAGCCTCATCAATTCCAGCAACCCACATCTTGTCATCTCAGAGGTCAAGGTCGAATTCTTCGTCTTGCTCCACTACCGCTGGAGTACTGACGGTGTGTGAATCCTTCGGCTTGTTTGCCACTGATTTCCCTTCTCTTGGTGAATCTGATTTGGGTTTTAGGTAATTTGAGTTGGATTTGTTCTTTGGTTTTCTCACTGTTCTACCAGATTCTGCTTCTACTTCTCCAAATAATTCATTAGCAGGATGAGATTTATTTTCAATGGCTAAATCACCAGCCAAATCGTCTAACAAATCACCTTCGATGCTGGTTTCATGGTGTTCCAAAACGGTATTAGCTGCATCAAGAAGGGCTTCAGATGGTTTTTCTTTTTGCACACTTTTAGCGGGCGCCTTAGCAGTGAATAAGTCTTGGAAGACTCTAGCGGCGATTTTGGGGGCTTGGATTACGTTACCCACAATTCCTTTGTTTTCATCTCTGCCGTTATTCTCAAATTTGTCCATCCATTCTTGTGGTTTTTCAGGTGTTGGTGGTTCTGCTGCTGCCAATTTTGCCTTCCACAAGGCATCCTTTTCTGATCGATGTTTGAGTGCTTGTAATAGTCCGAGTGAACCTGCTAACACCACCAAGATAGTCATGACCAAGCCATTAAATTGATTCCATAAATCTGCAACAGCAATCTCAATTTTCATCCAAGTTGAATCTTCTTGAATATTTTCAGGACGCCAAACTTCTGCTAGATAATCCGCTTTAGTTTCATTCACAAATTTAATGTCGGGACTCAAAACACTCTGCATTTCAACAGTCATTGTGAGAGTACCATTTGCTTCGGTATTACGGGGTTTGTGCATCCAAGCGCGGAATGTAAAGTTCACCCCAGGCGGGATTTGGTCAATTTCAAAGAATCTTGGAGTGCCAGTGTTAGAACCGTGAGTGGCTTGTTCTGGTGGAATAAAGCCGTGTTCCACACTCATATCAACATGAAGAGAAACTTGTAATCCATCGTCTCCATTACCTAGGTTTCGAAGAGTAAAAGCGACCGAAACATTTTCTCGAGAGTCAGTACTATTCTCAATGGCGTGCAACTCCCAATCTACTTTTGGCCCAACTCTCAATTCTACTTCTTCAGTAGCGAGCACTGTTCCGGAGTTAAGTTTCAAGGAAATCGTCGCATATCCTCGGCTGAAAGCAGGTACCATGCCTTCAACTTCTAGAGTCAAGGTTGCGGCATTTTGAGTTTCACCTTTGGCAACAATTGTAGTTGCTCGAGTTAACGTTGGCTTCAACCAATCTGTAGCCACGACGGAAATCTCAAATGTGTCCTCAAAGTTCCCATCATTTGTTACTGAAATTGTAACCGAGCAACTCTCATCAGGGAGTACATCATTTCCATTACAAGAATCACCAATTGACAAACTTCCACCGCGTATCCATGAAATGTTTGCATTGAATTGAATTAATTTAGTATCAGAAGGATTGTATTCACTCCACAATAGAACTCCAAAACTTAACTCTGCTGAGGTCACAGAAGGTGCTTGAATTTCGATATCTATAGTTGCCTGACCATTTGCACCTAGGCCCGAGCCACCACCACCGTTTAGGTGGTGGATGTCAAATAATCCTACTAACCACCCATCTTGCTGGAATGAAAGAGCTGGTGTGGCACCATTGATGGGTTGGCCATCCTCACCTAATGGCACTAGACGGGCAACTAGGATTGCTGGTGAATTACCGGTATTTCGGACTAATACCTCTTCACGAATTTTCAGGCCAGGGTCAAGAGTAAAATTTTCTCCAACACTATCAAATTCTGCTTGAAACCACTCATCTGGTTCTAAGGTGAAATTATATTTGACTTGAACTGCATCAAGGCTAGAAATCGCTGTTAACTGAAATGGATGCCTCACAAAGGCAAGTGGTGCACCGTCAACAACTGGTGGGACAGTAATCGTATATTTTGGCCATCCTAATTCACCAGATGCAATAACGATTTGATATGTTTCATGGCATGGAGTTACTGTTCCAAACCAGATGCAATCCCAGTCAACATCACTGGTGAGGGTGAAATCAACTGCATCACTGATATTTGCCCCATTTGTAATGTTTATTGACATAGTCAATGGTGTATTCACTGTCGCGAATGCATTGAGACCTGAATTTGGCCCCCAAGTGAGGTTACTAGTGTAATTTGTTGTGTTCTTAGATGAAGGTGATACCGAAGTCTCAACAAGCGTTGTATTATCCTGATGGAATGTGATATTTGTATCAAGCACTGGAAGCACTGCTACAGTTAGCACGAGAAGAAGTGCAATTATCGGCTGCAGAGTGGACCTGCGCATGGTTCTCGGAATTGGTTTGGTTCTTGAAGAGTTGCTCCGGCTTGTGTGTGGTACAAGTCATTTTTTATCTATTTTCAAAGGTTAGGAACAGACATTCTAAGGGTATTGACCTTCTTCGCTATGTTATGGCGGGTATATGGCCATTCAAGAAAAAGGCGGCCGAGGCCGAGACACAAAAAATTGTCACGTACAGTAAAGATGACCATCATGCAGAGGAAATCATGGCTGACCGTAGCCATATTGAGGATGACCAATATCAAGCCGCTCTTGATTTATTGACAAAACCCCATCTTGGTGGAGAGCAAGGCGGTGAAAGTGCTAAATCAGAAGTTGTGGAATCAAAACAAGATGAACAAGCCGTTGATATTTTGGACACAGACATGGGCACGACATCTGAAAACCAATATGAACAAAGTGATGATGGATATTGGTACCTCAAGAAAGAGGATGGGTCTTTTGACCCTGTAGCATATGTGAAAGCTGAAGACGGTTCATTCAGCCCCTATTCAGAATAATTGGTAAGCCAATTCAGTGAACAGGGTCGGGGATTAATTTACCAAGAGCCTCGACATCGAATTCACCAGCCTGAATGGGGACTCTTAATTCAAATAAGTCAGCGATTGCAGGGTCAATTTCTCCACAACTACCAACTTTTTGTCCCTTGATTAGAATGTTTGCTCCTCTCCCCTCTAACCAAGGCCCCTCGCCGGATTTGATTGGCTTGTATTCCACATCAATTTGATTTTCTTGAACTCCTAAATCTCTAATCAATGCCTGAGCAATACCCTTGGCTCCGGTGAATCCAGTACCTACTTCTGCACAACCCCAAGCAACCCGGTCGTTATTCTCATGGTCATGAACTACAGTTCCCAACTCGTACACTCTTTGTGGTAATTCATGGTGGCGATTTGCTGCTAGAAGTCTTAGCAAACTTGGAAGAATATATTGCCTCATTATGGTGTGTTCAATTGTTATTGGATTATGCAATTCAGTCACACCACCTACTTCTTCTTGCCTCATTTTAATGAACTGGTCATCTTCATTTGACAAAGTGAGTGATTGTATCTGCTGCAACCCACAGCCTTGCAAACTCTCTCTAATTCTTCTATGAAGTGTCATCTTTGAGAGTGGGTTGCCTGCAATGCTTTGTTGCGAATTTGCAACCCCTAAATCTTCGTAACCAATTCCAGTAGCAACTTCTTCCACTATATCGACGGGGTGCAAGATGTCTGAGCGCCATCTTGGCATTTCAATTAGATATTCATCACTGCCAACTTCCCCATCTGCCCACCTCTCTGAAACAAGTGGGCCATCAGTCACAACTCGCCTACGAATAAAACGGCCACCCATGCGATTGATGGCATCTGAAATCTCTGAATCAGTGAACTCTCTTCCAAGTACATTTTCCAAGAGTGACTTTGGCAATTTATGGGTTTTTGGCGAGCCATTTGGGCAAATGGATACCTCGCCATCCCACCCTGTCAACTCAATGCTCTCAACTGTCCCACCTCTAACTGCCATCGAAAGACAGACTAGAAGTAAAGATGATTCACATGCTTTTTCATCCCAACCGGTGACATCAATGAAGAAATCTGTGGTAGATTCAGTCACAGTTGTGTGGGCGCCATTGATGATTGGCGGGAAGGAAAGAACATCCCCAGAAGCATCTAGAATAACGGGAAATTTCTCAAACCCTTCAAGGAGGTGAGCATATTCTACTCCTTTGGGATGTTGGGTTAAGATATCCGTAATTGTCATCTCTTCCTCCATCGCTAAAGGAACAAATTTGTACTTTGAATCGACAGTTTTTACTCTAAACGGTGGCTTAAGATTCGCAAGGTCGTGCACTCCAATAGAAGAGCGTTTTCTCCCTCTCCCTAAGGCGAAGTGTAACTTTTCTTGGTGGTCCATCAAACCCTGGATGAACTGGTCTCGCGCTTCACTAGTATGGCCTGTATCCACACCCCTAACTACTGCTCCATAGATGATTGGACGTACATTTTCTAATGATGACTCAACGGTCATTGTGATTGAACCAGCGTCAATGGGAAGTGTTGGTTCAGCATCTGCATTATGCAGGAATGTTCTAGTTGCGTAAGCCATAGTTTCAGCACTAAGCAAATCTGGGCGGTCCGGAAAGACTTCGATGTCTACCTTGGTGTCGTCACATTCTTCAACAACACACCCAATTTTATCCAATTTTTCTTCCCATAGTGCCGGGTCATGAGTGATGTTGGCGTTTAATTGGATGGCCTGTAGATTTTTGTGGTCAAAAGTCACGGTTGGCATCCCGATGTCCCCCTATTCACTGGCCAAGCCATTGTGGCATTGGCCTATCATAGCCAGCCAAACGAATTCCAGTCATATTAGCAGTGTCGGAGTCAAGGGCTCTGAGGTGCCGGCGATTGAGTTGGTCAATGCCATCCTCACCAATTTCTATTAGTTGTCCTCGGATTTCTGAATCTAAACATGCTAACCAATTTTCAACAGCCTCTGCCTTACCCTTGTCAGTCTTAGGGATTTCAGAATTTGCAAAAGGGTTAGTGACGATGAACTGTGCTCCGGCAGCAGCGATGATGAGTGCATCACTTGCTCCTGCTTCCCATGGTATTGAAACTCCTTGAGATACTCCTTTTCGGTTCAATTGATGTTCCCTTGCTGACAGGCCAACCATTGGAAGAACCGCACTGGCGGGTAAGTGGGCTGCGGTTGCAGAGTTAGCAATCGCGCCATCGCAGTCGAGTTCAGCAGCCATTCTATGAATCATTGAAATCCGGTCTACATCTCCACCAAGCAGAATAAATTTATCGTCAGCAAGTTTTGATTTTACCAAAGCAATCATCGCATCCAATTCAGCATCATTCATTGGCGGTAAATCATCGAGACAAATCACTGCTCCTGCAGCGTTTCTTAATCCATCTACACAATCATGGAGATTGGTTTCACTAATTCTAATCAAGTCAATATCCCTTGGGTGGGTATTTACTATGCATGGTTGCCGGTTTAGGAAATCTCCTTTCAACCCCTTTCCACTCTCAAGTCTCGGGAAAATAGGAAGAGGCAGTAACATTCCTTTTTCTTCACCCCTTAATTGCAATAAAGTCAACAAATCTAGTGGCGCGTGTGCGTGAAGTCTAGGATTTCCGCCAGAAACAATTGTGATTGCATCAAATTGAGAGTCAATCCCTCTTGCCGGTGTGGAAACTGATGTTGAATGCTCACTATCGGTGACTATCAAAGCAGCATCTGAATCTATTTTGAGATTGATATCATCTAGCATTTCGTTGATTTCAGTTAATTTTTCGGTGCTAAGTGCAATACTGACTGCACCTTCACCAGGTGGTGGGCACCTGCCATTAACGATAATTTGGCCACCCTCCATATTGGTTCCAATATCAGATGATGCGTCACCCATGATAACCAAGGTTCCACCTTTCATGCCCGCTCCGGCCCGCTTTCCAGCCGAACCCCTGACAACAACTAATCCGCCTGTCATTCCTGCAGCAGTTTCAGACCCAGATGATTTATGGCAAATGATTTTTCCATCTTCTTGATTCAAACCTAGTCTAGCACCACATTGTTGCTCAACAACAAGAGTAGCTCCTCGGTTCCAGGCCCCAAACCAACCACCAGCCTCACCCTCAAGGGTGAAATTACCACCTTCTGAACAAATTGCCGCCAAATCTCCAATGTTGCCTAGGAGTCGAACCCTCGCTCCGAGGGGAAGATGTGAAGCAACACCCATCTCGCCATTGCGAGGTTTTGGGTCATCTCCTCGACCCCAGCCAATTTTAATTGCCTTGTTTGATTCAAGGGCGCGAACAAGAAGGGCATCGAGTTCACGATTCAACTGAATACTCTTCTCAACCATCTCTCGCATGGTACTACCTCTACCCCCTTGGATGCCGCTTTGTTCTTGATGCTGACGCACAAAGTGGTCCGTGATTTTGCTAATTAACGCCCTTTGGGCGATGTCCAAACTGAAACTTGTTGTTTGAATTCTGACAAAAATTAGGTTGTTAATCATCCGTGATGTTCATAGATTGCTGGCTTTCGCAATGGGTTGCCGGCAACGGCATGTGTGGTCAGTGAATGTCGAAAATCAAGGTCGCAATAAATGGATTTGGAACGATTGGAAAGCGTGTGGCTGATGCAGTTGATGCGCAAGACGATATGGAAATTGTTGGCGTAACAAAAACCGGCCCTTCATTCGGTTGTGATTTAGCGGTTAAGAAAGGATTTCCACTTTATTGTACGTTTGATGACTCCGACAGAATTGCTAGATTCGCTGCTCAAGGATACGAATGTGCTGGTGGACTTTCGGACCTGCTCTCAATCGCTGATGTAGTTGTGGATTGCTCTCCGGGTAAAATGGGTGCAGAAAACCTTGCAAAATATCAAGCTGCAGGGGTGAAATACATGTTCCAAGGCGGGGAAAAGCATTCCCTAACCGGTCGCTCATACACAAGTTCTGCCAACCATCTTGAGAATCTTAATGTTGAAGGAACACGAGTAGTTTCTTGCAACACAACAGGGCTTTCAAGGACATTAGTTCCTTTGTATGAACACTGTGGTTCACTAAAAGTTGAATGCACTATGATTCGAAGGGCTGCTGACCCGGGTGATTCTGGTAAAGGGCCTATTAATGCGATTAAACCAGTGCTCAAAGTGCCAAGTCATCATGGCCCGGATGTGATGACAGTAAAGCCAGAAATTGAAATCAATTCACTAGCAGTTGCGGTTCCAACAACTATCATGCATGCGCATGCAATAATCGCTGATTTACCAGCGGGTCACGGCCTTACCACCGAAAGCATACTTGACATGTGGCGAGAGACTCCAAGGGTGATCATAATGCATGGTGCTGCAAATAGAATTACTACCACTGCAGAAGTGATGGAAATGGCTCGTGATATTGGCCGTAAGTGGGGCGATTTACATGAGATATTCGTATGGGAAGATGGTGTTTCACTACAAGGTGACAGACTGTATTACTTCCAGGCGATTCATCAAGAAAGCGACGTGATTCCAGAGAATGTTGACTGTATCCGCGCTTTGATGGGAACTGAGAATGATTGGCAAGCAAGTGTTGCAAAAACAGATAGCGCGATTGATGCCTACTACAACCTGTGATTAAACAGCCAAGTCTGCAACCTCTGCAATGAGTGTTATTTTGCAGGATAATACAGGATTTTTTAATTGAGCATGAGACGCTCTTAGAGCGTCAACCATCAAAAGGGGTGCGTTGAGTCGCCAAGTCAATGCGTCGAGCATTAGCCCCTGTCCTCCTCGTTTTTCTGATGCTCATGACATCTTGGGCAAGCCTAGTGAATAGTGACGGAGAATACCCTGTGTCCGATACTTCGCAACTTGAGGAATCGGTTACTCAGTGGACTGCTGAACAAGCGGCTTCGCAATGGAATAGTGCATCTCCAACTGATGGCCCATCAGTGCCTCTCACGGAATCATCTCATCAAATTCACACTATTTTGGGTTCTTTTGACCCGACTAGTGAATCCCCCCCATTACCGCCAGAAGCATATCGTGACCACTTTGATATTGATAATACGAGATTTGCAATCGTTCAACTTGTAGAACACGATTACACTTTGTTTGAAGAATTGATAACCCGTCTTGGATTAGTGGATTTGGATTACATACCTGATGACAGTTATTTGGTTAGATTGCCTGCTGATTCTACTGCTGCCATAACGGCAATAGAAGAATTGTCTAATCACCCTTCAATCCGGGCAGTAATTGTTCAACATCCTGGATGGAGAATCCATTCAGATTTAATGCAAATTTCTTTGGATGCTCTAGGTGGGGCAACGGGACCAGCGATTGATATTGATGTTACACCTGCTGGCGACCTTTCAATTGAACAAATAGAGGGATTACAGGAGCATCTTTCTTCAACAGGTGCAGAAGAAGTCCGTTGTGATGCTTGGTTATGTCAAGTTAAGGGGATTGACCCTGCTTGGATGATAGTTCTTGCTAACGATGGCAGAATCTTGTTCACTGAACCAAGTAGTAAACTAGTTCTTGCGAATGATTATGCTCGAAATATTGCTAGAATTGATGAAGTTGTGAATAATCACAATAGCGGTTTGGATGGCACAGGAGAAGTTGCAGCAATTTCTGATTCCGGCTTAGATTCAGATCATGGAGATTTCACCGGACGTTTGTTGACAATCTACAACAATTTCGGACCTGATAACTCAGGTGCTGACACTAATACTGGCCACGGGACTCATGTTGCAGGCATCATGCTTGGTGATGGTTCAGGTGATTCGACCTACCAAGGTATGGCTCCCGCCACCACCTTCCAATTCTACCAATTAGAGCACGACCAATCCGGGCAACTCGCTCGTTGGGGCTCGTTATATGATATGTTCAGACACTCTCGCCAACAATCCGCTGGGGTTCACAGTAATTCTTGGGGGGCTGAGAATATGGGTGGGCAATATACCTCTGACAGTCGGTCAGCAGACTCTTTCATGGATGATTACGGAGATTATACCGTTTTATTTGCAGCCGGCAACGATGGGGCTGCCGGTCAAACTACTGTGTCGCCGCCCTCAACAGCAAAGAATGTCCTAACAGTTGGTGCATCCACAACAGGTAGACCACTAACAGCATCTGTTGGTCAAGTTGCATCTTTTTCCAGTCAAGGTAACACCCTTGACGGCAGAATCAAACCAGATATTGTCGCACCGGGTGTACAAATTTGTTCAGCAAGGGCTGAAGAAGCCCAATATCCAGCAGGTCCATCTTGTTCGAATGCAAGACACGGAAATAATGACCCGATGTACATGAAGGCTGATGGTACATCTGCGGCAACTCCAGTTGCAGCAGGTGCAACAGTGCTTGTCCGTCAATTCCTTCGCGACTACATGAATGTAAATCAGCCAAGGAGCGATTTGATTCGGGCAATTCTGATAAATGGCGCTAAAGATTTGGGTTCAGCAGATATTCCTAATTCCGATGAAGGATGGGGGCAACTCGATTTGCAACGCAGTATTTACCCAACTAGTGGAATTTTGGCGTTGAATACTTTCTTCGACCAAAATCAATCTCTTACGCCTGGGTATTCATACCTTTACACATATGGAATAGATGGTGGCTACGGATTCTCTGTGACTTTGGTTTGGAATGACCGTGAAGGTTCAGCCTCGGCAAGCCAATCTTCTCCACGTTTAGTCAATAACCTCAATCTGTTAGTCACTGCTCCTGACGGAACAACATACAAAGGAAATGTTTTCTCAAATGGATTCTCAACAACTGGGGGTACCTATGACACTCTAAACAATGTCGAGAGAGTAAAGGTAGGTAGCACACAATCGGGTAACTGGACAATTCAAGTCTCAAACTCAGGTGGGAATTCACAAAATTATGCAATCGTAATTACTGCAATGGGTAATGAAAATCCAGTCAGCGATTTGGCTACTGTTTCCTCAAGTTTGTGGATTTCTTCTAATGACCCATTAGAGAGTGAAACATTGATAATTGGTGCAAATTGGGTTAACCAAGCACCAGCAACAACCGCACCTTATGAGGTTAAAGTTGAAGATTTGACTACCGGTCAACTTCTGTATAATGCGTCGAAGAGTGGACTTGCTGGAGGGTCAGGAGACTCTTTGGTTTTTACCCACGCGTTCCCTTCAACAGGTTTCCATGACTTACGTCTTACTCTAGATGTCTATGATACTGTAGATGAACCAAATGATTTCACCTCTGGAATCAATAATAATGTCTACGATTTACAGGTAAATGTGTCAGCGATAGGGGTTAGAATCACCCCGTATACAGAGGCCGGTGTACCACCGGTTGGTGAAACTGAATTAGAGGCCGCAAAGGTTCGATACATCGACCCATCTGTTGATGATGAGACTACTTTTAGGTTGAAGATTTCAAACGAAGGTACTAGCAATGAGAGTATCGATTTCAGGGTGACTCCAGTACAACTTCTCCGCGATGATGGAATGTTAGACCCACCTGCTGATGATTGGCTGAAATTCCTTTCAATCGACCCATTCTACCAACTTGAAGCGATGGGTGGACAAAATAGTGAAATCATACTTGATTTAACATTGAGAGATGATACCGCAGACCTTGGGGCAACGCCCTATCCGTTGTTTGCTCTACCTGGCACTTACGTAGTGGATTTGACCGCGTGGTATCGTTCATCCCCTGTGGTTGCACATACCGTTAGATTAACCATTATTGTAGAAGACATTGACGGAATGATAACTTCACTAGCCGGCGTTTCTGGACTTTCAGCACAACCGGGTGAAGAGGCAACATTCTCAGTTTCAGTAATGAATCCAGGGAATTCGCCTAGCGTTTACAACATCTCTTGTGAGACTCCAAATCGTTGGGGTATTTCTTTGGGCGATGGTAATTCATCTAGCATTACTCTTGAGCCGCTCGCTCGCCTGCAATACCTTTCAGTTGCAGTCAGAGTAATGGTTCCTTCAATGTCAGATGGAGAGCCGGCTGCTGGAGTTGTCGAAGACATCTCTTGTATTACCTCACATGCAACCAATTCTGCTCTGACTCAGACTGACGCGACAACAATTACTGTTGCCATCTTAGAGGATTTTGGCACAGATTTGTATTCGTCCACGGGTGTCCCAGTTGGTGCAGCCGGAAATGCTCTAGATGAGGCTGTAAATAATGGGCAAGACCTCAATCTAACATTAACTGTATCAAATCTTGGAAATGTCCCAATAAATCTCAATGTCAAAGTTACTCCATCCAATCCAAATTGGCCATTAGGACTTACTTGTGATGGTGAAGAGGATGATGATTCACTTTCATTATCAATTGAGCGAGGCCAGTCCGCTGATTGTAGAATCCAAGTTATTGTCCCGGCTACAGTTTCAAATGGTGACGCAAATACAATCAACATCAGAATCCAATTCTCATTGTCTAATTTCATCATCAACAGAACTGAACTAAAGGTTGAAGAAAGGCCAGAATTAGTTTTGTTAGGTCCACCTCTTGATACAATGAATGTAATGCCGGGTAAAACCGCTTATGGCACATTCACCGTCATCAATCAAGGCAATGTACCACTGTCCCTAGATTGGGAATTTGGCAGCCTTCCCGAAGATTGGCAAGTCGGATTCAAAACCCCACCAGCAAATGCTCTAGGTATGCACCGTGAAGAGACAGTGCAAATTTCTATTCTTACTCCGTCCGGGACACCAACTGGGCTACTACCTGAATCACTAACATTGTTAGTTACCGGTACCACTGCTGGCGGCGAAGAACTGGCCCGCAGTGTGATAGTTTCTCTAATTGGAGAGAAGAGTGCATGGTTGTCTTTATCGGTTGATGCAGACGACTTTGAGCGGGTCGAGAAAGGCGGTGAGAGAACCGTCAATATGACCGTCATGAATGATGGTAATACCGCATGCAAAGTCGACTTCGAAATGCTTGGCAATGAAGGTTGGCTGGTGACTGGTTTGTCAACAATTCAGAACCTAGATGCAGGTGAATCAACCGTTCTCGAAATTTTGATTGTCAATGATGATGGCGTTGGATCAACCGACCTGATGATTACTGCTGTACCAACTGCCTCTGCTGATGCAGGGTTGATTAATGGCTCAACTGAGATACATTTGTCATCAACCTCACTTACTGGTGATGATGGCGGCTTACTGAATATCCTAGAAGCAGCCGGTGTCCCTGGTTGGATTGTTGGATTAGTTGCGCTAATATTGCTGGCGGGTTTAGCCGGTGCAGTACTAATGCTAAGGAAAAACTCCAGCACATTTGACTCTGGTGAGCAAATCATTTCTTCAGGTTCAGTCATCTTAGGAAGTGTAGAACAACGACGGGATGCTGCACTTGACACAGGAGTTACAAGTGACGATATGGTTTCGGGTTCTGTCAGTTCTCAGGAGATTGCGGCAGCGCTTGCTGCATCGGGTCCAGCCCCACTTGCGGTGCCTAAACCACCTGGTCCTCCACCTCCTCCCGCTGGACTACCTCCACTGCCTAGAAGCCCACCACCACCTCCACCGAGATAACACCTAGATGGGGATAAATGGTGATGGTTCAAGACCGTCGTGCTTATTGACAAGGTCTATTTCGCCGGTAATATGAGTCAGTCAATCGTACTGTTTGGGCCACCGGGTGCCGGTAAGGGCACTCAAGCCGAAGCAATTGTGACTGCGACTGGAAAACCTCAGGTATCAACTGGTGATATGTTGCGGGCTGCTTTAGCCGCTGGAACACCACTTGGATTAGAAGCGAAGAGTTACATGGAAGCAGGTGAATTAGTTCCTGATGATGTAATAATCGGCTTGATTAAAGAGAGAATGCAACAAGAGGATGCTAGAAATGGGGTTCTCTTTGATGGCTTCCCAAGAACTATTCCTCAAGCAGAAGCATTGGCAGAAATAGCTGAGGTTTCTTTAGTGATTTCAATAGCAGTGCCAGATGATGAAATAGTTGGCAGAATTGTAGGCAGGAGAATGGACCCTGAAACAGGCGATATCTATCATATCACATTCAAGCCGGCACCGGCAGACATTGCTGACCGTCTCATCCAAAGGAAGGATGACAACGAAGAGGCGGTCAGAACGCGCTTAACAGCGTATCATGAACAAACTTCACCACTTGCGAAGTGGTATTCCGAAAAGGGATTACTAGAAACTGTCAACGGCAATCAAGCAATGCAAGATGTTGGCGCAGAGATTTCGGCAATTATTGACGTCTAACAACAGGTGAGAAGATGTCTAGGAGAAGTCGTTCTCGAAACGCGAAAATTAGAAAAGCCCGAGCGATCAATTCTAGAAACCATCTTGAGGGCATTCTCAAAGAACCTTGGAATCAACCTGATTCATCGGTTCATTCTGCAGCAAAAGACATCTTAAAATTGTCTAAGAAACATCGTTTGGGGCTCCCAGATGGAAGAAGGTCATGGATATGTCGTGACTGCAAATTGGCACTGAGGCCAGGAGTGAATGCCAGTGTCCGGGTGCGTGGAAAGATTTGGCGAATCACCTGTCTATCTTGTGGCGGAACTAACCGTCGTGGACCAAATTACCCTTTTGGGGGGAACAATAAATGACTGATGAAAAGAGATTAAAAAAACAAGCGCTGAATCCGTCCTTAGAGGTGACAATTAGAGTGGGGAAATCTGGCTTGACAGAGTCAGTTGTTGATGAACTAGACTCTCAATTGAAGTCGCGCTCGATGGTCAAAGCAAAACTAAATCGTGGCTTGGCAGAGGACTCTGCAGACCGTCAAAATTTATGGCAGTTGTTGGCTGAACAAACCTCGTCAAAATTAATTTTAATGCGGGGGAACATCGCTGTATTCTATCGTTAGAATTTTATTAATTCACTTTGAATTTCCCATCTGTAGTGTGGGCTATGATTACTAAAAAACTCCTTATTATAATGCGGAGCATTCAACAGGGTTTCGGGTTTCGCAGAAACCATGTCAGTAATACCACCCACTTGGCTTGAGGGATTGTTAGGGACTCTTATTCTCTCTTTACTGGTAGCAATTGCGATTCGCTGGGTGAGACTTCCGTACACAATTGCATTGGTGATTGTAGGGCTAGTATTGGGTTGGCTTGGAGAATCACTTTTCGCTGGCTTGGAACCTGATGGTGGATTGCTTTCTGCTGAGTTAATTCTGTTCATTCTGCTTCCTCCTCTACTTTTTGAAGGCTCATCTGCGATGCATATTGAAAAACTGAAGCAGAATTGGAAGACAATTTCCTTACTTGCAATTCCTGGTGTACTTCTCAATACCTTGATTATTGGATTAATATGCTGGCGCTTTGTTTGGTGGGGTGAAGAAAATGGCTTGCTTTTCGGCTTGTTGGTAGGGTCAATTTTGGCAGCCACGGACCCAGTAAGTGTACTTGCATTAGTACGCTCACTAGGTGCACCAAAGAGATTGTCCGTTCTACTTGAAGGTGAATCACTATTCAATGATGGCACCGCGATTGTTGTCTTCAACATCCTTCTATTAACAACACTTTCAGTAATCGCGGGGCAAACCATCGATTTGGGTAATATCATGACAGATGCAATTGCATCATTCCTTCTAGTAGTTACAATTGGCGTCGTTGCTGGCTACATTTGTGGAATGGTTGCTAACCATCTATTGCAACAAAGTGAGGACCACTTAGTTGAAATCGCTCTTACAGTTGCTTTGGCATTTGGTTCATTTTTATTAGCAGAATTGATGCATGGTAGCGGAGTAATTTCAGTCGTAGTCGCTGGACTTTTAGTAGGCAATAAAGGCCTACATGAAGGAATGACGCCAACGGCAAGAGTTGGCTTACACCACTTTTGGGAAGTGGTGTCGTTCCTCGTAAACAGCATTCTGTTTGTTGTGGTTGGATATGAGTTACAATCAGTTTTAGAATGGGACCTCCACACTGGGTACCTTGCAACAATCGCTATTGTAGGCGCGCTGACAGCAAGATTAGTTGTATTCCCATTAACTAGGATTGCAAACATAGGTGAGGAAAACAAAGTAGACAGTAAATGGCAAATGGCCATGTGGTGGGGTGGTTTGCGTGGAAGCATTCCGATTGCTCTGCTGTTGTTACTTTCACATATTGTTCATGAAGGACAAAAGGTGTTAATCGATGGTGATATTGTAAATGTCAGATTTGATGAGGCAATTTACCACGATATGCTGGTTCTAACTTTCACTGTAATATTATTCACATTACTAGTTCAAGGGTTAACGATGAAACCACTGCTCACGAAGTTGGGTATTTCTGGTCGCTTGGCACACAGCGAGGTAAAGTATGAATCGGCATTAGCACGGTTAGTTGCTTCACGGGCCGCACTACGGAAATTATCTTCTTTGAGTACTCAAGGTATGATTAACGAACTTGATCGTGAGAAAATGGCTGCACCTTATCATGCAAGTATTGAGAAGGCCAAGACACAGATTGATAGTTTGGCAAATACTTCTCTTGTACACGCCAGCCGAATTGAAGCGGCAAGGCGTGACCTTATTCGTGCTGAAATTGAAGCATTACGAGATGCGGCGAGGCTTGGTCAGTTGAATGCACATGTGATTGAAAGCACATTGAAGGGACTTGATTCGGCTCTTGCAATTTCTGAATTTAACCATGAAGAAATCACAGTTGTCAAAGATTCACAATCCGAAGATGTTACTACTGTTTCTGAGATTGAAGATTTGATTCTAGACTCTACTCAGTCTATTGTTCACGACGAAACACTGAACGTGATTGAAGAAGAGTGAACGTTTATTCTTCGAGGTTTTTTGGTAATCTTTCGCGATGCTTGAGATAGCCATTATTTCGCACCCTTCATGATATCTGCAGAGCGTTTAGCCCAGTTAAATTAACGAGTAATTAGCAATACTTTGAAGGAATTAGATGCCGCATTAACTTCTTCTGAGTTTGCCAATGAAGAAATCGTTGTGGTAAAAGAAAATGACTTTGGTAAAGAAATAATTATTGAACAAAATACTGATGATTTAATTCCAGAGCCAACCTCCTCATTTGTTAATGTTGAAGACATAAAGGAAGTATAATTATTGAACAAAATATTGATGATTTAATTCCAGAGCCAACCACCTCATTTGTTAATGTTGAAAACATCAAGGAAGCATAATTATTGGGAAATGTACTTTCTAATAAGCGACGCTTTCATGAACCATATTGCTCCGCCAATAACATGAGCGTAGAATTGGGGGCCAATCGTTTACCCTTTGGCAGATGGATTGCTCCATCTATTTTAGCAGGTATTGCTTTGGTGCCGACTGTTTTAGCCGGATCTAGTTCGTCTCAAGGCGTATGGGAACCTCCTGAAATGCCGAGTTGGGCATTAATGGTTTCTTTAGCAATCTTGTTTGGAGTTTATGCTTTGATTGTGTTTGAGTGGGTTCATCGGGCTTTAGCAGCGGCTATAGGGGCTGTTTTGGTTGTTTGCGTTCTTCATTATATTGGAGACGGGCCTAGTCTTGGTACTCTTGTTACTTGGATTGATGAGGAAACCGTTGGTCTTCTCCTAGGTATGATGATAATGGTGTCCATATTATCTGAAACGGGCCTCTTTCAATGGGCGGCAGTGAAATGTTATGCATTGTCAGGGGGATCTGTTTGGCGATTACTGGTAATTCTTTGTTTAGTAACTGCAGTATTTTCCGCATTTTTAGATAATGTGACTACTATGTTATTGATAGCACCTGTTACAATTTCACTTGCAAAGGTGTTGCGGCTTGACCCCATTCCTATACTTCTTAGTGAAGTAATGTTTTCCAACATTGGTGGTGCAGCAACACAGATTGGAGACCCCCCAAATATCATTATTGGGGCTCAATTATCACCTTCAGCATTAGCGGGCGGCCCTTTGGAGGACCAAGCAATAGTCTTCACTGATTTTATTATTAATATTGGCCCGGGTGTTTTGTTGGCCTTTTTGCCTGGCCTTTGGCTGTTGCATAAAATAGAACGTGAAGGTGTAACAGGTCAACGTTACCGTAGTATCGAAATGCTTCAAGAAAGATACAAGATTAAAGATTATGATATGTTGAAGAGGTCTGGATTTGTATTTGCAATTGTATTGATTGCATTCTTCACTCATAGTGCCTTCCATCACCCTCTTTTTACTGTGGCAACAATTGCTCTAGGGGGAAGTGTTTTGATGCTATTAGTTACTCACCCTCACAGGATTGAAGAACGTTTAGATGATGTTGAATGGACGACATTAATTTTCTTCATAGGATTGTTTATTTTGATTCATGGGCTTGAAGCAATGGGGCTTATTGATGCAATAGGTGATTTTGTTACTGGCATAATTAAGAGTGCACCTGAAGATATGAGGTTGATGACCGCTGTCCTTCTCCTATTATGGGTTTCAGCATTTGCCTCAGCATTTATTGACAATATTCCCTATACGGCAACGATGGTTCCAGTGGTAATTGGCATAGCATCTGATCCAGAATTAGGTTTGGCATTGGCACCCCTTGCTTGGGCGCTTTCCTTTGGGGCGTGCCTTGGTGGTAATGGGACAATCATAGGTGCTTCTGCAAATGTTGTAACAGCTGGTATTGCCGAGGATGCAGGATACCCTATTTCATTCAACCGTTTCTTCAAGGTAGGATTCCCTATGATGTTAGTGACTATGGTAGTTGTGACTGCATATTCAATGGTAATGTATGTCATTGAATGGTCAAATCCAATTTATCCTTGGATAATATGTTTAGTGGCATTTATTTTAATGCTAATTGTTGGTCTGAAGGCAGGTCCTAAATCTGATGTTACTAGGGTCGAAGAAGAATAATTTTCATTAATATTAATCTCTTTAGGGTTCATCCTTAAGATATTGTAACTTCAAAATTTTAATCATTACTACGGTAGCATCAAAGAGGAGCGCGCACCCACACAGCATGATGCAAGAGTGCGACGCCTGCGGGCTGATTTTTGGCGGCAAAGATATCTGCCCATCTTGTGGGAGTAGAATTTCACACACTGCTGAAGTCTCAGATACAGATGGAAAAATGGTCCCAAGTGGTGAACTTCCGGGGCTTAATCAATTGGTTACTTCGATGGATGGTGTTGAAAAAATAGATGTGGAAACATCCAATTCATCTCCTCAAACATCTCTTCCATTTTCAATCGGGGGGTCAACAGGAGGGCAAACCTCGCTTCCCTTTGGGGTTGGTAGTCCAAGTAGAGGTGAAGAGGAAATCGATAATTCAAACGATGTTCCGATTACAACATCCAGTGAAGAAGAATCTGAAGAGCCACCTGCTGAAATAGTGGAGCAAGTTGAAACTCCTATAGAACAAATTGAAACCCCCACTGAGCAAGTTGAAACTTCTATAGAACAAATTGAAGCCCCAACAGAACCAACAGATTCCACTGAACAAGTACAGGTGGTTAAACTAACCAAGCCAGAACAAGAAGTGGTATTAGTTGCTAGAATATTGGCTGATGAATCAGATATAGATAGTGATACTACGGGCATAGTAGAGCCTGGTACTCAGATTTTTGAGGGTGCGTCTTCTACACAAGATAACGCTGGTTATACCACCACTGAAGGCACTGTTGAGGGTGTTGACCAGGATGTAATTTTACATGAAGAAGATGTGGTCTATCACGACTTCGGAGATGAGATGCAAGTTAGTGAAGTGATGGTCGATTATGACAGCTTTGTTGACCCCGCAACGTCCGCGGTTTCATTTGACCCATCTGTGATGGAAGGGACAGAACCTGAACTGATGCCTGCTCGGGCATTAGCAGTCACAGATCTCGATGATTCAGACTTACAAGAGCAGGCACACATTGGATTTGCTGCCCTTGCCCAATCCAATTGGAAGGAGGCAGCAGATTGTTTCAGAACAATCTGTAATTCTCAACCTCAGAATGCCGCTGCTCTCAACAATTTTGGGCTCTCATTATTACAACAAGCATTGCTAGTTCAGGAAGAAAGACCTAGTCCACACCCTGCAGATGAACCTCATTTTGAGGCATCAGTATTAGCCCTCAGGCAAGCCGCAAAAGCATCGGAAAATGATGTATCGGTGATTTGTAACCTTGCTACTGCTCTAAGTTCTTGTCACCGTCACGATACGGCACTCAAATTCTATGATGTTGCCTTGTCGTTAGATGCAGGTGATGTATCATCAATCAATGGTAAGGCGGTTTCAATGATAGGAATTCGGGAATTTGACGTAGCTACAGAATTGCTCCGGCAGGCATTAGAAATCGCTCCTGATAACGAGATAATTTTGGGTAATCTTCACCGCATCTCTCCAATGGGTTAACTCAACCTTGATTTTATCAGAGAAATCGCACTCAATACCTCATTTAGCCGCCTACGAAACAAGGCGCTCAATTCGGTGGTTTCATAAAGGGGAGGTAGGTCGGCGAGATGCTTACAATGCACCTTGTGATGTACACATTACAAGGGAAGTAGATTGAGAACGCCTCGCCCTGTGGGGAAACGAGGTGTTTTATGAAATCGAGATAGATAGATTCCTGGACACCAGAGGACTCACACAGGAAAGTGTGGAGTAAGAGAATAAAAAGCAAATTGATGCTACAACCTGACTGGGGGATGGCTCGGCTCGAGAGCTGATGAAGGTCGTGACAAGCTGCGATAAGCTACGGGGAGGCGCATGAATGCCTTGGATCCGTAGATGGCCGAATAGGACCTCCTGGCTTTACGAAGTCATTCCCGTATTAATTTACTGGAAAGGGAACCGCCCGAATTGAAGCATCTTAGTAGGGCGAGGAACAGAAATCAAACGAGATTCCGTTAGTAGTGGCGAATGAACACGGAATAGAACAAACCGAATCCGCTTGGGAAACCTTGTGGAGATGTGGGGTATGGATCACCTATCGTCTAAATTCACGAAACAGAAGTCGATCTGGAACGACGTACCATAGAGGGTGAAAGTCCCGTATGTGTAGTGAACATGACCAAGTGGTGAATCCTGAGTAGCGTGCGTTGGATATCGCGCGTGAATGTGGGAGGCATAAACTTCCAATTCTAAATACAACTCGAGACCGATAGTTGACCAGTAGTGTGAACGAAAGTTGAAAAGTATCCTGAGAGGGATGTGAAAAGAACCTGAAACCAGTTAGGGACAGACTGAATAGGCGTGAAAGCGAAGATATGAGCAGCGTCTATTCGTGCGTTTCGAATAATGCCCCTGGGAGTCTTGATCATTGGCGAGGTTAAGCAGTTGATCTGCGAAGCCGTAGGGAAACCGACAAGTCCGCAGCCGCTTCGGCGGTGAGGGACGAGATGTGCTCGTCTGAAGTCAATGGTGGAGGACCTGAAGCCTATCGATCTATGCCTGGCCAGATTGAAGCCCGATGAAAGTTGGGTGGAGGATCGAACCGTTGCTGATGTGCAAATCGCTCGGACGAGTTGGGTATAGGGGTGAAAGTCCAATCGAGATGGGCAATAGCAGGTTCCGCGCGAGACTACTCGTAGGTAGACCTCTGTGGAGATAGATTGTGCTGTAGAGCACTGATTGGGTATTTAGGGGGAGCGATCCCTCGGTACGCTGTCAAACTCCGAAGGTGCAATCATTGTAGAAGCAGGGAGTGAGTCGCGGTGGGTAAGCTACCGTGACGAAAGGAGAACAGTCCAGCCTAGCGTTAAGGTCCCAAAGTACTAACTAAGTGTCAAAGACAAACCGTGTCCGTGGTCGAAAACAACCAGAAGGTGGGCTTAGAAGCAGCCATCCTTGAAAGAGTTCGTAACAGATCACTGGTCAAGCTTGCGGGCCGGGAAAAGGGACGGGGCTAAAGTTAGTCACCGATACGCTAGACCAGCGAAAGCTGATGTGGTAGCGCGGCGACATGTTCGGGCAGAAGGTAGGCTGTGAAGTCTACTGGACCGTATATGTATGAGAATCTAGGGAAAAGTAGCAGCAAAGAGTGGTGAGAATCCGCTCCACCGGAGGGGCCAGGGTTCCTCGGCAATGTTCATCAGCCGAGGGTTAGCCGGTCCTAAGGTCATTCTTAACCGAAATGATCGAATAGGGAAATGCGTTAATATTCGTATGCCTCTGTGCAATTATGGTGACAGCTTGGGCTAGTCTTACAGGTCATATGTCAGGCCTGAAGATTGTATAAGGAATTGGAGAACCGTCATGGTGAGAAAATTCCGAAATCAATTGACAATATAAGATGACGCCTAGGCTCCGTGAAAAGCCGCACAGAAGACCGTACCTAGAACTGACACAGGTGCCCCTGGGTGAGTAGCCTAAGGTGTGACGGGAAAAGTACCGCAAGGGAACTCGGCAAAATAGCTCCGTAACTTCGGGAGAAGGAGTGCCAGCTTAGAGATAAGCTGGTCGCAGTGACCAGGGGTCCCCGACTGTTTAATAAAAACATAGGCGACTGCCAGTCCGAAAGGATGAGTATAGTCGCTGAATCCTGCTCAGTGCCGGTATCTGAAATCGGGGTTCAACCTGACGAAGGACCGGTAAACAGCGGGGGTAACTATGACCCTCTTAAGGTAGCGTAATACCTTGTCGCTTAATTGGCGACTTGCATGAATGGTCCAACGAGGGACCCACTGTCCCTGCGGTACGTCCGGCGAAATTGACTTTACTGGCGCACAGTCCAGTACCTTCAACCTGCAAGCGAAGACCCCGTAGAGCTTTACTGCAGCCTGCCGTTGTGTAGTGGCACTTATTGTGCTGCGTAGACGGGAGATGTTAATCCCTCAGGCGTCAGCCTGGGGAGTAGTCACACAGAGAGACACCGTCCTTTGAGTGCAACTACACTTACTCTTAACGAGGACACCGGTAGGTAGGCAGTTTGGGTGGGGCGCCACGCGCTCGAAAACCTAACAAGCGTGCCCAAAGGTCAGCTTAGGTGGTTCAGTCTCCACCGTAAACCGTAAGGGGAAAAGCTGGCTTGACGTGGATCGGCACAATAACGATCGACGATGAGAAATCAGGGCCTAACGAACCTACTAGCCTCATTTATGGGGGCAGTAGATAACAGAAAAGTTACCTCGGGGATAATTGAGTTGTCACCAGCAAGAGCTCACATCGACCTGGTGGCTTGCTACTTCGATGTCGTCTCTTCCTATCCTGGGTCTGCAGCAGGACCCAAGGGTGGGGTTGTTCGCCCATTAAAAGGGATCGTGAGATGGGTTTAGACCGTCGTGAGACAGGTTTGTTGCTTTGTGGTTGAAGCGTTTATGCCTGATGGAAAGGGCCCTTTAGTACGAGAGGAACGAGGGCTCGGGGCCACTAGTCTACCAGTTGTCTGACAAGGCAATGCTGGGTAGCCACGCCCTATGTGGATAAGAGCTGAAAGCATCTAAGCTCGAAGCCACCCCAAAGACGAGGCATATGAGACAGGCGGTAAAAGACCGCATGATAGGAGCCGGGTGTAAGCATGGAGGTTCGCCGACATGCTCAGCCCAGACTTACTAACGTCCAGCATCTTTTTTTTGTTCACTAGCTACACACACTTGTGTGGGCCTCTGTTCAACAGTGAATCTTTTCTATCTTATTCGAAAGTGTACACGACCATAGCGAAGGGGTAATACCCGGTCCCATTCCGAACCCGGCAGTCAAGCCCTTCTGCGTCGTTCCCTGTACTGTGGTGCGAGAGCCCACGGGAAAGGTCGTCGTTGTGTCGCTTTTCCGCTTCCATCAGTCGCTTCGGCGGCTGGTGGAAGCACCTTCCCCACATTGCCCATGGGCCACATCCAATTTCTATATGCGCACGAATCTGCTGGAAGCACTTCGGCATCTGCGAACAATCAGGTCGGCCCTCTACTCGGGCCGACATGGCATTCACACTGATTACAACAAATTCGATATCACATGTAGGAAATCCGATTGAGAACTTTTTGAAATCCGTTGCCCCGTGATTTGAACCGTCGTGCTCGTCATTCCATCCGCTGCTGCCGTTGCTTCGCCCTGCGTCAACAGGATTCAAACTGATATATGAGTTAACGAGGACTTGACCGTTTTACTCCCTTCGGTCATAAGCCCGCTAAAACTGCGTGAGCGTTTTATTGTCAAGGTTCCCAGTGGTTAGAAGGCTACTAGCCTGTTCTCCAATCGGTATGGCTAAGACGGGTAGGCCGTCCGCCCGAATTAGGTGAAAGCATGACTGTTCGTAGTGGTGACATTCTAGGGCATTCCCAGTCTGGGGTTTACGCCTCAGTAATTGGTAATGTATTGTTCCTACCTCTTGCACTACAGAAGAGTGATGTTGAGATCATTGAATCAGCTCTGGAGTTGGAATCAGTCCAGTTAACTATTGGCGGTTCAAACCTAATTGGCTCTCTTATTGAAGGAAATTCTAATGGCATGGGGGTCGCAGATATTGCAGGTCCTGAGGATATTGACAAACTCACTAGTTACGGGGATGTCGTGGTGATGGAGAGTTCAGTAAACGCCGCGGGTAATCTTCTTCTTGCTAACGAAAATGGTGTTCTCGCCAGTACAGTGGTTCCAAAAGAAGGATTGGAAATTCTTTCAGACGCATTGAAAGTTCCTGCAGCAAATGTTTCAATTGCCGGTCAAGAAGTAATTGGTAGTCTTGGTGTCTGTAATGATATGGGTGTGGTACTTCATCCAGATGTGTCAGAGCCTGAAGTGAAAATTATAGAGGAAACATTAGGCGTTTCAGCAATGGTTGGCACAGTTAGTTTTGGTTCACCTTTAGTTGGGGCTGGAATAGTGTGTAGTAACAATGGTGCATTTGCTGGTGGCGATACTACTGGTCCGGAACTTAATCGGATAGAAGATGCGCTTGGTCTCATTTGATGACTCATCGGTACCCTTGTTATCGTATGCAGTACAGAGGGCTCATCATTGTTGCAAACAGTGATAGGGTGGGGCGTGTGGAGAATAATCAGGTGGATTAGATGGGTGAAGAGGTTTGGTTGATTCTCAACGTAGGGGTTGTAGTATTAGTTGTACTAATCTCTGTGTTCATATATTTAATTGCAAAGACACGTCGGACGAAAACAATTGCTGCTTGGACACAAGCTGCAACAGAACTGGGATTCAATTTCACTCCCCCTGGTACATTTGGAAAATATACAATGAGTGGGATGATTGGACAACTGAGTTGTTCGGTTTGGGCACATACAGAAAAGCGCGGGGAGAGTAGTGCTACATACATGAATTATGATGTGAGTTTTTCCCAGCCACTCAATCTCGGATTAGTAGTAAAGCGTGAGGGGGCAATCCTAGGGAAAATCGCAAAGTTGTCTGGTAAACAAGATATTCACACCAATAATCATGCCTTTGATAGTGCATTCACTATCAAAGGAGCTGATGAATATAAGGTAAAGGAATTTCTCACGCCCCATATTCAATCTAAACTCTTAGAGGCAAGAAATATACTGAAGAATTTGGAAGTTTCTGATTTTTCTGTCAAATCCATTCGTATGCGTGGTTTCATTCGGAAACCAGAGATTTTGGTTCGAAATGTCAAACTACTGATACAATTGGCTGAGTTGATTATTCCAAACGAAGAAGTTGATTCTATCTTTGGTTAATGATGTTGATTCTATCTTTGAGGAGTTTTGATACTTCCAATGCATCCTCAAGGTCAAGAAGCCAGTCAAACGCGTTCAGAAAGATTCGCCAGTCAATCTTTCATACATTGATGCATACAACGATGCAGTCTGGTCAATTATCTCTTGGGGTAGTGCAGGAATTGGAGGTTCTTCCTCACCCGCATCACGCGCGGCGTACAATACCTTGTGATGGCCAATAGCGATGTAATGCTCTCTTACAAACTCCTTTGAAAGTGATACGATTTCTCCATTTTCATAGGTTTCAGCGTCCCACCACCGGTCTTCGTCAAGAGTCCCAAACGAATCCACAAGTACTGGTTTGCGATCTTTTCCAAGAGCAAACTCCTTCTTTCCATCAACATGAATTAGGCCACGTGCTCCAGCCTCTCTCTCAATAATTGCATCAATTTTTAGAACACAGTCCATAATGCTATCAAATTCCTCATCTGTAAGGTTTGAGATTTCCAATGCTTCCTTACGGTCAAGAAGCCTGTCAAACGCTTCAAACTTGGTTGAGACTTCAAGATAAGGTTCGGGTAATTTCACACCATCTTCCAATACAGTTCCAGGTTCAAACCCGAACTCAGAAGATTCCACCTTTCCATCAGCATATCTCTTGAAAGCAGAACCAGTAAGGTGGTGCCGGCAAATTACTTCCAAAGGCACGAATACATTTTCCATATCTCGAGGAATCGCACCTGGTTCCTTGATGACTGCGAATTTTTTACTAAGACAGCGGTCTGGAGCGTTCATGTCAATCATATGTGTTTCACAAATGCCTGCATCTTCAACTAACTTGAACCAATGACAAGTTGTTCTGTTGAGACTCTCACCTTTGCGCGGAATCAGTGAAGGGATAATTTGGTCAAACACGGAAATTTGGTTTGTATATCGAAATTCTAGGACATCCTCACTGTCCGTAGACCACACTTGCTTCACTTTACCTGAGTACTGTAACTCTCCCATAGAACACTCGCCATCGCGAGCCGTCCTTGAAGGTTGTCTTACTCTATCAGTGGGAATAATGTAGCAAACCCATGCCTTGTCTTGCGGCACTTCTCACTACAATTTTCAGGTGCCTCATAATATCTGCGACCCCTCCGTCAAGTGGTTCGTCAGCCCTCACTTTGAAATGCCCAGAACTCAGTAATTTCTCAAGTAGTACCGTTTCATCATGGTCTAGAATGCCATGTAGTATACCGAATGTACCATTTTCAAATCGGTCATGCCCTCTTGTTTTTTCAAACAAACCTTCGTCAAGTTTGTCAATTAAAATCATTACATCTTGCTCTGAATCGGGAGGGTTTCCCGACCAGGTTCTCAGGTAGGAAAGTGGGTTTCCATCTCCCCAAGGATACCTGCCTAACCGTTCTCTAACTTTGTTATCACCACTGTCCCTAATTCTCTGTCCTGAACTATCCAAAGGAGTTAGTCCAACTAGTAAAAGTGATGAGTCTTTTTTCTCACAATTATCTCTGCCTTCAAGTAAATTACAGCCTTCTTCCTCTAGGATTTGGGACAAATCGTTGTCAGATTCGATTAGTGCCATTAGGTTAGAATCGTCGCCTTCAGCGGCTTGTTCAAGCGCAGAAATATAATTGTCACAAATGTCACCACGAATGAGTGTAAAAGTGTGAAACGCAGGTGTTTGGTTACTATTTAGCATGTCATTCACCAGATTATCTGCGGCGTTCTCTAAGTTGCTTGAGTCTTAATTCAAACTCGTCTAACTCTTCCTCAGGTGGCTCGGGCGGTGCCTCCTCTATTTCAATCAGACTTTCTTGGATTTCAGTCACATCTGTATCTTCTTCAACAGTAGTTGGTGTTTCATCTTCTAATTGAACTGAACTTTCTTCTTCAACAACCCTTGGCCTGGGCTGGGGTTTGGGTTGAGCTTGTTGCTTCACTTTCTGAGCGGGTTTTCTAGGAGGTGGGGTAAGTGGTCGAACAGATGCTGGCCGAATGACTCCAAGCAACCAGAGGACTGCTATAATTAGCAAACCAGTCCCGATAGCATAGACGGTGTCACTACTAACTGGGATTATATTTGGCTGGGAAGAGAGAACCAAATCATGTGTATTGTCAGATGGGTCATCATCAATATCCCATGGTGCTTGACAGGAGAAGGTGGCATTTACTGGCATGGTTGAATCTCCAGTTGGTCTGGGGACTGACAGTTTTGGAGCAAGGGTTGCAGAAATATCTACTGAGACATCCATCGACCAGTCTCCTTGTACAAGATTGACGACACAGATTGAGTCTGTCATTATCTGGTGATTTTCCCGTTGGATTAAGACATTTATATCACCCGATGAAGCCTCTTCAAGTTCAATGCCAACGTTCCACCCCGTTGCTCTAACAACATAATGTTGTGATTCAGAACTCTGTAATCTTCCATCAGATGAAAACACCAAGACAGTCAATTCACGTACGCCTGTAGTTGGATTCCATCCCGTGGCTGAAAGATTTACAGTTTCTTCTTTGTCAGCCTCAACTACACCGTTTCTAGAATTAACCAATGTTCCATCTTCTGCTCGTAGAAGAATTGACCAACTGAAGGGTGAACTGCCATTGTAGAATTCACATGATACCAATGGTTGTGCTGACAGGTTTGAATCCATTGTGCATGATACTTGGCGACTTGTAGCCATCTGCATATGTGCTGTGTAAAATAGGCTAACATCCCCTTGAGAATTACTGATGGTGAGTGAACCGTCCCCACTTGGGGAAGGAAGAATCCACCCACTTTGTGTTTGTTCGAGCGGGTTTCCCCCTGCCGAAACTGAATTGATTAAACTGCCATGGAAGTTTACAATTTTATCATCACCAATTGAGCCCCACATCACAGGACTTGTTGCCCACGCCACATCTGAAAATAACACCTCAGCATTAAGGCTGACAACTTTTCCACCTGAATCTGTGACTTTTACTTCAATCGTGAAATTTGAATGGTCCCAACTAGAATCAGGGATGAGGTCAATTGGCACACCTTTCATCTCACCCCATGCAAGGGAGATATTTGCCTCAGTGGGAGCCCACCCTGATGGTAAACCTATGAGTTCAACATGAAGTTGGTTGGCCGCATTTCCTATGTTTGCAATAGTAATTCTTGGCATTCCTCCAGAGTCACTTACTTGCCATCCCTCCCAATCGTTAGGAGTGGTGGCTGTGAAATCATAAGCAGGCCGGATTCTTAGTGGGAGAATAGTTTCACCAGTTCCACTTCCATCACCATTACGTGCAATGATTGTCATTTCAGCAGTGGGCCCTGAAATCGCTCCCTGCGGTGGTACAATATACACTTGTACAGCAACTGTTTCTCCTGGGTCTAAGAATGGTAAATTATCTGGTAAAGTCAGATTCCATCCGACTGCATCAATAGATGCAGAAAGATAAGCCCGGGATGGTGAATTCCCTCTTTGTTCTAATTCCAATGTGATGTTTGACCCGCCAGGAGCGACATCTAGGTCACTGCCTGTAGCACGAATAATCCAAAGTGGTTGCGAAATTACTTCAACATCAACAACAAAAGTTTGTAAAAGTAGACCGTCAGATGATAATTCTAATTCAACTGATGCAATAGTGCCATTCCATGATAGTTCTGGAATTGTTAGAGCCAACTCAATGGTATCACTTTGATTGACGTCTAAAGTGGCACTATTCCCATCACCAATCACCCAGTCAATATTGGTGTCATTGCCTGCCATTGTCAAGGTGAGGCTAGAAGAGATATCTAGGGAGTCGTCAAAGTTCCCGATATTCTCCACTAAAAGTGTAAGAGATGTTGAGGTACCCGGTGTTGAGAATACACTTCCACCAGATTCAACAGTTCTATCGTTGTCTAGAATGCTGACATTCCAGCGATGGTCTTGTCGTGCTTCAATCTCCATTAATGCGGTGTCAACAACTGAACTATCTCCCCGTGAGCGTAGCGAAAATTCGATCAACATTCCTTGACGTGCGGGAGTGTCATGTGGTAGTGTGATTTGGATTGGTACTTGACTCAAACCCGCAGCATTGATTGTAAATGTTGGATTAGGGATTGAGAATATTATGCCAGGGTCCTCGCTAAAGTTGTCGTTACTAAGCAACCTGCCAACCAAATCAAATGTGTCAGGTCCATTTCCTGGATTTTCTAATTTTAACACAATCCAAGTTGGTTCTGAGACATTCATTAACACCGGTTCACCTAATGGGCTGATAACGGTAATTTGGGACCGGAATACTTGTAATACTTGCATCGAGAAATCAAGATTGTAACCACTATGATTTGACTCATTCGTGCTGAATGGGTGGAATTGTGGTGGGGCATCAACGGGTTGGTCCAGCGTGAGTGAACCGCTGAAAGATGTCCCGGGGTTTCCGTGGCATGAAAGCAGAGTGCTAACTAATTGACAATCACCACTTGCCAGCCAATTCCAGCCGCTAATTAGCATGCCACTTGATTGCAAATCCCAAGATAGATTGTTAGCGCTTTGTGGAAGTAAACCATCAATATTCCAACTAATTCCGGTTGCTGGAACACTGCGGAAATTATCAGGGCTTACAGCCACCCCATTTGCAACGAATGTGATATCAATATCTCGACAAACTTCTTCTGTACCAGTTCCGATACAGATTGACAAGGTCGTCGTTACACTTTCCCCGAGAGTCGTTGAACCGGGCACGAGTAATTGTGCGTGAAGTTCGAGTTGTTGGCCTGGGGCTAGGGTGATCAGAGTGAGTTCTCCCGATTGGTCGTGTAGGGTGAGGTTACTTCCCCAAGAGGTCGGGTCCCACGTTCTACTACTCACAGTTTCCTCTGCATTGCCAAGATTCTCCACCAGTAGCCAAGCACTCCCTAGTGAGCCTGGCACCCCATAACCAGTGGTCTCAGCCGTGCCTGCTGGCCCACGTATTGATAGGCCACGGGTTCTATTTGCTTCAACAGGTAAGAGAGATGAAACAGTTACGTTGGTGTCATCATCTAATGTCATGGTGATTGTTAAAAATCCATTATCTGAGCCTAATGCTTCAGCCGGGGCAGATATTCTAACCGTAGCGGTCCACGGCTGTTCTGGCTCGATTTGAATCGAAGTAGAGCCGCCGTTAGAGATGTCCTGTGCAGTCCAATTGGTGGGTAAATTAGAGTCATCAATTGACATTGTCCAAACTCCTGCTAGGCGTCCGGTTGATGAAATCGGGATATCAATATCAATATTTGAACCGGGGTCAACTCTAGGTGGGTCAACAGGTAAGCCTATTGAAACATCATATGGTTCAACTATGGTTAGGTTAACTGTCTGTTCATCATTATCAAATCGTGATTGAGTGATATTCCCATATGGGTCTACAACTATTTTTGCGTTATGAGAACCAAGTACAGCGGTCAAATCAACAGAAAACGATGAGAAGGTTCCTTCTCCGGATGGGGCAACTGGTTCCATTTCTGAAAGCCGAACTGATTCTACGACTACACCATCGTAGTACAACACCGCGTCAACTGCTTCTCCGCTTGCTACAGTTCCAACATTTTCGATGTAGGCGGTCGCAGTGAAAGTTTCACCAGGGTCTGGTTGACTCGGTGTGAATTGCACCCCTCTACCATCAATAAATGGCCTAATATCGGGGGCTTCTCGTGAAATTAAAGTATCACCAATCAAAATGTCAAGTGCACCATCACCATCTAAATCGACCAGTGCTGGGGCGGCCCAAGCTCTGTGAGGTAAAGCAAGTTCATCGGCCCATCCTGAACCTATGCCTGCTTGAGTGCCACTATCTCCATCCCAGGCCCATATTGTGCGGCCAAAACTTACGACTGTTTCAGGTGCACCTTGTCCATCCAAATCAAGATGGAAAGGTGGCGAGACAGCAATTTCATCGTTGGGATTGCCTGAACTTCGGTCCATTAGATGTGAGAATTCAAGCGCCGGGCCAAGAGATGCAGTAACATCATGACATCCTGACACACCCTTGCGGTCGGTGTCAACACGATACCAGGTGACCCAACAAACTCGGTCATCAATTCCGTCTCCAGTTGTGTCAAATACATCAGGAGGTGCTTCACCAAATCCATTTGTTGCTCTGAATGACCATAATTCTGTGGCATCATTGACTTCCATTCCGATGTATTCAGCGCCATCCCCTGAACTTCCTCCATCAATATCAGTGGGGATGGTGACAACCATTTCGGCGCCTGGAGTTCCATCAAGTTCGGCTACTACTGGCCCGGGAAGTCGAATGTGTGGCGAATCTGTATTTCCATCAAGATTGTTGAGGGAAACACCACCCCAATTAGGTGCACCATTTCCTCCGTCTAGTCGCCACACCCAGATATTTCCATCATCTGGGTCAATTGTAGTCAACAATACTGCTGAATTCGTATCATCTATTTTCACCCACGCTGGGTCTGAAGGAATTTCTCCATAATCAAGACTGACTTGCCAAATTGGATTTGGCACGCCTCCAGCCATCAATGGTAACGCCAATACAACGACTTGGCTATCGCCTTCATCAACCAAGGAGTAGACTGCCTCAGCATCGCCATCCATATCTAAGTCGCCAAGAAGAATTTGAGTACCGACCTGATGATTTGCTAGGACATATGGGGATGGGACTGTAATACCAAGGTCGGGGTCTGTGTATGACCACAATAATTCTGAGGAGTGGCTTCCACCTGTATTCCATCCTGCTTCGCCACATTGCAGGACTGGTGACCACAATTCGGTGTTGAAAGTTCCTTGTGCATCGTAGGCAACAAGAATTTCGAGAGTTTCATCTCCGTCAACATCCAATAAAACTGGAGCAGCCTTTACTGAATCAGTGACTCCAAGGTCAACCTCCCAAGATTTCCTGCTAGTGTCTCCCGCAATAATACTCAAAAATGAGTGAGTAGAGCCCCCCGATTCTCGTTCAGAGATTAACACAGTGAAGAGATGTCCTTCTCCACAACGCTCTTTGGCGTCACCCGTGACAACGATGTTTGCTGCGAAATCCCCAACAACTGTGGCTAATCCTTGGGCGCCATAACTACCTGATGAAAAATGAGCCCAATTTACTACAGGGTCATCTATTGTTGCTAATTGTGAGACTGCTGATACAGGTCCATTCCCTGGGCCTCCACTTACACTGTGGATTGGTGCAGAGGCATTTCTAGAACCATATCTGCCAAGTTGAGGCCATGCTTCTCCCCCATCCGTCCATTCAGTTGTGCTCTTGCCAACTAATGGTTTCGGGGTTAGTTCATCTAAGGGTTGACTTTGGTGTGTTGGTGGTACTATTTGCAATAGCATTGAGAAAGTGATGAATAACGCGATGAAAGCAGTTTTTCCGCTCAAATCCCTCGCGGCAGGCCCAATCACATACTGCTTTGCCCTTTGGCCGCTACTTCAACCTTCACTAAATCCGCTGAGGCTAAAACGCGTTTGTGAAGGTACGTGACCCCTACGGGGGTCACGATAAAATCTCGCCTCAGTTTTTTAGATGGATGAATTTCAAGTGAGGCCAACTAGTTGTCTTGAGAGTAGATAGAGGCCTTCGGCGAGTTCGTTGTTATTCGCATCATCATTGGGTGAATTCATCGGCCAACCGCCATTACGGTGATCTTTGCCACCCCATCTCATTGACTGTGCAAAGTAAGAGCCGTTATTTTCCGGTACATCATCAGCCAGTGCCGCATACAATGTTGATTGTGCTCCTTTCCAAGAATTAATCTCACCGAGCATTGCGAACAAAGGCCGCATGAGAACTTTGGTGACAAAGCCTGGTGCAGTATGGCGCATCAGATTGGTGCTTACCCATCCGGGATGAATGCTGACAGCGGTTACGTTCGTTTCCTTGAGGTGAAGAGAGAGGCTTTTGGCATGCATTAGATTAGCCAATTTTGACTGTGCATAGGATGTCCAACCATGATATTTTCTTGTTTCAAAGTGCAGGTCATCCAAATCTATCCTGCCCTTCTTTCCCATCGCGACGTCATGGAAGGCACTTGAAAGGTTTAGTATTCTAGATTGAGGTGCGTTTTTGAGGTGTGGGAGCAACAAATCCGTGAGAAGAAAATGACCGAGATGATTGACACCAATCTGCATCTCAAAACCATCCTTGGTTTTACCTCTAGGGGTATTCATGACACCTGCATTATTGATTAAAATATTGAGTACGTTGTAATCTTCACTGAATGCTGACGCGAATTTCTTGACGGAGTCAAGGTCGGCAAGGTCAAGTTCCCTGACTTCCACCTCGGCATCTGCATCCTTCGCTCTGATTTGCTCTGCTGCCTTATTGCCTGAGTCGGCATTTCGGCAAGCCATAATTATCTTGGCACCTTGCTTTGCCAACTGCCGTGATGTCTGATATCCTATACCTGAGTTTGCACCTGTAATGACAACTAGAAAACCATTCAAGTTCTTATCAAAAAGGTCAGTTGGGCACATTTTTGTTCTCCCCATATTCCTCGATCAAGATAAATGAACATAAAAATATTCGGGTACGTAGATTCGGGTTAATGATTGGTAGCGGTTTCAAGCATAGATTTCAGTGCGATTAATTTTGATTTTAGGCTGGAATTAGTTATTATTAGAATTGCCAGTCAATTCACTGAAACCGGTTTGCTGATAAAGGGGGAGCAGGTCGGCGAGCCACTGGAAACCTCTCTTCTGGAGGCGTCGCCTGTGAGGGACGGGAGGGTTGTGAACCCTTCCGTTCCATGGCACACCTCTCGGCGAGCGGTGAATGGAGGGAAAAAAGATGTACACACTTGAAGTCAGAGAGGATACTATCAGAATCCCCGCGGAATACATCCGCGAGGGGCAATCATTGAGTCAACACGTTGACCGACTAGCGCATCAGGCGTTTGAAGGCAAGTTTGATGATGATGACAATTTTGTCATTGTTACTTATGATCACGAGATGATTGGTCGAGGAAGAATCATCCATGGAGATGGAGCGATTTACCAGAATGTCCGTTTCAAGGCTGTACTTTTCCGTCTTGACAGCAACGAGATAGTTGACGGTGCAGTTTCCGAGGTCCTTGAATTTGGAGCGTTCGTTCAGATTGGTCCACTTGAAGGCTTACTTCACAAGTCTCAGATTCTTGAAGAACCTGTCCAAATCAACCAAAATGAGGGCAAAATCATCGGTAGCCGTTCTGGCGCTCAACTCTCTATTGCAGACCCACTGCGCTCTAGGGTTGTCACACTTTCACTGAACACTCACGACCCACGCTCATCAAAGATTGGACTTACCTGTAAGCAACCTGGACTTGGTGCTCACGAATGGTTAGTAAATGGCGGTGAATAAGGTGTCAAAGAAGGTCGAACTTGCTTGTTCCGAGTGTCACAGAATTGTCGAAGTTGCCACTGGCAATCTTGGATGGTGCCTTAAGTCGGACAATGATGTATCGGCAAAAACCAAGAAGGCTTTAGTTCAATTAGTATACATTAACAAGAATGGTTTGCAACCTTCTGATGACCAACACAAGGCATTGGCTAAAGAATTGAAGGATGACATGGAGCGAGTTAAACCAACCAACCCGGAATGTCCGTTCTGCCCGGGTGCACATCTAAGTTCTGATTGGCAGGGGTACGTGGTAGTACTCAACCCAGAACGTTCAGAAATTTCATCAATTCTAAACATTGAGAGGGCAGGAAATTACGCACTAAAGGTTAATGTGCGCTGAAGGAGGAATTATTATGGAAATAGTAGACAGAAAAGAAAATTCATTATTGAGTCGTATCGAAATCAGATTTCAGTTGCGGCATGAACAATCAGCAACTCCAAGCCGGAGTAACTTGCGAAGCAAAGTTGCATCACTTGAACCGGGTTCATCAGCGTCAAATGTTGTCGTAAAAGATGTGAACACACGGTTCGGTCAACCTTTGACTACTGGACTGGCGTTCATTTATGATTCACCAGAAGCAATGCAAATTGAACCTCAATACATTCTTGATAGACATGGTGTTGTTGTTGTGGAAGAAGAGGCACCTGCTGAGGTGCCAGATGTTGCACCACCCGCAGAAATTGAAACTGAAGATGATGTTTCGGGAGGTGAAGAATAATGTCAAACCGTTCAAGCCTTTATTCTGTTGAAGATGGCAAATTAGTTCGTAAGAATGCGCATTGCAAGATCTGTGGTCCAGGCGTATTTTTGGCAAATCATTCCAACCGCTCAACCTGTGGTCGCTGTGGTTATGATGCTAGCCCATCTATTGAACCAGTAGCAACTGAATCTACAGAACAAGCACCAACAGAAGCCACCTCCGAAGAAGAGTGAGAATCAGCAAGAGTGGCTAAAAGCCACCCATTCACCTGAATTATTCAAGGCCAACAAGCCGAATTTTTCGTGGTTCAACAAACTGACACCCAAGTTCTTCCTTGGGGTTTTACTTACTTGGTTTCCATTCCAAGTTATGTTTTCACGCCAGCCGAGAATATCCCATACACCTTTTGAGAAAATCGCATCACAAAACGGCCCTCCTTCAATTTTTTCCTCGGAATTATTTTCGGGGTCCCATTTGATGATTTCACCACTCTCAAAGCCAATTAACCAACCACCTTGCTGGTCAGTTCTTACTTGGTCAAGAATTCCTTTATTCTCCAAAGTTCCTTGGGCAATGATTTCACCAGTATCCCATTCTAAAGCAACCCATCCTGAACCGTGCCCCCATAACCAGACACTTTGTTCATTTTTGTTAGAGGGATGTGGTCCTGTTGTTACTGCATGAATGACTGACGCATCTTCAATGTGTTTTTGGCTCAGCCATTTTATTTCTTTAATCCTCCAAATTTCTCTTGAATCAGAGTCTATACAATATACTCCTCGATTATAGTTTGCAAAACAAATTAACCCTTCATGGGAAGTAATTCCGAGTGGTTCAGCGTCTAATGAGTGGCTCCAATCTGCACCTGCTACAGGGACATCTTGTCCTCTTCTATTCTGCTTAACTCGTAACAAACTCTTGTCAATTCCGTTAGTGAATTCTTTATTCAAAGGTAATGCAGCCATCCGGGCTAATGATAATTCAGGCAGGACCCAAGTTGCAATCAGCTTGTTCTCAACAATGGTGGCGTCTTCTATTGGACTAGGAAAAGGCTGCACTACGCCACCTTTTTGTTCTAAACTTTCACAATCAATTGTTGCTAATTGGCCATCGACTCCAATAACAATGAGTGAATCCTCGTATGGTAATATTTTTCTTGGGGGGAATGGGGTTGATGAGTACGTAGTCATATCACATATCTCCAACAAATGGTTATTGGTTACTCACTGTAGTCCGAGCAATTGTTTTGCCGCATCAAGAGCATCACCTAAACCGTCTGGATTTGAACCTCCACCTTGAGCAAATGTCGGCTTACCTCCCCCCCCTCCTGAGATGTGAGACGATATAGAATTGAGAATTTGTACGGCATCATGTTTTTCAGAAGCAATCGAAGATTCAGTAATAGCAACTAGGAGTTTCCCTCCACCATCTCTTGTCCCTAGGATTGCGACAGTTGGATTTTCTTGGTCACGAGTCAATTCGCCAACCATTCCTACAAGTTGTCTCATGTCACCAGTCCCTTCCATTATGACGTAACGGACCCCGTCTTTTTCGAAACTTTCATTTCCGCCGCCACTGGTCCTCAGTCTAACGATTTCTGCCTCGAGGTTTTCAATAGTTTTCTGTTGTGATTTCCACTCGTCAAAGAACCGTTGAACAGCAGTTGGTAATTCCTCTGCATTGACTCCTAGAACATCAGACGCTTCGGCTAAAATCGCCTCTTGTTTGCGGGCGTGCTCCCGTCCGGTCTCTCCTGCCACAATTTGCAGACGCTCCACCCCGTCTTGAACCGCACTGCTTCGAATTATCCTGATATCACCAATTTGGCCTACTTTATCGTGATGCGTACCCCCGCAAGCCTGAACATCGTGGTCGCCTATTTTGATGACACGAATTTGCTTATGTTTTGGAGGTCCACCTTGATACAACTCAAATCCGAATTGAGAATCTGCATCCGCTCTGTCTAAAACTAATTTTTCTACCGGTAAATCCTGGGTGATAATCTCGTTAGCATGGTCTTCAATTTCATCTAGTTGTGAGCGGGTGAGCCGCTGATAATGAGTTACATCAAGGCGCGCATATCGTTCCCCTTTGTTACTACCTGCTTGCCAAATATGTGGCCCGAGTATTGCTCTAGCAGATCCTCCTACAATGTGGACTGATGTATGATGGTCCATCAATTGTAGTCGCCTTTCAACGTTGATTTTCCCATCTACTTTACCTTCTAGAGGGCCATCACAAAGGTGGAAGACTACTCCTTCATTGATTCGAGAGTCTAAAACTTCCACGGTTTTTCCGTTGGTTAGTGTGCCAGAATCTCCTAACTGCCCACCTCCTTCTGGATAGAACAAAGTTCTGTCTAAGACGATTCCATGAGTTGGTACCCCGTTAACTTCTGTGGAGAGATTTAATTTTGCAATTTCATCTGTTGATAATTCTTGACAGTGTAACACTTCTGCATTGAATTCTGATTGTGATGTGTCCTGATAAAAATCTAACGAAGTCGCAGGTAAATTGCTTCCTTCCTTGAGCAATCCACTTGTCTTTTTGACAAGCGCAGTCTCTTTTGTTTGCAAAGCATGGCGCGCCGCCATATCTGCTGCCAACCCAAGTCTAACTGACAGGTTAGGCCAACCTGCTGATTTTGCGATTTCAACAACCATGTCTGGTTGCAATCCTCTGCTTTGCGCAAGGTTGAACAAAATTTCATCGTCAATTTCTTCCGCATCTGTGTCTACATCTTTGAGTGCGGTTCTGACAGCAGCAACACCGGCCTTCAACATCTGTGCGTAACGATTCTCCTCCAATTCGAGAATAGTTAGGATTCCATCCCTTGTTTGAGTGAATTCTCGACCAACTAGATTGACATCTAAGTGGTGCTCGCCCAATTCCCTCAATGAAACATCAATTCCAATTTGGTCCCGCATTTTCAAAGTCCTTCGGGCCAACATGCGGGCAAGATATCCCGCTTTCACATTTGATGGCACCAAGCCATCTCCAAGCATATTGCAAAGAGCGTGTAAGTGGTCTGGGATCGCATAGATTGCTGAGAGTGGTTCGGTAATGGATTTCAAGTCATCTAGACTAATATCTACACCACGACTTGCCAGTCTTTCTACCAATTTTTCGTAAAGCGATGAAACATCGGTGCCGACGTCAATGTTGAGGATACCTGCTAGCATTGATAATTCGGACAATAGAAGGTCAGAATCAATACCTTCCATCATATCTAATTTTGAGTCAAATCCTGATAATTCCCTGAGCCAACCAACTGTTTCTGGGTAAATTGCTTCGTAGATTGTAGGCGTTCCTGCAGCCGCCCAACAGAATCTTTCCAAACCATATCCCGTGTCAATAATTTGTAATTCCATTTCGGAGTAGCACTCTCCCTTGATTTCAATATCACCCTCCGGGTCCTCTTCTAGGTTCATGAAAACAAGAGTTGCCAATTCTAAACCACCGACAATTACCTCTACTGCTGGGCCAGCATTCCCGCCACCCGACCAGGGATTTTCTACGTAAGTTATTGAGTCAGGGTCAATTCCTAATCTTGTCACAAATAAATCATCACAGAGCCGTACACATTCGTCAATCCAGTAAACAACATCACCATCTTTGGGGCGATTAAAACAATGATGAGCCATCATCTCAAAAGTTGTCAAATGTCGACCTGAGCGGCCAACTGCGGCCACATCGGTCAATCTAATACACGGCTGCGAAATAGTTAGCGGATTTGCTGGCGGAGGAATAATGCCGCCAGTTACATCGGGTTGGAAATCAGCAATTGATGCTATAGTAAGGTGAATGTCATCTCGCCAGCGCGCAATTACCGGGTAAGGTTCAATTCTAGTGTGGCCTTGTTCTTCAAAAAAAGTGAGGAATGTTTCTCTCATTTTAGTTAACAGTGCATTTCCACGCTCGGGAAACCCAGCAATCAACGGCTTGCCAATGAAAGTGTATTCATCTTCTATTGTGTCACCGCAAGTCTCTCTGGTTTTATCTCGTGTCCAGAACCATAAGTCCGAAACGCGACACTTCTTCCGCACGAATCCAGCATCATTGAAAAATGGGATATCAATGTCACCAAATGTCATGCTAACCCCTCTTCTATTGCCGCGAAAACGAGACAACTCTTGAAGTCAACTAACAGTCTTGGGCGAAAAACGCTTGAAGAGGGGGCTTGTGGCAGACCCAAGATAAGAGGTTGATGTCGTGGCTGTTGAATGGGCGGAACATATTGAGAAAGTGGACGAAGCGTTGTTCCGCATCAATAAATATGGCTCAATGAGGACTGACGCGATGTTGGTTGCTGACGAAGCACATCTAGCCGTCAGTGGTGATGACCGGTCCCCGGGCCAACTAGTCAACACGGCAACTTTGCCAGGTATTGTAGGCGATGCATGGGCAATGGCAGATTGGCATTTCGGCTACGGTTTTCCAATCGGAGGAGTGGTGGCAACTGACTTGAATTGGGGTGAGCAAGGTGGGGTGATTTCCCCCGGTGGAGTCGGATTTGACATCAATTGTGGCGTCCGTTTGTGCTCTACCGACCTTGATATTAGCCAATTGCCAGACCTCCCTGAGCTAGCAAAACATCTAGCGAACAGAATCCCAGCAGGTGCATCTGGAAAAGGTGGTGCTCTATTGGATAATCAAGAATTACAAGGAATCCTTGAGGGTGGTGCTGAAGCATCAGCAGACCTTGGGTGGGGATTGCATGAAGATTTGAGCAATATAGAATCAAATGGGATTCTAGAATCAGACGTACACAGTCTTTCACAAAGAGCAATGAAACGTGGCTCAAAGTCTCTTGGAACTCTTGGTTCGGGTAACCATTTCTTAGAATTACAAGTTGTAGATAGAGTAGAAGATGAAGAAACCGCCAAAGCATTCGGACTTAGACTAGGTCAAATATGTGCCATGATTCACACTGGTTCACGGGGATTAGGGCATCAAGTCTGTAGCGAACATGTGACTGCGTTAGAATCAAAATATCATCAAACAGGAAATGATTGGTATAGCGAACATTGGGATATCAGCCTGCCTGACCGTCAATTAGCTGCCGCACCATTCCATTCCAAAGAAGGTCAGGATTATTTTGCCGCAATGCAGGCTGCTGGAAATTTCGCCTTCGCTAATCGCAGTGCGTTAACGACAAGATTGCGAGATAATCTTGCCCATCATCTTGGTAATGATGATGCAAATGTGCAAGTTGTGTACGATGTATGCCACAATATTGCAAAAGTGGAAGAGCATGTGGTTCACGGTTCTTCTTGCTCTTGCTGTGTACACCGAAAAGGCGCGACACGGGCTCTTGGGGGAGACCACTCTGAATTAGCAACACGGTTCTCAGGTGTTGGTCAACCGGTCTTAATCCCCGGAGACATGGGTACAGCCTCTTGGGTTCTTGCAGGTCCAAAGGCAGGTTCAAACGATGCTTTTGCATCTTCTTGTCATGGTGCAGGGCGTCAACTTTCTAGGGCGGCAGCGAGAAAAAGTGTTGACAGTGAGGAATTATTGGAATCACTAAAGGCTAAGGGAATTCATGTTCATACACGAACTCCTAACATTTTAGCCGAAGAAGCACCTCAAGCATACAAGAATGTTGATGATGTAATTCGATTAACTGCTCAAGCAGGCCTCGCTAGGCCTGTTGTCAGATTACGTCCTCTAGCAGTTATCAAAGGGTAACTAAAATCCTGTGAGTTGTTCACATACAATAGCCGCGCTTAGGTTGATTTGGAATTGTTGGGGCGGCTCCAGATTGTACTCCATCAGATTCCTCCATGATGATTGTAAGTAGTGTTGCTACCAGTTTTCGATGCTCTTCAAGGTCTGCCCGTAATTTATCGACGTGCTCCTGGAGTTGTACCATTTCGCCCGTTATTTCTGTGCGCCGCTGAGTCAAGCTCGTCCGTGTCATGTGCATCCCTAAGGAATTTCTTCCTCAGCGGCCATCCAATCGCGCAGGCATATAATGTTTGATGTTTTTGAATCGCGGCCGCGCGTGTTTCTCAATAAATCCAAATCCGCGATATCAAAAAACGTTGTCGCGCGGCCCTACTTCTCAAATTTAGAATATTTTTGGGTCCACATTTTCTCTCAACCAACAATAATCTGCAGAATTTTTCATTCCCGCGCGATTTATCAGGAATCACTTGCTTTGAGAAGTGTTTTTTTTCAGACTGGTATTCGAATTATTGGTTGTTCTCTTTCCATTCAACGAGTTGTTCCACACTCCAACCATTCTCTCTGTAGACTAAAAGAGCATCATCGGGCCAGTCTGGTAACTCCTGTTTTGCGGCAGTTAACCATTCCTCATCAGTCAAGCCGGGTGGTGGGGCTTGCTCAGGTAGTGGAGCATCTTCTGGTACGATAGTGGGTTGTGTAGAACTATCACCAACCTCTTCTTTGCCAAGCATCTTCTCAGCATACTCCTCTGCATTCTCCCATTCTTCCTCATCTTCCCATTCATCTCGGTTGCGCATCATCAAGGCCAAAACTGCAACCACGCCACCTGTAACAAGGATGGCTAGTAACCCAAGGATCATTCCTATGTTGCTGCCTGCGCCGAAGAGTCCTCCTTCTTCGTCTTCTCTTTGAACATCAATTTGGGGTTGGAGTAAAGTCAGGTCAGACTCATCACCGTTCCACATGATGTAGAGGTCAGGCATACCACTATCCCATGCTTCCCAAGAGAATGCGACCACTTGCTTTTGTTGTGGGGCTAGGCCTGTGATGTTGTGTGATTCGTAGTACTGGAATGACCCATCATCTAATTCTTCAATTAGTGTGACATTTGTATCTCCCATCGTTGTTCCATCGTTTCTAATTGTTGTTTGAATGAACACATTTTTGCCCATTGGAGGGTTTAAATCATCGATTTCGACCTTGGATACGACAGGCTCAAAAATTCTGATAATTAATTGTGGGGCACGAGGTGAATCTGCTGTTCCTTCACCAAATAAATCATTTCCAGCACGGTCAGAACCTACTAACCACACCACCAATTGGTCTCCCTCTTGTAGTTCAATATGGGCGGGGGGGGTCATATCAATTAATGAGGAATAAGACCAGATATCTCCAATCACAGTGTCTTTTTCCATTATTGTTGAATCGCTACTCCCCGGGAGATTGAGGCCGCCTCGACGATACACCCAATGAATTTCAACACCGTCATCAGACATACCGCCTGACTCTACAACATTAATCCGAACATCAACAGTTGTAAGGCGGTCTGTTTCGACGCTTGCAAGGATGCCAGGGAGGAATTCTGCAACAGGTGGTGTACTGTCTATTGTAAGAGAAATGTCTGTGTAAGGTATTGAACCGCCCTCCCCGGGGACGTTTAGAATTTCTAAGGTGACAGGTAAATCATTGGTTGATGGGAATCCGACTGGAACCTCTAAAGTCGTATTGAAGTAAGATTCTGTCAAATCAATTGTTGCCTCTGATGTAACACCATTCGCAACCATTACTGTCCATAATTGTAAATTCTCTGGAATTTCAACAATAGGTGCTCCTGAACCAGCATAAATCACCTCACCTGTGAGGGCAAAAATATCACCTTTACCAAGGAAAAGTTTTGAATCATTCGACTCAGAAATAGGGTCTGATAAGTCATGTAACATGTCAATATCTACGGTTAATTGGTTGTCCAATTTCCACCTCAAATCTCCAATATTATTGATATTGGCAACGGTTTGAGTATCATCAATAACGTGAACCCCAGGGTTCATCCAGTTACCTGCAAATGTTGATGGGAATTGCCAATCCAAGGCGAAGTTAAGGGTGACTCTGCTGGATGATTCATCCAACTCTTCAATGCTTACATCGCCTATGTTGATGGAACTACCAAAGGGTGATGAGGCAGTAGACTCTCTTGGGTCAATGTGGATTTCGCCTGCTGGGGCTGATGATTGTCCGGTCAGATAAATGATAATTTCATCGATGGTATGGATACCGTTTCCATCTTCTATCACCATTGAAATTTGGTGGTTTTGGCCGACTAAAAGATGGTCATTAATGGTATTCAAGGTGAATGAGTTTTCCAATAAAACAGTATCAGATTCTATGCCAATTACCATTGTGGCTTTGTCATTATCTAAGCCCGGCATACCGGAACTTTCTATTGGAAGTCCAGCCCAATCAGTTCCTGAAATGTAAAGGCTAAGCATACTATTATCGGCCATTGAAGATAAGTCAAAGCCAGTGAATTGCATCTGCTGTTCATTTGAATTGCCCGGCATTGAGATTGGCCGAGTCATTGTTTGGTACTCATTCTCATCAGCAATTCCGTCTCCATTGCTGTCATCACTAGTACCTTCTCTCCAGTAGTGAAGGGTGATGTCATCTCCAAGTGCTTGTACATCACTGACTGTTAAATGAAGTGTCAATGAATCATATGGGTCCCAAACATGGCCGTTAGCGTCAAGAAGCCCGTTAGTTGTCAATACTTGGAATAATTCACTTGTTGGATTTTCAACATCTGTGATTATTTCAACTGTCCCCATTGGGTTAGATTTATCCTCGCCACCAAATGCTCCACTCGCCGGTCCCACGCGCACAATTCTTGAGGTTAAAGTGTTGAACGACCCGTTGTTTGGTAGGGTTAGAGTTAGGCTGAATGAACCGTTGTCATGGCTATTTGCAGGGTATTCCGTGCCAGAGAGATTAATGGCTACTGAATATGCATCGTTTAGCGGACGCAAGTTTGCATTGTCCTGGAATCGAACTGAACCGGAAACAAAAATGTCTGACCCACCTGCTGCGTAGAAATCTTCATTCCAATTGATTGCGATTATTCTATCAAATTGGTCTCGGACTTCAAGTTGGTCGATTTGCAAGTCGTTTTCAATTGCATTTTTGCCAGGTCCCCCTGACATTGCGAAGGCTGGTGCCAATCCATCTCCAGTAAGGTTGAGCGCCTTTGTCATCCAATCAATTTGGTCAACATCATCCCAGAACCAAGTGATTTCAAATCTCCATGTTACTACCCACTCGCCACCGACCAGTGCCACTGTTGATGAGGGGAGAAGAGTTGCCATTGTGCTACCATTGCTAACGAAATTTCCACCATTAGAAAGGTCATCTACGTGCCATGTTAGCAGTTCACCATCAGATGCTGTACCAATCAACATCACTTCACCAATTTGGTTATTGTCTGTAAGATGGCGATGCCTAGTTGTAATTTCGTAAACTTGGCCATCAGGATACATTGTGTCAGGTGCCGTAAACGGCAGATTAGTAATCATCAATTCATGAATAATTCCACCATCTAGGCCAACTGCTCCAGCATCTGATACAAATGACAGTGGTATGTCAACAGTTGCTGGGATACTTCCAGCAAGTTGAGCAGCATGGTAGTCAAACATCTGCTGACCTAGACCTGTGACATTTTCAGTCAAATCATAGCCAATTGATACGCTCAATACATCAATAGATTGAGAGAGGCTCGATGTGAAATCAATTTCTACAACTTTCCAATCCCGACCTGTTCCAGGGTCTGTATATGTGGTTGCAAGACTATTGATTGCTGAAATCATCGACGAATCTAAAGAGGCGAAGGTAATTTCTGACAGCCCGCTGTTGTATGGAACAGATTGTATTCCTGCAACACTCAATATCATACTACTGGTTGTGCTTGCATCAGGAGCGAAAGTAATCGCACCTGCGTTGACAACAGCATCTTCTGGAATTAAGACTTCAATTCCACTTCCAGTGGCTGTAGATGTGACGCTAGAACTGGTTGTTCCTGAAACGGTTTGTCCTGCTGCATCAGATGAATAAATGTATGACTGCCAGCCGTAATGTCCGAAGTTTGGTGATGTCGGGAAGGTCCAATCAATTGTTCCATCTTCCGTGACATCAATTTCTGGATTCAAGGTAGGTTGTCCAAATGCTCCCTCCCCAATCGCCCGAGTTAACGAACCCGAAGAAGCAATGCTGAATTGAAGGCCGTATCCAGGTTCAGGTGTTGTGAATGAGATTAAGTTGTTGAGAGCGGAATTACCAATGATTGTGCCCATACTATCAATGAGTTGAACCGTTACACCGGTCCCAACACCTGAGATGTTTACATTTTTAATTGGCGAAGTCGAGGTTACAAAATCGCCTCTTATTGTTAGAGGACTTGCAGTTGGGTTTGTCCAGTTACCGTTGGCAAGCACAAGTCCGTTGTCAATATCCCACCCATTCTGTGCATCAAGCCCGGCAAAGTATCGTACTGCGCCGAAGTGTACATCGGTCACTAGTGGTGAGATAAACGGGTCGTTTGTTCCCATGTTCAATTGTACTTTGGCAGTCGGGTAAATATCTCGGTCAATGCCAGCAAGTGAAATCGGGAATGTAAGGTTGTCATATCCATCAAATGCATTTCCTGCAGAATCAGTGATTGTTCCCGTCACATAAGTTCCATTTGGTGTTAATGCTGAAACATCAACAAATCCATTTCCTAGTTCATCTAGAGTTATTGTTGGACTCAACCAAGTACCACTATTCTCGAAGAAATCAACTTCGACTCCAATATTATCAAGATACCATCCCGCCTCATTGATGATTGAGTCAGAGGCAAATGTGAATCTGAATTCGACGTGAGACCCACTGTAGTTTGAGAGGTCTGCGGTGGTTGTTTCCCATGGGACTGTTCCGGGGAATTGCCTACCATCAAAGACATCTAAGTTGGCAAGTAAATGTCCTCCAAATCCATTTTGGGCACCATCATACCACGAACTTCCATTAGGCATCACAGGGTCAAAATATTGCCAAGAACCATTGTTCACACTGATGAATACCGCTCCCCCATCATAACCCGATTCTGCTATGCGCCATTGGTCAAAACTCAAACGAGCACTTGCTCCTAACGGAATCATGTATCCGGGGGAAAACAGATGTGTTATTGTGCTGCCATCATAATCGCTATCTAAGTCAGTGGCAAAACCATAATTTCCAGTTGACCAAGATGTCGGGCCAACAAAACCTCCTGTTGGCAATTGTCCATACTCCCAAACGTCACCTGAACCAATATCCACAACATTCCATCCTCCCGGCGGCATTGTGGGTGAATCCTCAAATCCGTAACTCATATGTAATCCACCTGCTCCAATTATGACGTATCCCCAATCATCAACTGTGGTACCAATCCCGTAATGGAACATCGTACCAGAATTGGTCAGATGGTCATCAAAATGGATTGTAGAATTGTTAGCACTACTAGACCGAACTTGTATGCGGTCAAGGGTTAACCCCTCTTGGCCATCTAAGATTCCACCATTTGTTACCGAACCGTCAGTGTCAACACGATATCGAAGGTAAACATTTGATTGGTTGTGGAAGGCAGCAGGGATTGCTAAATCAAGGTCAATCAAAGCATTTGTTTCATCACCATATGTGGTTGTGCCAATTGTATAACCATTACCTGGTATCGCACCGGCTCTACTGCGGCAAGCAGTGGTAGTGGCGTTTGATGTGCTTGAAATATCCACCCATGTATTGTTGTTTAAGGAAAGTTCAACACAGAAATTATCCCAACCTGAGCCCTCCAAATCCCATTCTAAGTGTGACCTGAGAATTGGGTTTCCCGTTACCCCGGAGAGATTCATTGGTTGATTTAGTTGAAGAGCCGCAACCGCATTGTTTGAGTAGCCACAAGTCCCAGTTGAAACATAACAACCATGGTGCCAGAATCCCATGCCAGAACCGATGTTTTGGGTTGTGATGTTATCAATATACCAGCCAGGTCTAACAGTGCTGTTGGTGTCGGTCCAGATGCGGAAGCGGAATTCAATCTGCGTTGCATTGTTGATTCCAGTCAAGTTATCTAATTCAAAAACAGAGTGCTCCCATCCACTGTAAGCGGTTTTTGCCCAAACAGGGAATCCATTTGTTCCATTTGCAGTCGTGCCTGATGGAACTGATGCATTTGGTGAAATCGTATTGTTGTAACCAGATACCGGTTCCATCCAAGTCCAATTTCCGGAATCTAAACGATATTCCACCCAAACGCCATCCATATTTCCATTGATGTTTGACGGAGTGTGAATGTGATACCAGTGGTCAAACTCAAAAGTGAAATTTGCAATTGGTGAGGGTAAGGTGATTGGATCGCCTGAAATCCATGAATTACTGCCGGCTGGAACACCGCCATTCGGATTAGTTCCAACAACTAAATTTCCTTCGGTTGCAGTTGCAGGGATTGTTCCGTTGGTTACTGTATTTCCGCCGCCAGTTGCTGGCATCCCCGAATAATTCAGGTCTGTGGGCAACCATGTTACTCCAGTGCCACCGGTATAAATTCCGGATGCCAAACTTAGGAGTGGTGGGCTGTTAAATTCGTCAATATTTCCGTACGAGCCATTCGTACTGAGAGAGAGTAATTCGTCAAAGTGGGTTGAAGTGGTGTCAAGGTAGGTGCCCAAGGAGAAGTTAGCGTTGGCTGTTCCCCCATCCCAACCGCTTCCATTCCCCAAACTAGGGAAATTTCCTGATTCAACATTTAGCCAGCCATCAAGAATTGTCGAGTTACCCGGTACTGACCAACCATCAACAGTCCTTGTATTTCCTGAGGAAGCAACTACATTTGGCCCTGAATATTGGCTCAAATCTGCTGCACTAAGTGGGGTTAAAATCATCAGACCAAGGATTAGTATTACCTTAAATCGGGTTGTTCGCTGGGTTGACATGGGCTCCTCTCCACATGCATTGCGGTTTGTTAAAGTCCTTCAATCCTCCCTTCTCAATTCTATCACGCCCCTAAGGGGCGTAAGTTGGGATTCCATCGTTTTTTGGTGTGATATTATCGAGTTTATCCTTAATTCTACCTTTTTGATTTGAAACACGAGTTCAAATTACATCGGCAGTGTTTTCTTTGCGTTCTAGGGCCTCTAGTCCCGTTTCCCATTTTCATTCCGTATGGAAAGGATGACGCGGAGAGAGATTTCTTTCTGTTCTAGAAATTCCCTCGGAACTACGTTCCTCAGTCAATTTCCAAACCTCCGCGAGATTTCAATTGAGTCAATAAAATCGGAAATCTCGCTTGGTTCAAATCTTCTCTCGGCTTAGATTCAATCTGCTATTAAGCGCCGAGAGACATTCCTTTCTGTTCTAGAAATTCCCTCGGAACTACGTTCCTCAGTCCATTTCTAAACCGTCGCGAGATTTCAATTGAGTCAATAAAATCTGAAATCTCGCTAGGTTCAAATCTTCTCTCGGCTTGGATTCAATCTGCTATTAAGCGCCGAGAGAGAGATTTGAACTCTCGCGGGACGAACCCACGTGATTTCCAGTCACGCGCGATACCAGGCTATGCGATCTCGGCTGCGAAGCGGCCGAGTGATGTCCTGCCTTTCATGGTGACGATTGAAGAGTACGTGATTGATTTGAGATCAAGCCACATGGACATCGTTAAATCAGCCCCTCCGGTCGCCGCATTACTGCCACTGTGGCTTAGCGGTATAGCACCTCATTGGTAATGAGGAGGTCGCGTGTTCAATTCACGCCAGTGGCTCCTTTTTTCAGGATAATCCGGTTCAATTAATTTTGTTGAAAACACTGAATCTCAATTCAAATTAGGGTGCCCTCTTAATGGCTGATTAATCCTCGGGCAACACATGGAGGAAGAGGAGCCTGAGTCTGAGCAGGCTACAGGTGAGCAGATGCATACTGGTATGCGGCTCTCTAACATGCGACTCGACCAACATCTTTCAGTCAGCCAACCTTGGTTAGTCCCACTCCACGACCTGAAAGTAGAACTATCATTTCATTACAAAAAGGCAAGAGAAACCTGGAGCCGTAAATCATTCATAACGCTGGTAATCGGCTCTTTGGCTTTCTTTACTGGTTCTTCAGACCTCTCAAGCGGTGAATTATCAGGTGGAGGCAATATATGGGCTGTCGGAGTTGATGGCATTGCAGATATTGAGTGGCAAGCTTTTGCGATGATGATTACAAGTTTCTCTTTATGGGCTCTTTTCATCATGAGAATCCTCTCTGAATACCCATTAATGCGGGAAAAAACCATCTATCTTTTTGTGGGATGGGTTTCGGTTCAGGCTGGATTAGTGGTTTCAATTGCAGGTGCTCCAAATTTCCCATTTGGTGCCACCATTTTCAATTTCATGGGTTTGATTCTTGGGGTAGCCGTCCTTGGATTTTTGAGTTTTAATACCTGGCAAGCCGTTGTGCAAACTCGTGACCTGCATGTAGTAACTCAACATAGTCACCCAGACCCAAGGAAAATGCAAGATGCAATCCGAGACCACAGCCTGCAAGCATGGGTGTTAATTCTAGTGGTATGGGGCTTGTTAGTTGTCATTAATGGATGGTTTGGCGCTCATTCTGTGGCATTTCGTGATTCATCAGGGATGGCAATTTATCGTTTCTTATACTTCTTTTCTGGAACTTTGTGTGTATGGGCTTTGATACATCTTCTTTGGTATCCCCAAATGATGCTTGGCGCAACAGGTCAAGAGATTGAGAGTGACCGCGCCCGTGAAGTGAGCCGTAAATTACGAGGCGAAGGGGAAACTCTTGAGGGTCAACACGGGGAATGCCCGTCTTGTGGTGATGCCACGCCAGTCACTCGTCTTCCCACGGGTGTTTTAGAGGTGGCTTGTGAGACAGATGAATGCCAAGGAATAGGCGGTCCAGGAGAGAGATGCACAGATTGTTCCTCAGTATTCCCAAATCGATTAACTTGTACCGGTTGTGGAAGTAGTGCTCCAATAAGCAACCACTTACCTGACCAAGAAGCATGGTGAAAATATGCCACCAAATAGATTTAGAGAAGATTTTTCACCGTTGAGGAAAGAAAATCCTGTTTGTTATCTTGACAACGCTTGCACTACGTTGAGGCCTGATTCTGTAGTCGATGCAGTTACATCGTACTACACAGAGACTCCTGGTTGTGGTGGGCGTAGCCCACATCGTTGGGGCTCGGCCGTGACCTTGATGACTACTCAGGCGCGCAGGGCCGTAGCAGATTTCATTTCAGCACCACCTAGGGAGGTTGTTTTTACTCTCAATTCCACAGCAGCAATCAATCAAGTTGCTCACGGGATTAAGTGGAAGCCGGGAGATGTAGTTATCACTAGTGATAAAGAGCATAATAGCAACCTTGTACCTTGGTTGCAATTAGAAAAAGAAGGTGTCATTGACCTACAACAAGTTCCTTCAAATGAAGATAACACCTTTGATTTACAGGCTTTTGAAGAAACATGCGCCAATGCCGGAGAAAATTTGCGGTTAGTTTCGATTCCTTTCACTAGTAACCTCGATGGGGTTACAAATCCGGTATCTGAAATCACCAAAATCACTCATGATTTTGGGGCAGAAATATTGCTTGATTCAGCCCAAGCAATCCCACACAATAAGGTCAATGTGAATGATTTAGATTGTGATTACCTCGCTTTCAGTCTGCACAAAATGCTTGGCCCGAGTGGAGTTGGCGCACTTTTCGCCAAAGAGGATTCGATGGCTAGCCTTGAAACTGTTAGTGGAGGTGGGACCACTGTTGTTTCAGCATCAAAAAATAATCTAGAGTTTCTGACTGGCCCGGCTCGTTTGGAAGGCGGCTCATCCAATTATGCTGGAATTGCCGGTGCTAAGGCGGCAGTTGAATATCTAACAAATGTTGACTTTGATTGGCTTTCAGAGCACGAAATCAGATTAAATCAGATAATAACAGATGGTGTCAAGGACTTAGATGAGGTCACTATAATTGGTCCACCAAAGGCTAGTTGTCGTGGTGGAATGACATCAATGTTAATCGATGGGATTGATGTACATGATTTGGCAATAATTCTAGATGAGTCAGGTTCGATTATGGTTCGTTCTGGATTCCACTGTGTAAATCATTGGTTTGAATCTAAGCAAGTAGCAGGAGGTTCATTGAGAACTTCTGCATATTTGTACAACACCGAAGAAGAAGCACGGCAATTCGTAGACATTTTCAGCGAAGCGATTTCGGTGTTGGGTTAAACGTAGTTTTGTCGTTCTAATTATTGACTTAATTGAGTGCCAATTAATCATATATTCCGACGGTTTGAAGTCAACCGGCCATTCGCCATGTAATCGGGTAAACATGACTGAAGGAGGCGGAGTTGATTGGGCAACAACCGAAATGCCAGAACTAAACATCCCTCAGAGAAAATCTTTTTCTCTAAATAAGAAGCAAATAACTGCCATAATTTCATCATTAATTTCAGTAATTATGTTGCTCTCTGCAGGTTATATGTTATTTGTTTGGTATCAAAACTATGATGGCTCCAATAATGCCAATATGCCTCCTCCTGAAGATTATATCAGTTGGCAAAGTGATTTCAGAACAATTACTGGAATTGATGGGGTTTCGGCTTCTGGTTCAGGGGTGACAATCTGTATCATAGATACCGGGATTGACCTTTCACATCAGGATTTTGGGGGCCGTCAATTAGCTGGATGGAAGGATTTCATCCAAAACCAGGATTCACCATATGATGACCAAGGACATGGGACTGCAATGGCAGGCCTAATTTGGGCTAACGGTTGGCTGAAAGGTGTCTCTCCGGATGCCGATTTATATGTTGCAAAAGCAATGAATTCACAAGGTGAAGGAGTTGATGAGACAATTGC
>Ga0209992_10000130_pt1 | contig 105307 bp, 97 predicted proteins | sample 2SBtaG_2_FD_182564 | JGI IMG/M metagenome (GOLD analysis project Ga0209992, IMG submission 182564) | Deep subsurface microbial communities from Kolumbo volcano to uncover new lineages of life (NeLLi) - 2SBTROV12_ACTIVE470 metaG (SPAdes)... | ecosystem: Environmental > Aquatic > Marine >... | reverse complement strand
GTAACTGGAGTTGGTGCTCACAGGTTTGTCTAAATCCTGATAAAACCGATCACAATGGCGTTCATTCAGTGGGTCAACCGATTCATTAATCTTTTTATTGATGCGACAACTACCTTGAAATCTACCGTGAATGAATCGAATCCGAATAGGCATTTATTTCTTTGGTCATTGAAATGATGCCTGACTCGATTGAACTCTATTTATTACGCAATTCGGCTTCGTCAACTTGATGACATTGAATTAAAAATCTGGAAGATTAATCCAATACTGTTATCGACAGACACAGGTCACGTCTTGCCATGTATCAAACGAGAGTGCACGAAGCATGCGATGGTGGTGTGCTTTCAACCGATGGCGGCCAACGTTAAACAAATTGTGAACATGGCTGTGAACGGATAAAAATCGCTGCGCCGGTCCGGCCGATTTGAATCTCCTTATTTTGCTCAATAACGGTTAGCCAAACCCGCCTCCCACGACACGCGAGCGGGGCACCACTGCCAGATACCCAGAGTAACAAATCGACTGAGACTCGCTGGGATACAAGCGGTTCTATCCACGTCGACATGTCGGTATACGAGATGCCGAGAATCACCGCAGGAATTGAGATAATCATTCGGCCGGATCTCGTGTGTGTCTGCGTGGGGCATAAAAAACGCGACAATGGGTACCGGTAATATTGCCACTGACGAATCACTGATCCAGTCGCTACCGGAGCAATACGCGATATCGCTGGTCGTAGATTTAACCCCGTCGTGTACCAGATTAGTCGTGCAGCCGGCGATTAGCGCGGATAAGCCAATCAGAGAAGAAACCGTTAAAATAGTCGTGACGCTTTTATAAATACCCATAGTATGTAATCCCCAAGCTAGGTTGACTCGAATGATTCTTTTCAACTGGTTAATTCGTCGATAACCGGCGATGGTTCAAAATTAGACATAGCGATTGTTCTTCCGGTTGGGTCTATATATCGCAAAGGGACTTAGCCGACGGGGACGCAGCATCAATAGTTTTAAGAATGACGAGCGCCTCCGTGTGTATTTGTTCTGGCAAACTTTATCGCGGCTTTCGTTAGTGAATGTTGTTTTGGAACCGAGGAACTGAAATCTTGTTAGGGTGATGACCCTATTGCACCCCAGATCGATATGTGTACTATTCAGACTATTCTGAGCTTCAAAATAGCAATCCATTGGCCATAATTCGTATAAAAATCATTATATTGGCCTTTGCATTTCTAATTGGCTTGTCAGTGGCAACCAATATCCGTGCGGAATTTAGTGCGACGCTACGCGGCACTACGAATTACGTATGGCGTGGTTTTACCAAAAGCGCGAACAAACCTGCGGTTCAGGCCAATATTGATTACGAACACGCTACCGGCTTTTTTTTGGGCACATCGGCCTCAACGGTAAATTTTGGCGACCGAGGTTTTTCGGATCGCTCGAACGTAGAAATAACGCCGTATCTGGGTTGGAGTTTCTCAGCTACAGATGATTGGCGTGTGGATCTACAATTTCAGCGTTATATCTATGATGGCAAAATATTTAATAATCAGTCTGATTACAATGAACTGTATGCCTTTGCTCACTATCAGGATCTATTCACGGCTCGAGTTTCGTTTTCACCCAATTATTACAATAGGGACCACCCAGCGGCAGATTTCGGTATTACCGGCAGATTTCCTTTAACCGAGACGGTCAATTTATCCTCGGGAATCGGCTATAGTCTCGCGCGGGACGTACTGGAGTATGATTATCTGTACTGGAATGCCGGGATATCCTGGCATCACCGTTATGGTGCATTGGACCTGCGTTATACTCAGTCTGCGTTCTTCAACGAAAAAGAGGTACCGGATAGAGACCGTTGGTTGTTTGAACCGGAGCGACTGGGACCAACGATTGTATTTACCATTTCTTTTGGTTTTTAACGATGCCGCAGTGGGACGCATTCCTCGAACGAAGAATGACACGTTGAATTCAGCAGGATTTTATGGAGTCTCTTTATTCCACTTTAAACCGGTTTTAAACCTACCGTCCTTCCACTTAGTACATACTGATTGAAAAATTCCATTGTCGCGAAAAATTTATTCCTAAGATTGAACCTTTTCGCCTTCATTCGTGATATATAGGTATTCAAGCTCTAAAGTGCTTATGGTTGTCGGGTGCACTCAATTTAACACGAAAATGAAAAAGACTGAAAAACCAATTCCCGAAAGGACGGAATTGAGTGCCGACGCTAAGGAAAAGGACTTGTTAGTTCGAATTGCGTCGAAACAAGATGATGCGTTGGAAGCGATCTATCGGTTGTATTTCGATCGATTGTTCAGGTTCGCTTTTCGTATTACCGGTCGAATGGATTGCATCGAAGAGATTATTAACGACGTGATGCTGGTGGTGTGGAACAAAGCAAACACCTATGATCATTGCTGCCGTCCTTCCACGTGGATTTTCGGTATCGCCTACAACAAATCCCGAAAATACCAAACACTTAGGAAAAATAGTGTCAAAGAAATCGAGTTCGACGAGCAAGGTGGTGAAGATTATACCCGCTGCAATTCGAGGTGGGTCAAGCAGATAGAATTGCGGGATCAATTGGATAAAGCATTTGGAGTACTGTCACCGGAGCAACGCCTGGTCATAGAATTAACCTATTACCACGGTATGCATTATTCTGAAATCGCGAAAATAGCCGGGTGCCCTGAAAATACCGTGAAAACGCGGATGTTTCACGCACGGCAAAAACTATCGAGGGCGCTTCAGAATTGATTAAGCAGGGTTCAACGCAACGTAATCAGCCCCGGAGGGTAATTATGAAACACAACGATCAGTCAAATTATTCATCGCATGACGATGTTTGGTTGTTGTTGCCCTGGTATGTTAATGGCAGTCTTGATGAATATGAGCATCCATTGGTAGAGAACCACTTAAAGGTTTGTGTGACATGCAGGGGTGAGGCCGAGAATTTAAAGAAACTTTCAACGGAATTGGCCTATTCCGAAACCATGGATTTGGCGGCCGGTGCTTCATTTGAGCACTTGAAGGAACGAATTGAGCTACCCGAAGAGCCAATGGCTCCTGCTGTAATGAATAATCCATTGAAGTGGATCATCGGATGCTTAACAGGTCAGTCCATTTGGGTGGGTGCGCCGATAGTATTGGTTGCCATTGCTACTGTTTCGGTGTTTTTTTTGCAATACAATCGGGTTGGTGTGGAACCTAGAGCAGGGTATCAAACGTTATCCGATAAAAAGCGTAGCGCGTTAGATGGTAGAGCGATTCGGGTTGAGTTTGCAGCAAGTATGCCGCCGGATCGAATTGAGCAGATTATTGCCTCTATAGACGGTGCTATACAGGATAAATCTAGCCACGATCACATCTTTGATATTCGAATTCAAAATAATAAAGTAAGCGGGTTCAAGCAACTAGCTGCGGTGGTTGCTCGGCTGCAAGATCATCCGGGCGTCGTTTCGGCACGCCCCGTCGTTGTTCCGAACATCCAAATTCAATCGAAAAGGTCGACACGATGAAGCGTCAATTTTGTTGGTTCTTAATCCTCGCGTTTTCGACTTTGTGGGGGGCGGTGCTAGCGTCCCCAAAGTTAGACGGTAGACAAATCCCTAAGGTATTTGATAAGCGTGACTTAAAGCAATTGGTGTTGATTGGATTCGCAGACTCGAATATCAACAGACAGGCTTTCGCGACTTCCGCTGATTCCTATCGACGGCGCGGCCAATATCAAGGGTCGACTTGGAGCAAGCGAGTGGTGTCGCAAATTTCGAATGATTACGACCTTGAGATGCTGACCGATTGGCCCATGACGGAAATCGGCATTCATTGCGTAGTTCTTAGAGTTCCCGAATCAGATTCTGTTGAGCATGTACTCAAGAATCTGTCCAGTGATGAGAGAATCGGTATTGCTCAGAAAATGCATGTTTTCAAGGTGGAAGCGGATCACTATCGTAACGATCCTTACTATACATGGCAGTCCAACTTGCGATTAATGCGAATAGCGGAGGTCCATGCCAGAACGATAGGTCGAGATGTTTCCATCGGGATAGTCGATACTGGCGTGGATACCACTCATCCGGATTTGGAAGGACAAATAGTATTCACAAAAAACTTCGCGGAATCTGTTTCGCCCCATTTTAGCAATGATGCACACGGCACTGCAGTCGCGGGCGTCATTTCGGCACGGCCCAATAATAACGCTGGTATTGTAGGGATAGCGCCTGGCGCTAGGCTGTCGGCGTTCAAAGCCTGCTGGCCCATGCAAGCAGATGACATGAAGGCCATCTGTAACAGTTTTACGTTGGCTCTAGCCGTTAATTCTGCAATCAGAGCAAAGGTTAATATTTTAAATATGAGTTTGGCTGGACCGGTAGATCCAATTTTGACGATGCTATTGGATAAAGCTGCCGAGAATGGAATCATTACAGTGGCCGCCGATGCCGGTATGATTTCTGGTGCGAAAAGTTTCCCGGCGTCTTTAAGCAGCGTGATCGGCGTTCGCAGCAGTCGAGGCTCTCAGGAATCAACTGTACAATTAGACCCATCAGTTGTTGCTCCGGGTACCAATATTCTGACTACGCTACCCCGCGGAAATTACGATTACGTATCTGGCAGTTCACTTGCCGCCGCGCAGATTTCGGGTATCGTGGCACTTATGCTGCAGCTCGATCCGAAGATCTCGCAACAGAAAATTCGCGCAATATTGCAGGACAATAAATCGTTGGATATCTGTAAAATGTTGTGCAATAAAGAGATAGCGGTCGCCGATGCTGCTGCAGTCCCGTTTTAGCCCTTCTATAGTGGTTGATCTTACGTGGCTTGGTCACGTCAACAAGTCATTGATTAACGCTTTAACTCTTGAGCCAATCTGTCTGAGGAAATAGACCGATCGAATTTATCTCTAAAGACACACAATAAGTTCATCCATGATTTTCAGAGCGTGGCAGAACCAATCATATTTTGGTTGCAAATCTAACCGCATATCTGCTGGCCCGTTCCTGAACGTAGCGGGCTCTTGATCTATCTATAATTCCTTAACGTTACCCACGGACAAGCATTCTACCGTGGAACGGTAATCTCACGCGCGACTGCGCTACACTCGATGTGCGTGCCTAAGGGACTACACGTAGGTTTCCCTCCCGAGTCCGAATCTTCGCCCGCGCTGTCATTACACTCGCTGCCCCGACCAACGATACGTATCAGATATCCGGGCGAATTGAACCGTTTCTCGGGATCTTGTTGTCATCAAATCGTAATATTTATTGAACCTTTCTTGCTAATCCTCGGATAAATAGATAAATGGGAAATAGGCCTTTCCCGTAAAAAGGTAGTCTCGTAGGTTGATTTTACCGACCTAAAGGCGGGCAAATCTAAAACGAAGATGGCCCTCCAGTTTAATAGTTTGTTCAAGTATTTGACTTGACCGGTTCAAATTGACCGAACCGATGAGAACTTTTCTTACGGGGTTTGGGAATCGATTGAATGATTGGTACGAAATGTATTGTTAGTTACGAAACCCAATCGAACAAAAATGGGGCCAAGGAGGAATGAGCAGAATATGAATATTAAAAAATTGGTGGTGTACTCGCATGATACGTTTGGGTTGGGCAATATCAAACGTATGTTGGCAATCACCCAGCATCTTCTCGAAACGATCCCGGAGTTATCCGTACTGTTGGTCTCCGGTTCGCCGATGATCCATCATTTCCACCTGCCGGAAAAACGTTTCGATTATCTAAAATTACCCTGTTTGGGAAGAACCGTAAAAGGCGAGTACACGGTAAAGAGATTGGGTACGCAGTTTGAAGAATTGGTCGCGGTAAGAACCCAAATTATTCAGGCGACGGTTGCCAATTTCGACCCCGATATTATTTTGGTGGACAAGAAACCACGTGGCGTAGCGGATGAATTGCTTCCGACGCTCGAACTGGTCCGGGGAGCGAAAAAACAAACCCAGGTTGTGCTGCTGCTTAGAGATATATTGGACGACCCGGAAACGACCAGAGGAATATGGCTAAAGAACGATTATTTTAGAAGTATAGAGCGTCATTACGATTCCATTTTGGTTATGGGAGCGTCCAATGTCTTCGATGTTGGCAGAGAATACCAATTTCCTGCGGAAGCGGCCAAGAAACTTGAATATTGCGGTTATACCCACAGGTCCCATTTCGCAAAGCATCCGGAATTGATCGATTTATTTTCAGAAAAAGAAACCCCCCGTGTTTTAGTCACAGCCGGGGGGGGAGAAGATGGGTTCGAATTACTAAAAACCTATTTGGCCGGTCTAGAAAGTGTCAAAGGATTTAGGATCAACAGTACCATCGTGACAGGCCCTGAAATGTCTGTGTCGAACAGAAATAAGATTTATCAACTGTCCGATCGATTGGATCACGTACAAACGCTGGAATTCACGCCAAATCTTATGGCCTATATGCGAGATGCAGATTTGGTTGTATCGATGGCAGGCTACAATACCATCGTGGAAATCCTTTCCATCAACAAGCGTGCCGTGGTCGTACCACGAGACAAACCGGTTCGCGAGCAATTGATACGTGCAAAGCGGTTAGAGCAATTGGGATTGCTAACCTGTATACCTCCAGCGGAGTTGACGCCGCGGCGATTGCTCACGGCGGTATCGCATCAATTGTCAAACAACACCGTATCCCCTGATTCAGCGCGTTCGATTGATTTCAATGGCCTCTCAAATTTGGCAGGACATTTCAAAAGACTCTTCGACGACAACAGAAGCACGAACCAAACTGTTTATTCCTATACTCCAATTGCTGACATTCCTTGCGGCCAACAGCAGGTAAGCAAATGCTTGGTTTCTTAGTTAAGACTTACCCAAAACTTTCGGAGACCTTTGTTCTACAGGAAATATTGGCACTGCAACGTGAATCCACCGGTCTGCATATATTCGCCCTGCAAAGACCGACGGATGATGAGTTTCACACCGCGTTCGACAATGTTTCTGCGAATGTTGATTATCTATCAGGCGACCAACGAGGCGGTTTGTTTTCGCTGGCGGCGCATCTAGAATTTGTATGTAAGAGGCCTTTGCGCTACTTGAGTACGCTTTCTTTTATTTTAAGGCGGTCAGAAGGCGGAAACTTCGCGCAATTTGCTCAAGCCGTGCACCTCGCGACTTTGGCCGATGCAAAAGGAATTCGCCATATTCATGCTCACTTTGCCAGCGATCCGGCCGGATTGGCGGAAGCGGTAAACCGTCTTTGCGGGATAAGCTACAGTATTTCCGCGCATGCTAAAGACATCTATGTCAACGATGCCAAACCTCTTAGCAGAAAAATTGCGAATGCCCGATTTGTTGTGACCTGCACCGAGTACAACCAGCGTTATCTCCGGTCAATCAATTCGTCCGCAACACCTATTTATAGGGTTTACCATGGGCTCGATGCGGCTAGGATCATGGCTGAAAACTCGGGTGATCTTCAAGTCGGAGGGGTACCGCGTATTCTTAGTGTTGGCCGTCTGAGAGAAAAAAAAGGGTTTGCATTCCTAATAGGAGCTTGCCAGCTGTTGGTCCGAGCAGGCTACGAATTCCAATGCGATATCGTCGGATACGGTCCGGATTATTATGAATTAAAAGCGTTGATTACACGCTATCAATTGACAGGAGTCGTGCGTCTGCTTGGCAAAATGACGCACAGCGAACTAGTTAAGATTTATCGTCAAACGAATATTTTTGCATTGCCATCCCTCATCGCGGCAAATGGCGACCGGGACGGCATCCCTAATGTGTTGATGGAATCCATGGCTTTTTCAATACCGGTGGTTTCCACGCCGGTATCCGGTATACCCGAATTGGTTGACGACGAAAAGACCGGCTTATTGGTTGAACCCGAGAATGCGGCGGCATTATTTGACGCGTTGAAACGCTTATTGGACCAGCCTGAACTTGGAAAAACAATGGGTAACGCCGGCAATCGGAGGGTATTGCAACGTTTTTCGGGTAATCAGCATATCGGTCGATTGAAAGAACTGTTGGCGGATGCGCTACGGTCAGATAACACCATCACACTATCTGAGATTACTGCAAAAATAAATCATGGATAACAAAATTGCGTATATCGTAAAAGGCTTCCCACGCTTGTCCGAAACGTTTATTAGTAATGAGATCCTGATGCTGGAAAAAATGGGCACCGATATGCAGCTGTTTTCGGTAAAGCGGCCGTCGGAAGAATTGGAGCATCATATTGTTTCTGAAATCCGATCGGAGCTTGAATATCTGCCATCGATGACGTCGCTCTCCAAGACTTGGCTACTGGCGTGGTTATGGCAGAATCTGCCCTTCTATTGGCGTAGTCATATTCGGTTGGCGCGCCAGCAACCTTTTCGATATCTGCGAACACTGACGAGCGTCTTAGCGATGAGTCTTCGTTACCGGGAAAGTTTTTTTTCCAAGCCGAAGAAGGTTTTTGTTAAAGAATTTATCCAGGCCGGATACATCGCCCGCCAAATTGAAGATTCCGGGCAGATTCGACATTGTCACGCTCATTTTTGTCATGGCGCGACCACCATCGCAATGTTCGTCAGCCGTCTTACAGGATTACCGTTTAGTTTTACCGCTCATGCCAAAGATATCTATCAGGAAAACCAGAATCCGGGTAATCTGCTGAATCTGAAAATTCAGGCATCGAGCTTTGTTGCAACGTGTACGGGTGCTAATGAAACATACCTGAAATGGCTGGGCCGGGAGACCAAAATACACAAAATATACCATGGGATCGATGTCAACTTTTTCAGACCTGAGGATAGACCTTATCGAAGGCCAGATCCGGTCATACTCGCTATTGGCCGTTTTGTCGAAAAAAAGGGGTTTGACCGTTTGATCGAGGCCTGTGCGATTCTGCGCAACAAAGGCACTAGATTTAACTGCAGGATTATCGGAGAGCGCGGAGACCAGTACCCCGTGCTTTTGCGCCAAATTACAAGCTTGGGTCTGGTAGGCTACATGACGCTCGAAGGGCCCAGGGCACACGAGGAATTGTTACCGATTTATCAGCAAAGCACTCTGTTTGTGTTGCCGTGCCAAATTGTCAAGGATGGCGATCGAGATGGCATTCCGAATGTGTTGGTCGAAGCGATGGCTTGTGGGCTTCCGGTGGTGTCCACCGAAATCTCCGGGATTCCGGAATTAATCGAAAATGAAAAAAATGGGTTGTTGGTTAAGCCGCAAGACACAGAATCGCTCGCGGTTGCCATGGAACGCTTGTTGAGCAATACGATGCTGGCGAGTCGGCTTTCCAGCAATGCTAGAAAAACTGTTTGTGAACGATTTGATTCAGCCAAGACCACGCTGCAATTACAAAATTTATTGAATAGTTCGATAGCGTCTAGTGTCACGAAGACAGCTGATAGAGAGGTCATTCGTGCTCATTCGTAAGAGCCCATCGGCGGATAACATTCCAGCTGCGTCGATCACAGCCCTATCGACGTTTAAGGCACCCTTCGACCGTTATTCCGGTCAAAAATTACTAGCCCATTTCAAAAATAGACAATCCATCGAGTTGTTTCCGGTCCACGAGGCGGATCAAGTCGAGCCAGCGTTTATCGATGACGTGTTAAGCAATCGTTTTACGTTTAACGACGAGCTTCACGATTTGGGATCCAAAATCGACTGGAGAAAGAATCCCAGCAGCGATATCGAATGGCTGATTTTTTTACACAAGGGCTACTACCTAGTCGGATTGGGGAATCGATACCGGGAAACCGGTAATGTCGAATTTCTCGAAAAATGGGTTGAATTGATTGATTCGTGGATCGAGCAGACCGAGCCGGGTTTTATTGCCAGCGATGTCACTGGCCGACGCGTCCAGAACTGGATTTATTCCTTTTATTATTTGGTGACAGGCAATCCACACAGTGACGTTTCTTCGACGTTCTTGACTCGATTCCTGGCGTCGTTAAGCGAACAAGTTGAGTTCTTAATCGATCATCTAACGCCCGCGCGCAACCATCGAACGCTGGAGATGTACGCGATTTTTCTGGCAGCGGTCTGGTTTCCGGAACTGCGCGGTTCGGACCGCTGGTTGGAGTTTTCGATAGGCGCATTGGCTGACAATGCCGCGACCGATATATTACCGGACGGCGTGCATTGTGAGCTTTCCACTTTTTACCACCACATCGTGTTGAAAAATTTCCTGGCGGTCAAACGCTTGGCGGTTGCCAACAATATCAGCATGGAGAAACGCTTTGACCAGGCGGTAAAAAGGGCGTTGAATTTTTCGTTATATGTGCATAAACCGGACGGTAACATACCTTCTCTGAGCGATGGCGATACACGCAGCTTTTTGGATTGGATGTTATTGGGGGCAAAGTTATATGCAGATGAACACCTGATTTTCGTTGGTTCTCGCGGGAAATCTGGCGTCCCTCCGCGGCAACGATCCAGAAGTTTTACGCAGAGTGGTTATTCTGTGTTGAGAAGCTCGTGGGCCCGCGATCGGGAAGCGTATCAGGATGCACGCTATCTGGTGTTCGATTGTGGTCCGCTAGGTGCGGGCAATCATGGCCATTTTGACCTATTGAATATTGAAATGGCGGCCTACGGACGTAGTTTGATCGTCGATCCAGGGCGTTACACTTACGACGAATCCGGTGATACCAACTGGCGCGCTATGTTTCGGTCCACACGCTACCACAACACAGTTACCGTAGACGGCAAAAATCAGGTGGATTATCGATACAACGCCCGATTGGGGAAATATAAGATTCACGGCGATTGCCCTATGGCTAAGTTGCAGAGTTTTGTCAGCAACGACGGTTTCGATCTATTGCAGGGGATTGCACGCAGTCCGCAATATACCGCGACCCACGAAAGGTTGATTTTTTTTGTGCAGGGCGAGTATTGGTTGGTATCCGATCGTCTGCGCGATACTAACGCACACGAGTATCGTTTACACTATCATCTCTCTCCGCAGTCCACTAACCTTCCGCCGGTTCGGCGGGATAGGCAATCGATTACAATAGAATCATCAAATCTTGCGATGGTTCTACCGTACAAAGGCAAAAATGGAATCGACGTGGCCGTAGAATCGGGTTACGTCTCTCCGAGTTATGGTGTAAGAAACGATGCGCCGATAGTCAATATTGGGTGTATGGATAAATGCGTTGCATTTAATACGCTACTGTATCCCTTCAAAAATACGAGCCCTCGGTTTCGCGTCGAAATTTTGGATGCCGAAATAGGCCACGACCAAAGTCCATCATCGGACGCTGTGGCATTTTCGCTCAGCATCGAATCCGGGAACCGTCGTGTCACCGATTATTTTTTTATATCTCATGATGGTGTTCCACGAAAATGGCGAATCAGCAATTATCATTTCGACGGCACTTTTTGTTTTTTGCGGCTTGGACGTAACGGAGATCCACTGTGTTGTTTCTCAGCACCGGGAAGCACTATAGAGATTGACCAACAGGCACATTGCAAAACCGAAAATTTGTAATGATTCCTTCAGACAAGACATTGCAACATTTACCGGTGTTGATTGACGTGGACAAGATGCGATCCGTGTTTCAACGCCAGCTGTTTTCTGATGGGTCACAAACCATCTCGCAATGTTACATCGAGCGCATCAAATACAAACCGGCAAAAAACTGCCAGGTATGCTATCGGTTAATCGTTGAGAGTACCGTGATCGGTTATCGTTCGGAGCAACGGATATACGCTAGATGCTTCGAAGCGGGTGGCGCAATAACACGCTACGGCAAAGCCTGTCAGGGGCTGGTGGATGGTCACGATCTAAAAAAATCCGTATTGCATATTCCCGAATTGGATACAGTTGCCTGGGTTTTTCCGTACGACCGTAAGCTGCATCATCTGGATAAAGTAGACAATAGCCAGTTCCTGGGACAGACCGATTTACCCGAACTGATTTCAAAACGTTTTGGAATTGATTGGATGGTTGACGAATGTCGGCCAGAAATCATCCGCTACATTCCTGAACACACGTGTACGGTTCGAGCGAAATTTAAGATGGTGCATCAATCGTCAGGAGCACGCCGCGACTTGCTGTTGTATGGCAAGACCTACTACAACGATGATGGCGAACGAACCTATTCTTTGATGCGCCAATTGTGGGACAGTCCAGCATGTCGTGAGGAGAGACTGCGAATCCCCGAGCCATTGACCTATCAACCTCAGCTTAAAATGTTATGGCAGCATAGCGTGCCCGGTGTGCTGTTATCGGAATTTACCGCTGACGGCGCAACATTACTGGAAAATATCGCGCAAGCCGCGCAACAGATTGCGTGTCTTCACCAACAGCGAATTGAGGGTTGCATTGAATACGGTTCCTCAGAACTGAGTCGGGAATTAAATAAAGTTGGGTGTTTATTGCGTGTATTCGATCCTCCCTACCGACTGAAGGTTGATCGCCTAATCGAGAGCCTGCTCGGATTGCTACCGACTATCGAATGCGAGCAACGGGCAGTGCTGCATGGCGATCTTCACCTTAAAAACATTCTATGTCACAACGATGGGGTTTACCTGATCGATTTGGATAACTTGAATTGGGGAGACCCTCTGCAAGAGATCGGTAGTTTCGTCGCGATGATCATCAATCTCAGCCTAGTGACGGATATCCCCGCCGAGCTCGTGGATCCCACAATTAAAAGCTTTCTCGTGGGTTATGGCGACAGCGTACCGTGGCCAATTTCTGAAACGCGCTTGCGTTGGCATATTGCTGCAGCGTTGATCTACCAGCGACTTTATCGCGGATTCACGCGATTAAAGCCAGGTCGTATGGAAATTTTAGATGATCTGGTCGGTACAGCTGAATGTCTTCTCGATCCCAAATTTTGTCCAAGTTGGCTCCCGCGTGATTGTAAAGTTGTTTGCGCAGAGGCCAGTTAACTGATGGTATGTGAAATATGTTTGTACGCTATGAACTGCACTTAGTGGTTGGGGCCGGGGCCGGTAATGGAAGATGACTTGCCTGTTTTACTGCTCTATTGCCAACATTCTGTTGGTATAGGGCATTTGCGCCGGTCCATTGCCGTCGTAGAACCGCTCGCGCAATATTTTAGGGTTGTGTTTTTAAATGGCGGGAGGTTTCCAGACGCTATTCTGCGGCCGTCCAATATCGAGTTTATAGATTTGCCGCCATTGGGGATGGAGGCCGATGGAAAATTAGTAACTCGGGTTCAGGGATGCGACGTCGCCGAGGCAAAGAACCGTCGACGTAAAATGATCATGGATACTTATCTTCGATTGCAGCCTGCTGTTGTGCTGATTGAACTCTTTCCATTTGGCCGCAAAAAATTTGCCTTCGAATTACTGCCTCTATTGCGTGCGGCGAAACGTTCGGATCCAAAACCACTGGTTGTTTGCAGCCTTCGAGACATACTCGTTGATGGTAGAGATGATCAACAATACTTTGACGATCGGGCGCGTTGGTTGACGGATCGATATTTCGATGCGGTATTGGTCCATACAGATCCTAAATTCGCGAAACTGGATGAATCTTTTCGCCCCAGCCGTCCATTGAAAACGCCTCTATTTTATACTGGATTTGCCTTAGCTGATGATACGGATAACGGTAATTCCAACATTGATTCACAACCGGGAATAGTCGTTTCGGCAGGCGGCGGAATTGTAGGAACCGGACTCTTACACGCGGCTGTAGAAGCTCAACCGCGTTTGTGCGGCAAACTCAACGCCTCGATGACCATCGTCGCGGGTCCGTTTCTTCCCGAAATCGACTGGCTGTCGCTCACCCGGTTTGCTCGCAAAAGACCGGGGTTAACTCTTTATCGATCGGTGCCCAATTTGAGACATTTATTGAAGAACGCGAAAGTATCGATCAGCCAATGCGGATATAACACGGTCATGGATTTGCTGCAGGCTCAAGTACCGGCGCTGGTGATTCCGTACTCTGAAGGTCAGGAGAACGAGCAGTCTAAGCGTGCGGAAAAACTCGCGGGGTTGGGGATGGTTAGAATCTTGGAGGAATCCGAGCTAAACCCTGATAACATGATCACGCAACTCGAAGCATTGTGTTCGTCCACAAATCGTCGTCATGGGTTTGATATGGATGGCTGCAAGCAAACACGGAATGTGATTATTCAGTTGGCGGAAGCGAGAAAAACAGAAGCTGAAGAGGTAACAAGTGGAACAATGGCTTGAGTCGGTCGAGGTTGCGCTTAGAAATATCAGGTCGCAAGTCAGGTTTTTCTTCCGCGATGACGATGCGGGCTGGCATGATGATCGGCTTTTCAAGCTGATGGATTGCTTTTCGGCGTTCGCTATGCCGTTAGATCTTGCTGCTATTCCTCAAGCCTTTGATGCCCAAAGTGCGGCGTTACTTCGAAACCGAATTGAAGCCAGCGAGCAACGTATCGGAATTCACCAGCACGGATTTCGACATCTAAATCATCAAAATGAAGGTCGTAAGTGTGAATTCGGCAGCTATCGATCATACGAACAGCAGAAGTTTGACATATGGATGGGGCAATGCCAGCTTTGTGATTATTTTGGATACGGCGTTGACCAGATTTTTACCCCACCGTGGAATCGCTGTACTCAAGACACGGTCGAGGTGTTAATCGATTTAGAGTTTGCTTCGATTTCGCGGGATGAGACCGCAATACCATTGAACACCGGCCGTTTGGTCGAACTGCCTGTTAATGTTGATTGGTTTAAAAAGAAGCGTGGTATGCGGCTCCAACCGATTGAAATCGGCAAGCTTATTGCTTCCGCGATCTGGGAAAAGTCAGCTATAGGTGTAATGCTTCACCACGAGCACATGGATCAAAAAGAACGGGCGGCGCTGAGTGAACTATTGGCATTATTGGATTCCAGTTCGAACGTGGAATGTGTGTCTATGAGGGATCTACGTGTATTCTGATAAATCCGGTTTCGTTTTTTTTTTTGCTAGATGACCAAAACGCTTGGTGAACCGATGTACCAAGGATACTCGATTGACGACGACATCCTGCGAAGCTAAACCCCTTTCGCAAGGGAAACATCAATCGCTTTGGTTCTTACGTCATGAACATGGAACGAGAAGTCAAGCCAATGGAATACACGATACCTCGGCCCACTTGAGACCATCCATTGCTCTATGTGGCTGTTTATCGCACGAATCGTTGCCCGACCCTCTACTAGTTCTAAACTATTGGGCTCAGTGCCAGTTCCACGAGCAGAATCGTCAGGTCACGTAGACATAAATTCTTTGCATCATAAAACTTGGTCGAGAAAATATTGAACTAAGACGCATGATTTGGTCTCTACAAACGCGCATTGAATCTCTAGAGGACAGTACGTCGGATGATGTCGAAATTAACGACGATAGTCCAATCGATGACGTTGACAATCTATCATATTCGGGACGATCTCAATTGCTAAGGGAACACGATATTCGAGATACGCAAGAATTGGAAGCGACGCTGTATCAAGAATCAAGAGATGAAGTTTGGGCTAGCGAAATGGAAATGATACTTGCAGACAAAGTGCAAGATCACAGTGCATATATTATATCGGAATGTCGAAAGAGGCTTTGTCGTATTCAGTTTTCGTTCAATTCACTCGATAGACGAAATTCAGGGATCGAAAGCATACCTACGTTATTCGATTTTGACTATCGGGTCAGTTTGATTCCACAACAAGACTCATTTGACTTGTTTGCCTATATTTTTAGAGAAACAAACAGCGGATTGTAATCGTTTAACAATCTTGAATAAGCTAGCTAGTCATTCCAGGTTCAGGTCTATAACGGAAATATCAATGCAGGATGTGGGGTTGGGTCTAGCGACGTAGACTACAATTCTAGGCGCGATCTCACAATGTTTGCTGCAATACAACGCAAAGAATTTCGATAGCGTTTGACTCTCAATCTCGCCGTTGCTGGTCCTTATGCTAGCCAAGTTGTTCAAATTTATCCTATTGAATTTTTGTTTACAGACATCGCCTGAAAAATAAGTACAATAATGGCAGCAAAAAATACGGCGTGTCATATGAAAAATTCGATCGGAACGAATCATATTCGTTTAAGAATGATGCTAACGCTTTTTGTATTATGCGTGGTCGTATACTGTCTTTTCGTTAATATTTCTCATCACTCTTCGCGTCCAACAATTTTTATCTGGTCTTGGGAGCGCTTTGCACTGCTTGTCGCATTGTTGTTTCTCTCGGCGTACCTGGTACTTTCATTGACGCGTACAAAACTGCAAAATATTAATAACTACTTGGCATATTTGGTCGTACTAACGTTGGTTGTATTTGAAGTAGTGTTTCGGCTAAAACCGGAATTGGTCCCAGGTCCGCTAATGATCTATTTGCCTAAAAGTACAATCGAGGAAATTCGGATCGCAGTCGCCCATAAGTGGGGATACTATACCGGGCAAGATATGGTTTTCCACTACCCACCGTCTCGACAAATGACTTATGGAGAATTGCGGCGACCAAACGTTCATATTGACGAAGAAGGGTTTAGAAATCCAGCCCACAATGCCGATAATTATGACATTGTGTTTCTAGGGGATTCAATGCTATTTGCGCTCGATGCCAAGCAAGATCTAGCGGATAGGTTTAGAAAAATTGGTTATTCGGCAATCAATCTTGGCATGGAGGGTTTTGCACCCCAACAATATAGGGATGTCTACAAACGCTACGTGGTCGAGAGAAAAATAAAGCACCATTATGTATTGACTTATTTGTATATAGGTAACGATTTCCAAGATGCTGAAGCTTATCACGATATCCTAAATAAAAATGGCAACTATGCGGACTACGTTATTGGTGAAACCAAAGAGATTCCATATCTTCCGTTAGTGATCAATGTTATTCGAGGACTTTCCGGCTATCTGTGGGAGAGAAGTGGAGTCATCGATTTTGGTATGGATGTTCCAGCAATTTCAATCAATCAGCAAAGCGGGCTTTCCGAATCAGATCCAATTAACAGTCGTACGATCCGCCTGCCGTATAAGACATTAATTATTGATGACTCCCTATGGCCCCCACCAGAAATCAATGATCAAGATATCAAATGGTTGTATGTAAAAAAGGCAATCGATGATATCGTTTCACTTGTAGAAAGTTCAGGCGCCATCCCAATATTTTTTCTGCTGCCGTCGCCACTAACCCTCTATTCAGAATACGAAATTAGTAATCCATCGAATAACAGTTTACGCAAATATGATCGCCGTCATGTGTTGGTCTCTCAACTTCTAGCTGACCATTTTCAATCGAGTACCGCGGAATTTATTGACTTGAACGATCCCCTAAAAACTGAGATGGGTAGAGTATTCATCTTCGCTTCGGACGATGATGGTCATTTTAACGACGTAGGGCTTGATAAGGTCTTTGAACTTTCGTATGCGGCAATAAAGGAAAATTGAATTCCCTTTCAGTACCTGAACCCCTGTATTTGCCACTGGAGCGTAAGAAAAATAAACGCCCTTTTTGATCAATTGGAAATGTACGGAAGGACCTGTAAGTTGTCAAATGTGACGTTCTCGGATGAAAAATTGGTATTTTTGGAGTTTCAATAGAACACTAGAGTAGTGATTCCGACGATTTTTCGGGTTTCGGGTAGATGATGGCCAAAGGGGATCGCCGGCTCCCCATCGATTATGGGTATTCGGGGCAGCTTGAGAAGAGTGGAAGAGACTTGCCGTACCGTTAAAACCTGATAGCTCTATTCCAACGCTCGGTCGATAATCCTTGCGGTACTTGTTGAACCGTGCGTATAGATGGACATCTGTTGGGTAGTCCAATACATAAGTGCGTATATTTTCATGTGTAGGCACACGACGCTAGAAAGATTTATACGGTTGCGGATTTTCCACATTAGTGGACCGATGGAATGTTACAAAAATTCTTCGGTGACGGCATCGAGTAGAATTCGCTCTTTGTCGCCGCTGCTGTGTAGACTTTTGGCCAACAGGTAGGTCGCTATGCGCAGCAATTTGTTGTTAGCGTCCGACGTGGCTGCTGGACGTTCTTTTGACAAGTTGTATAAAATGCTTGCCCCGGCGAACGCGGTAACTCGTGGCAGGCTGATCCAATAATCGCCGACTTCTTCCCTGTACGCGCATAGCGTTTCTTGTATCGCCGATTCGCAGGAACATTTTGAAGAGGGATGCAGGCTACCAGCAATAATGTAGTGACTCAAAAAGAAGCCAAGGTCGTAAGCTGGATCGCCTTCGCTTGAGCTGAGTTCAAAGTCGATGACCCCGATACTTCCGCCTCGGAACAAGATATTATTAGGACAGTAGTCCAGATGCACAAACCGATTCCGCCTGGCGTCATCGGATTCGCGCATGAGGATTTCCAGGTCGCGGCTGCTCTGCCCCGAACCTTGTGCTAATTCGATATCGGTTGTTCTTAACGCGAGCATCGCACGCCAATGAAGAAGGTCTGCTTCTTTTTCATCCCAAAGCGGTTCCATTTCTATTGTGGATGCACTACATTGAGCCAGAAACCGGCTAGCTTGCCTTGCCTTTTTTGGGTCGAACAAGCCTCGGTCTAATTCATCTTGCAACGAATGACCGCCGGGACAGACTTCCGACAACATCAGAGTTTTTGTTTCTCGGTCGTAGTTGACGACGTCGGGAAACTCGATACCCTTAAATTGGTTTGCTCGTATCCACTTGATGGCATTGAGTTCTGTTTTCAATCTTTTTTTCGGTTTGAGACTCAAAGCTTTGCCGATCTCTGCTGCTTTTTCGGTATCGTGGGCATATTTGACGAAATGAGTGGGTCCATGTTCGTACTGGACGCGAAAAACTTGGTCCGTTTTTCCAGGTTTCGCAACTTGAATTTCAGTTATTTTGCCCAATCCTTTTTTTAGTGCGAGATCCAAGATTTTTTGCTGAACGACAACGCAACGCTGTTTTATTCCTTGTTGACAGATTGACCAGATTTCTTCTTTTTGTACAGGTTTAAGGTGACGCGGAAGCGCGGAAATAAAAGTCTTGCGGCTTTCGCCTCCGACCAAGAGCATTTCTCTCAGTTGGGTTGCTCTAAACGGAACAACACTCGGGCTGCCGGGGATGAGTAAAGCGTTAACCGTGTACTTGTTTGCCAAATTTTCGATTTTTTTGAAACGTCCGTCGCCTTGTTTAAGATCACGTTCGCCAGCGCAAAAAAATAGAGTGGTTCCCGGATTTATCCGCTCGAAATAACCGAGCGCATGCTTCACAGCGCTGGTTACGGCGAGTTCTACGCGTGCCTTGGGGAGGCCCTCCAAATAAATGGACCAAATCTTCAGTGCGATATCCACGTCCAGTACCATTGAGCTTCCCGGCAAATTTCGACATCGATTTGTCACAATTACGACAACTTCGTCGATGTCCTGGCGTGCGCACAGCATTTCGACCGTTTCATAGTGATTTGCGTGCGGGGGCCGAAAAGCACCTGGAAATAGTGCTATTGAATGTGGTGTGGTTATCTCTTTCTTAGCTTCCATTGATTAGTACAGCTCAAATTCAACCGTTGGCGATAGTTATGTCTAAAAGTTGTAATTGATTTTAAAAACAGCGTTCACCGCGATATTTCCCGAAAGCGAACCGTACGCAGAATCCGCTTTGAAGACGGCGGTGACCAATTCGAATTCCCAGTTTTGCCATTCTTCTAAACCGATGACCAAATCCCATTCGTGTCCGATCGAAGGGCTGATCCCGTTAGGATCGGCATTGAGGCGCCCGTCCCTCAGAAATGGTCGTGGTTCAACCTGTCGATAATAGTGGTAGAGCGCGGTCACGGAACTATTTTGCAAAATGGGAAGGGTAAGGGCCACGGTCCAAATGTGCAGATTCGACAGCTCGGGGCGCAGCAATTCACCGTAATATCGAAATCGGCTGACCGAGCGAAATCGATTGTTGTTATCCTGCAAGCCGGTTTGCCTGAAATCTCGTGTTCCGACTGCATAGCCGAAGGTTAACGCGGGTCTCCACGACACTGGGATCTCCCAGATTAAACCCAGATCCAGAGCCCACCCGCTGATATGCCTTTCGGCGATGGCGTCAACTTGAGAAAAGCCGGGGGTATTCGAGTCATCGAAATCAAACGTGATTTCTTCACCGTCTATCCAAACCGTGTCGGCCCAAAAATCAAATTCCCCGAAATCCGAGCTTGCAAATCTGTTGAATGTACGGATCCCTAGCCAGGTAAAGTCGCCGTCGACCGGGTCGACCCGATCATCGCTAACACGGTCTCGCAATGCGGGTCTTGAGGAATGATCGTCCTGATACAGAAAAAATAGGGCTAATTCTTGCTTTGAGGTCCATAGCCAATTGACATGTGATAATACGCGCAAGATACCCTCTTCGTCTGAGGGGATTCCGTCGTCTGCAGTAGACACCGGAAAAAGTTGTTGGGAAATTCCGGCTTCGGCATGGATAAACGGTTGGTCGTAAAAGATCCGAACCGCGTCTAGATCATTGTCCCACCACCATTCCCGACGTTCGCGGAAGTTTTGCCGACCCACTTGCAGGCTGACCCCGCTGTTTTCTATATCGCCCCAAAATGCCCACATTTGGCCGCGCCGTAGCAAGGCCTCAGACCCTAATCGAGACGAATTCCCACGGTACAGATTTTGTTCATAGGATGCCTGTCCTTCGAGAAAGAACGCGATATTGGCACTCCAAGGGTAAAATAGTTCCACTTCCGCCTGCGTATCCAACCGAACCCGATCGCGATTTCGATTTGGGTCTAGGTTGAAGTTTCCCCGGTATCGTGGCGTCACGCCGATTTCTCCACCGATGGTAAGCGGTCGGCCGAACAATTCGATTTTCCGTTGTTGGTCCGGTCGGCGGTCATCCTGTTTTCGCGTCAGCAGCAACGCTGGGGATACTTGCCTCGCCGAAATGAGTACCGGAAATCCCATGACATTAGCCAATAGGGCGCCATCCGGAAGTGTTTCAACATCGCTGATGGTCCCCAGAACTTGAATCGTTTTATCGTCGACGATTTCCGACGATCCAGGTTCGAATTGCTTGGCTAGAATCCGGCCTTTTGAAGAAATGATGCCGACGACCTTGATCGCCATGCCATCTTCTAGTCCAGTTTCGGCAATCTGGTCAAACCGCGTACGCGAATTCCACTCAACGGTGACAGGGCCAATAGACAGGGTTTTGTCTGTTAGGTTGAGTTGTTGGATTTGTCCATTCACCCGGCCGGCTCTCGCGTCCCGGCTAACCTTTCGATATTTAAATTTGTAAACGACAACTTTGCCGTCTTTTAGAATTCCGGTTGCCTTAATTCGCCTGTTAAGCAAGTTGACGGCATGGGCGGATTCGATAAATAACCCTATTACGATAAACAATGACAGCAGATGGAAACCAAATCCACCTATTCGAAAATGCAGCCAATTTTTAGGACGATTGGTGGCGGAATGAGTTCTATTCAATTCTAGATTAAAACTAATTGGGCTGAAGGATCCATATAAATGCTTGTTCTTGTTGTTATTCATAGGGTCGCAAACTACCGGATTTGGAACGATGCGTATTGGCTAACTATGCGGCCCGACGATCATTGTAGTAACCAGTCATGTCACTATCGTTAATCTGATCTTACGACCAAAAAGTTCAACACATTTGTTAATTCTGGGTTGGTCATCCAATTAATGTTGAAATCTTTTCTCCCGCCGACCGCTGCTTCAATGATTTGATTTGAACTTTTCCTTAGGCACGTTGGATATACATGTATATTTGTTCGATCAATAAGGTTCCGGTCGTGGATTAAATGGTGGTTAAGTTCGTTGTGTTTTTGCATGGACGGATTGAAGGGCTACCCGGATTGAATATCAATGATGGATAAAAACGATGTCTTAGCGCCAAGAAAAGGGCTTAGTATTATCGGAGTTTATTTTTGAAAACTAATCAGAACTCAGGGGCCGGCCGGTGAAGAAAAGGTTCTTACTTTGGTCAACGCTAATTGGGAATGATTTATGGGCTTGCCGTTGGCAATTGGCGAGCGCTTATACCCTTAGTTTGCTCGCAGCGGGTGCGATTGTTCTTCTTCCTTGGCCGTTGAAGTTGACCATCGATTACGTGCTGGCCGGGAATCCCTTACCGGAATCACTGCACGCGGTACAACGGGTTCTGTCTACAGAGTTCAGCATTGATTCATCAGCGACGAATCTGACGATTCTATTCGCCTGTAGCTACGCGCTGATCGCGTTGACTGCGGCCCTTTTTAGCGCGGCCGATAAACTAATCAGCGCCCGCGTTCGGGAGAAGTTAGTGCTGCTATTTAGGCTAAGGGTTTTGCAGAGATTGCAAAATTTACCTTTGCCGCTGCGATCCAATTACAGCAAAGGTGATCTGGTGTTTCGGATTAGCGGTGACGTCTACCAGTTCGTTCGATTGCTGACCAGAACCATTCCAACAATCTTTCGGCATCTTACGTTGTCTGTGTTTGTAATGGGCGTCATGTTTTGGATCGAGCCATGGTTGGCGCTGGCCGGTTTGGTGATTGTTGGCATCATGGCGTTAATCGTCCTATTTTTTGGTGCTCGCTTGCACGAAGCGTCGCGTGAAAAGCGCTCACAAGAAGGTGTGGTTGCAGGATTTTCCCAGGAAATTATAAAGGCTTTGCCGACTATACAGGCCCTGAGTATTGAAAATCATACCCAACGGCATTTTCATGCCATTAACAAGCGAAGCCTGGCGGCGGGCATTAAACAAGTCCGCGTTGCGGTCGGAATGGAACGCGCGATGCAAGTGGTCAATGGCATCGCTGTGGCATTGATCATGGGTGTATGTGCCCTTTATGTCCTGCGCGGCCAGCTTACAGTCGGTGATATGACCGTGTTTATTGCCTATATCATTCAGTTGCTCAAGCCGGTTGAGAAAATCAATGAACTCGCGTTAGCTGTGAGCCGAGGAATTAGTCGGGGAGAACGGTTGGCGGCATTGTTCGTTGAAATTCCACCGGTCGAAAATTGTTCTGATACAACACCGATTTACCTCTGTGACGGACTGATTGAATTTCGTAACGTAAATTTTGCATACGCTAACCAAAGCTCCGACCCGTTTCGTCTGCGCGATATCAGTTTTAAACTTAAGAAAGGTCAATTGGTTGTGGTATCCGGACCCAGCGGGGGCGGCAAAAGCACGCTTATTGCCCTTCTGTTGAGGCAATTGGAACCTTTGTCGGGTGGAATCTATCTGGATCACAAGCCCTATCCGGAGATTGCGTTACTGTCCCTGCGTAAACAGTTCGCAGTCATGTTGCAACAACATGACCTATTTGCGGGTACGATCCGACAGCTGCTATGGACCCATGATCTTCCAGCGGATGATACCCGCATCTGGCAGGCCCTAAGTTTGGTCGATTTGGACCAATACATTCAGCAATTGCCCGATGAATTGGATACTAATTTGGCTGAGGACGGCATAAACTTAAGCGGGGGGCAGCGTGCTCGGTTCTCATTGGCACGGACCTTATTGTTGGATCGGCCGATTCTGTTGCTAGATGAGCCGTTGGCGAATATTGACACGAAGTCTCAAAAAATAATACTTAACGCGCTGGATCAGATCCGACCCAGTAAAACCTGTTTAGTTATCTCGCACCAACCCATCATAATCGATCGCGCCGATAAGGTATTGATCTTGGAATCAGGTGAATTGACTCAATCAGAATATGGTAATTCGGAAACCGTTGTAGAAGGGCTCGGTTGATGCGATCTCGTTCAGTCTTTGAGCGCTATAGAGAGCGTTTAAACGTTCTGGTCGAAAAATCGTGGTCTAGAAAAATAATTGATATGGCGGTTCAACGTTGGCCTGACTGGGATCATTCATTCGTTTGGAAACGAAGTTTCGGTCGATTGGATCCCGGCGGTTCACCCTATGCGGCGATCCTCTACGAACACCCCCAATGTTCGAGAAACATTTGTTTTGTTGAAATATTTGACGATCAACCGCTCGCCGACCGAAAAACGATTCAATATTTTGATTCGTCGTTGGGCTGGTTACAATTGCGAAGGTTTCCGGATGACCCTTGCCTGACTAAACTGGCCGGAGTGCTTGAAGATGTCGAAGACCTCGAGGTATTACGCTACCGACCGTACAAACGGTGTACATTTCGAGTGTCAAAATCAAACCGTTCCGGGCAGGTATTCGGAAAGATGTTTGCCGACAAAAGGGGTGAACAGATTTACCGGGAAAGCATTGCGTTGTGGGAGGCTGCGAATGATGGTCAGTTACAGTTTGCTGTTGCGGAACCGATGGCTTGGGACCCATCCACCGATACACTGTGGTAACAGACCGTACCCGGCGAATCTGTGATTGATCAGCTATTTAGTTCCGGAGGAAGCCGTATTGCCGAGTGTATCGGCAATGCCGCCGCGAGCCTCACGCAAAGTCGTTTAAAGCCAACCCTAAAATTTGGTGGAGCCGAACAGCTCAAGCGAACGACCAAATATGCGTCTGAACTATCAAGACAAATGCCAGATCTTGCCAATAAGCTCAACCGTATATTGGACAAATTGGAAAAAAACCACCGATTGACCGATAGGCCGCCCAAACCGCTCCACGGAGCGCCACATCCACACCAATGGTTAATATCGGAACAGGGTTTGGGTCTGGTCGACTTTGACCGGGTTTGCGTGGGGGATCCGGAATTGGATGCCGCTACTTTTATCGCCGAAATGGACTTCGAAGACGCAGAAAAGATCCCGGTTGACGAGATCAATGGCTCTTTTTTAGAAGCGTACCAAAAAACAGCAGGATCTTTGGATTCTTGTTTATTGCAGACTTACCGATGTCATAAGCATTTGGCAAAAGCGTTAAAGGCTGTCCGCTCAATTAAAAGCAACGGTGATTGCAAAGCGCGCCGCTATGTTGAGTTTGTGGAAAAGGTGGTGGGAAGTGAATGAGCTTGACTGCGGTGCTACGTTTGTGTTCTAGGTTTTGTCTGTTGGATGTTTTCGTCTTGATGATTAGGAGTCTTCACCGTTTGTTAAATCAACACGTGATTATCAAGGAGAATTGTCGGTGGACTATTCAGGCGTAGTCAAATTCAATACAATCGTGGTAAATATTCCCACAAACTACGCGAGCATTTCAAAATGCTGGATAGCATCGAAATCGTTGGTTCCCCACCCTCATCTCTCATGAATGCGCTTAGTCGGCTGCTGCGTCCATTGATCAAATTATTGATTGCGCATGGCATCGGTTATGCGACATTCTGTAATCTAATAAAGAAGTTGTATGTAGAAACTGCGGCGGATGACTTTGTGATCGAAGGAAGGAAACAGTCGGTCAGTCGGATTTCCTTATTGACCGGTGTGCATAGAAAGGATGTAAAACGTTTACAGGAACACGCGAGACACGATTACGTCGCGCCGAACTCTATTTCTTTGGGTGCACAATTAGTCGCAAAATGGACCAGTTTGCCCAAGTATCAGGACCAAAATGCCCGCCCGCTTTCGTTGCCTCGACTCATCAAAGACGGTGGCGAGTTATCATTCGAAGCCTTGGTTATTTCGGTCAGCAAAGACATCCGCTCGCGTGTCGTTCTGGATGAATGGTTGAGACTGGGTATTGTGCATATGGACGAACGAGACCGGGTGATATTGAACACGAACGCTTTCATTCCGGAAAAGGGCTTTGATGAAAAGGCGTTTTATTTTGGGCAGAATTTACATGATCACATTGCTGCCGGTGTCAGCAATATGTTGGGTGCGGCGCCCGCGTTTCTTGAGCGAAGCGTTTACTATAATCGATTGAATGTCGATGCAGTTGCCGAACTGAACGGATTGGCAAAAAACAAAGGGATGGCACTGCTTCAGGAGTTGAACCGAAAAGCGATTACGTTGGAAGATAACGGTACGATCCGGCAGAAACCGGAACACCGGATGAACTTCGGTATTTATTTTTACGCCGAACCTTGTTCGCCAGATCAGGATGGATGTGAATCGTAAAAGGTTTTGGTTCATGCTACGGGCTATTGGTTTTGTACTAGTTATCTTGTTTGGGTCGACTACTGTAGCAACAGCAGACAATTGTAGATTTGAACCTGGGGGTATAGGCGGCACCGGCCATACAAATCAAGACGGTGGTATCGGAGGTACCGGGCATGAAGATGACACCGGAGGTATTGGCGGTACAGGCCTCCAGGATGAGGGTAGTGGAATTGGTGGCACCGGCCATGGGTCGGGTGATGGCGGTATCGGTGGAACCGGCGATTTGGCCGACGGGGACACAATTGGATTGCTAGGCACGATTTCGGAATTTGCCAGTATTTGCGTCAATGGAGTCGAGGTTCATTTTGATCCAGGCACACCGGTTCAGGTTGACGGCAAGCGGGCTTCACACAAAGCGCTTGCGATTGGTCAGGTTGTCCAGGTTGTTGCAAAAAATGTGGGTAGTCGTGTGGTTGCGCAGAATATCCGGGTCGATCACGCATTATCGGGCCCGATTTCGTCGGTCAATCTTGCCGAGCGACGGATCCAGGTACTGGGACAATCCGTTCGATTCGGCAGCCGCAGCATCGTCACGGACGGTAATATACTACCTATCGATCCCGCTACTCTGGTTAAAGGGCAATTTGTAAAAATTAGCGGTTTGCGCCGCCCTAATGGCGCCGTGATGGCCTCAAGAGTCGAGCGTACAACGCCGTCCAAAGATGTCCGTATCAGTGGCCGGGTGTCTTTTCGTGAGGGCGCAATTGTCAAGGTGGACGACGGAACGCCGATTAATCTGCGTGGTTTATCAGCGGTTTCTCGTGTCCGTAAAGATAACGTTGTATCGGTACGGGGTGTTTTGGAGCAGGGTCAAATCAATGCGAGAGTGGTGGATGTCGAAAGTCCTATCCCGTTTGGCGGTAAGGTCTCCAGGGTTAATATAGAAGGGTACTTGGATCAGGGATCAGAGGGTCGCAATTTGCGATTAGGACTCACTGATCTTTCCATTTCCGATAAAGCTAGGATTATTGGCGGAGATAGATCAACCATTAAAACCGGACGACGGGTAAGGGTTTCCGGGCGTTTGACGACAAAAGGTCGCATAGAGGTTGATGGAATTACCATCGAGCGTGGCTTTGACGAGACGCTAACATTTCCCGGTTCTAATTCATCTGGGAGCCGCAATATTGATTCGAGCGGTTCGGAAAAATCGAGCAGTGGCGAACGCTCAGATCGGTCCGACCGTTCAGAACGGTCCCAACGAAGAGATCGAACTGACCGAAGCGAACGAGGTGATCGGGTGGACAGACCGAATCGTCCAGACAGACCAAACCGTCCAGACAGACCAGTACGGCCTGAACGCCCAGAACGCGCAACGCGACCCGAACGTCCGGAGCGCGTTGTCAGACCTGACCGGCCCGAAAGAATAGATCGGCCGGACCGTTCCGGACGAAATTAGCAGAACTAGCCATATTTCCTAATACAAAAAAAGGGTGTGTAATATGCCAAAGTCTATACATATTTTTTTGTTGGTCGGTACGATTTTTCCAGCGCATGCCGCGCTGGCTGAAGTAAACCCGAACGACGGAAACCAGCCCGAGCAATACTTGGGTAGCCTGAAGTTTACGACAGGTTTTGATTACAGCTCGGGCAACTATGGACAGCCGACAAACACAGAAATATGGTATGTACCCAACACAATAAAATATAACTACGATGCGTGGACGATGAAATTAACCATCCCGTATATCCGAATAACAGGCGCAGGTGGCGTGATCGGGGGTGGTCCTGACGGTCCGATTGTCGGTGTTCCGACACAATTGGTAACCACGACAGAGTCCGGCTTGGGCGATGTCATTTTGAGCGGATCCTATACTTGGTTTTTGGATGATCTACCGTCATTTGAGTTGACTGGCAAAGTTAAAATTCCCACGGCAGATGAAAATAAAGGTTTGGGGACCGGTGAAGCCGACTATACGGTTCAGTTGGACGTCTTTCACTCTATGGGACAATTCTCGCCGTTTGCAACGACTGGGTATCGATTTACCGGTAATCCTGCAGGTATCGAGATAAACGATACGTTTTTCGCATCGTTGGGGATAGGTTACAAGGTCAATGATGAATGGAGTGGAGGCGTGATAGGCGATTACCGCGAAGCGACAACCGATTTCGCTGAAGATTCCTGGGAGTTTGTTTCTTACGCGACCTGGAAGTATGCATCCAAGTTTTCGGTCAATTTGTATGGTGTGGTTGGTTTTAGCACCGGTAGTCCTGACATGGGTATTGGGCTTCAATTGGGATACCAGAAAGAGTTTTGGCACTAGAAAAATACAAATGCTTGAAAATTGGCCGAACCAAATTAGTATTGTTCAGCCTGTTAACAACCGGTCTGTTAACAACCAGCCTGTTTTTTATTGTAGGAGAACTGTTTCTTTTTCTATTCGGTGTTGAACCGATTTATTACAAATTTGATCCGTATGTTGGATTTGCCTCTAACAGCCCACTATTCGTCGAGAAACAAATCGCAGGTGGTCAGAAGGTCGTTGCGACTGCCGAAAACAAAATCCGGTACTTTAACGACCAACGTTTTGCCAAGGAAAAAGCGTCGGGTACATTCAGAATATTTTGTATGGGTGGATCGACCACCTATGGTCGGCCGTTTGATGATCAAACATCTTTCTGCGGCTGGTTGAGAGCCTATCTCACAGCTTTCTACCCGTCACGTTTGTGGGAGGTGATCAACGCGGGTGGAATCAGTTATGCCAGCTACCGGGTTGTGCGATTGATGGAGGAGATTACTCAATACAGTCCGGATCTTTTCATCGTGTACAGTGGTCACAACGAATTTCTTGAGGCACGAACTTACGCTGGCATTATGAGCCAGGTACCATGGCTTGCAGAGTTGGATAATCTATTAAACAGAACCCGAGTGTATACAAGCCTTAAGAACGTAATCAACTATTCCAATTCTACTGGATCTGAAGTGAATCGGATTGGGCGACGTCCTCAGCTGTCCAGCGAAGTCGATGCGCTACTCGATCACAGCATTGGTCCCGACGCGTATCACCGGGATGCTGAATGGCGCGCCGATATTTTAGCACACTATCGTTTCAACTTGAAGCGCATGGCGGAAATCGCTGAGTTGACAGGTACGCAACTCGTTTTTGTCACCCCGGCGTCGAATCTGAAGAATAATTCCCCGTTCAAAAGTGAGCAAGATACCGGATTGACCGGTCAACAGCGACGAGAGTGGTCTGCAATATTTCGTCAAGCCAAACGAGCCAAACGAGACGGATCATGGTTTGAAGCACTAAACTATCTACGACAGGCTGAAGCGATGGACCCAACGAATGCTGATCTTCATTATCATCTTGGCCAGACTTTTTACTCGTTGGGGGATTTCGACAATGCAAAAAAAGCATTCCAGCGGGCCGTCGATGAGGATGTTTGTCCGTTGCGAGCGGTCTCGTCGATGCCATCGATGATCAATGAAGTTGCTGCGCAATATGAGGTGCCCGTGGTCGATTTTATTGGTGTTTTGGAGAATGATTCTTATCGGCAATTCGGCCACAAAATTTTGGGTGAAGCGTATTTCTATGATCATGTGCACCCAGTGATCAAAGCGCATCGAATTCTGGCGATTGCGTTAATGAAGAAATTTGTTGAGATGAGGCTCGTTGAAATCTCACCACTGCGGAACCAGGGAGTGCTTGAAGAGACAACGCACGCGATTATGCGTAAGCTCGATCGTAACGCACAAGGACGGGGGTTGAAAAATTTAGCCAAAGTGTTTAGCTGGGCAGGTAAAGCTGAAGATGCTTCTCGGCTAGCGAAGCGTTCGTTCTCCATACTCGGGCCAGACGCCGAATTGTATTTTATCCTTGGATTAGGCGCCTATACAAGCGGCAATCTGGAACTAGCGATTACTCACTATAAGCAGGCAATCAGTTTAGAACCCGACTACGTAAAAGCATTGAATAATTTGGGTATCTCTCTGGCCGGCGCCGGTCGGTTTGATCAGGCCGTTGTTGCGTATCAGGCGGTTATTCATCTACAGCCAGAACATGCAGACGCCCACGTCAATCTTGGCAACGCTCTCGAGAGAATGAACAAACCTCTAGAGGCCATCGAGCATTATCGTTTGGCTCTTGGTATCAACCCGAACGATCTTAAGCTACAGACACTCTTGTTCAATATTGAGAGCCGTTCTATCAATCAAATGAAAGCAGGATATTGACATTAAAAACATCACCTTGATTGATATATTCGATACGCCCGTTGAGAACGAAGAACGCTAATTCAATATTCTATCCCCTATCGCCTATTTTCAGGCAAAAGCTATACCCGGCGGAACATAGATAAGGACTGAGTGCATCCGTGCGTCTGTCGATCGGTCGGTGTTGTAACTGTACGCAACGTAACCTCTATCCCATTCTGATAACGTGGTCGATCCAGCTTGATATTTTGTGGTCCATCGAGTCGCAAACACTATAAAACGTAAAGTTAAATAATACGAATAAATACGCTTGACGTGGGAAATTATCCCATGTACTATCAACTATAACGTGGAAAAAAATCCCACAAACAGACCATCTTTGGCGACACTTTCACTGACTCGGACGTTGACCAGTAATCGTTGAACCGACGTGGAAAAAGTGCTCTCAATAGCGGCCACAGTTTTATATTAGAGGAACGTGCTATGGACAAACTGTCACCCCAAGTAAAGGTCGGATATTTACTGAAATCTTACCCGGCGAAGCTTAAAGAAGCAGCAGAGACAGAAATTTTGGCTTTGCATAGGAATGGCGTTGCAGTGACAGTTTTTTATCTACGGCAATCTATGGAGAGCAGTATGCAGCCCGTTTTTGATGAAGCAGCCGTGCCAGTAAGAGAGCCGGATTTTTTATCGTGGAAAATCTGTTGGCGAATGATGTTCACGCATAGTTGGGGAATGATACGGCACCCCTGGTGGTACTTAAAAACAACAACATATTTAATTTTGCGCAAGGTGCCTGGTAGAACCCGCGATTTGTTCCATGCTCTGTATTTGAGCGCAGATTTGAAGCGCAGTGGAGTGCAGCATTTGCATATATGCGGTTGTGGCGAACCAGCGGATGTAGCGGAAATCGCCTGTGAATTATCTAGCATTCGATTCAGCATATCGGTTCGTGCTGAGGACTTCTTATTATTGCAACAATTGACGACGAGACGAAATTTGCGAAAACCTCAGTTCATTACAACATCCTGTGAGTATGATCGGCAGTATTTGCAATCGCTTAATACGATCGGGATACCGATACACCGTGTTTATCAAGGCTTGGACGCAGAATGGTTCGAATCCGATTTACTCAAATCTGCATTACCCGATGATCACCGGCTAATTTCCATTCTGAGTATTGGAAAATTGACCAATAAAATGGGGTTTGATTGCCTTATCAAGGCTTGCGCGCACTTGAAAGCGGAGGGTTATCGCTTTCGATGCGATATCGTCGGAACAGGTCCCGACCGGGAATTATTGCAACATTCTCTGAAAAAATATGATCTGACAGGGTTCGTCCACCTGAGGGGCAACATTAGTCCGGCATTACTGAAAGCCGTATTCCAACGCACGAATATATTTGTTCTTCCGTATCGAACCGCTGGTGGTGGCAAGCACCTTGATATTCCGACTGTATTGTTGCAGGCCATGGCCATGGCGATTCCGGTAGTCGCCACAAAGGTGCCCGCGATATCGGAAATAATTGAGCACCAACAAAATGGCGTATTGGTCGAACCCGATTCGGGGCTTAAATTAGCTAAAGAGCTCGTAAAGGTGTTCGAAAACAAACAGTTGAGTAAACGTTTCGGTGATGCAGGCCAAAATACGGTCGAAAAAATGTTTCATATTGATAAAAACATTTTGGGGTTAAAAAGACATCTTCTACATGGATTGGTTATTAATAAGAATTTGAGCGCACTAGAAATTTTCTCTGTTGAATAGACTGAATATTCATGGGCTTAATAAGGAAAAGCTTCTAACTCATTCGGCATAAAAATTTGCTGGTTACCGAGTGACTAAAAAATGGGGGGCGTTAAATGTTGGCTTTCTTACCTTTTAGGTCAGAGGAAAGATTAGTCATATCGCAATCACTCCGACGAACTTAGTATTAATTCTACTTTTTTGACCGGAGTCTTGATCATGAAAAAATCGTTAAGAATGGTAGGCTTTTTGAACCTTGTCTGGCTGTCGGGTTGTGCGACCCATTCGGACTGGACGCCAACGACGGATCCCGGTCGATCACAGAACGATTCTTATCATCGTTCCAATGTTCATCAGCCGTACTACAATCACAACCAACCCCGTTACCCGCATAACACACCTCCAAATTCTGAATATAATAATCAGCCTGCGCATAATCATAACTGTTACCCACCCGCATGTAATATCTATGATTCGTCACCCGGTGACTATCATAAGGATTTGGCCGACTGTCGAGAAGCGGCCTTGCGTTCATCAGGAGGTACCGTCAAAGAAACTGCTACCGGTGCCGTAGTCGGAGGTCTGATTGGGGCAGCTGGTGGTGCTGCAGTTGGGGCAATTGCCGGCGATGCTGGTAAGGGAGCCGCGGTCGGCGCGGCGATTGGTGGAATTGGCGGCGGAGCTAAACAGGGTATCCAGGCGGATGAACAGTATAAACGTGCATATAGTAACTGTATGAGACAGCGAGGGCATAATGTGATCGATTGATCACCGATTTTCAACAGAGTGGCCGAAGAACTCTCCAGAAGGCATTGTCAACTTGCTGAAATTGAGTTAAAAATGTCGTAGATTAATCTCCTACGCTATCAACAGGCGCGCGTAACCTTTTGCCATGTATCAAACGCGCATGAGCAAAACGTCTGATAATGACGCGCTCTCAATAGATGACGACTAATGTTAAACAAATTGTGGACTTGGCTATGTACGGAGAGAAATCGCTTCGCTTATCCGGACGATTTGAATCCTCGTATTTGTCGTTCTTACTGCCTTGTATGCTGATGTGAGCCTTCCGCGCGATTATTGGTATATTGACCTGGCAGTGCAGGATCGAAGGCATGACTTTTTTCCCGGCCGCTCCATAGCTACGTAATTTATCCGTCACGATTTTTCTTGGGGTGCCTTGACGTTTGAACATCTTACGAAAAAAACGCAGGGCGGTTTTTTCGTCGGCTCTGAACGAGGATACCAACAACATCGCGGCCTTGATCGACCGCGCACCGAACATACTGGCGTTGACTGTTAATAGTAAGGAATACTTCATCCATAAACCACGTATCCCCAAGTCTATGTTGTTTCTTGCGAAGCTTCTTAGTTTACTTCAAACTGAATTTCGGACACGATTGACGAACGGTTTCGTAGCTGACGATGATGCCTCGTTCGGCGAATAGGTCGTCGATGTCCCGAAAGCTCAAAGTGAAACGCTGGTAAAGCCAAACAGCATGACTGATGATCTCGGCAGGATAACGATAGCCGTGGTAGGAATTCGGTTGTGTTTTGATGATCGGATTATGCCACAATAATTCCCAGAACTGATAAGTTGACAATCCCGCACAGCATTATCGGACGTTCCGCACACGTTCATTTGATACCTGGCAAAAGGTGACGTGTGCCTGTTGAAAGCAGGGAGGGGTCTAACCTGCCAGATCTTTAATCCAATTTAATCAAGTTGACGAAGTCATGAATAGTCCAGTTTTTCAGCATTTCGTCTTTTCGTCAAGATAAGTTTTTCCTTGACAGATTATATGAATACTCATATAAATAAGGATGGATGAAAAACCAATAAAACCTGTTGTCTGGGTGGGGTCTTCGCATGAGGATTGGAGAACTTTCCCCGATGATGTGCAGGATGTCATGGGTTATGCCCTGCATTTAGCGCAGTGCGGTAACAAAGCAAATAATGTAAAGCCGTTGACAGGTTTTAAAGGGGCTTCTGTGTTGGAAATTACTGACAATTACGATAGCGATACGTACAGGGCTGTTTATACCATGAAGTTTCAGGAGGTTGTTTATATTCTCCATGCTTTTCAAAAGAAAAGTAAAAAAGGCATCGCCACACCCAAAAGCGATATCCGACTTATCGAGCAACGTTTAACGAAAGCGAAGGAATACCATGACGAACACTACACACAGTAATGAAGATAAATTTGTGACCACAGCGCACCCTTTTGAAGGGCTGGAAAATGGTGAAGAACGGCTGGCAAAAGCCCAACTGGCATGGCAAATTAACACCTTGATTAAAGGGCGTGGATTGAAGCAAAAGCCAGCAGCAGAGCTGCTTGGCGTGACACAACCTGAAATTTCACAAATCGCCAATGGCCGCTTGGCTGGGTTTTCATTTGATCGTTTATATCGCTGTTTACACGCACTTGATATGGATGTTGAGATTACCGTAAAAAAACATGTTCCCGTGGGTGATGACACGGCCGGAATACATGTTTCCAGCCTTCAGATTTAAAATTAAAGGCCGTGTGTGATGAGTGAAGTGATCGAAAACATTGTCTCAGGTATGTCAGAAGACATTAAAACCGTTGATGAGGAAATTATGGCCGATGTTTCCGGCGTTGCCCAAGCGCTAGGGCAACTGAGGGCGTTGTCAACTTGTCGGCAGTAAGACAAATAAAGTCGTATCCGGAACCTCCCCTAAAATTAACAGGCACAAGTCACCGCTTGCCATGTATCAAATGCGTGTATGCGGAACGTCCGATAATGACAAGCTTTCAATAGATGACGGCCAACGCGAAACAGATTGTGTACTTGGCTGTGAATAGCAAGAAATCGCTGCGTCTGTCCTGGCGATTTAAAGCGTCGCATCTGTCGTTCTTGTTGTCGGGTATGTTGATGCGAACCTTCCGCTCGATTTTTAGCGTAGCGATCTTGGCAGTGCGTGATCGAAGGCACCACTTCTTTCCGGGCAGCGCCATAGCTTCGTAATTTATCGGTGACAATTTTTCGCGGTGCGCCCTGGCGTTTCAGAATCTTACGGAAAAACCGTAGCGCGGCCCGTTTGTCACGCCGACTCTGAACCAAAATATCGACGACGTCGCCGTCCTGATCAATCGCACGCCAAAGATACTGGCGCTGACCATTAATCGTGAGGAACACTTCATCCGCATACCACGTATCGTCGAGTTTACCTTGTTTTTTTCGAAGTTTCTTGGCGTAGTTCTAACCAAACTTAAGGCACCATTGACGCACGGTTTCATAGGTGACGATGATACCGCGTTCGGCCAAAAGGTCTTCGATATCTCGAAAACTTAATGTGAATCGGTGATAAAGCCAAACCGTATGGCTGATGATCTCGCGTGGGTAACGATAACCATTATAGAAATTCGGTTGTTTTTTCATGTTCCAATTATGCCACGATAAACCCCAGAGCTGATAAGTTGACAATCCCTCCTTCTATAATCCGCAGAAATCTACCATTCTCTTTTTCAGCCCGTTTTGGCTTGTGGCAAGTTTGTGGCAAAAAACGAAATGATCAAATCCTGTTTTTCATGAACTTCTGGGGCTAGAACGTATTTTTCGCCACACGATTTTTCTGTCATTTGTTTTTCCCAAGATTTGTTTCGGTTAACTTTCACTCATGTGAGTCAATGACAAGTTACTAACATAATCCATATTTTTTGTTATTTATCTCCTTGCAACGATCGCAAATGTTAGTTATTTTGTAGTAAGTAACAAAAATCACGACAAATATTACTAACAAACGGATATGGATCAAAAGCAGCGGATAGGAGAGTTCATTCAATGCTCTGTGGGAGAAGAGCGTTACAAGGCTTACATCCCAAAGCCTCTTCCACCTATTCCCCCGTTAAACATGGAGGAACTTTATCCCCTTTTAGACCGTGCCAATACCGCATTGGGCAGGTTGGATGGCATGAGCATGGTTTTACCGGACTCGTCTTTGTTCCTCTATATGTATGTGCGAAAAGAAGCGGTCCTGTCCTCCCAGATTGAAGGAACGCAATCCTCGCTCTCCGATCTCCTGCTTTTTGAAACCAGGGAAGCACCGGGCGCGCCCATGGATGATGTGCAGGAGGTCTCCAATTATGTCGCGGCGATGGATTACGGTTTGGAACGTCTAAAAGAATTTCCTCTTTCTCTTCGCCTCATCCGGGAAATTCATGAAAAGCTTATGACCGGTGCGCGTGGAGGCAACAAAATGCCCGGTAATTTCCGGTCGACTCAAAACTGGATCGGCGGCTTGCGTCCGGGAAATGCGAGCTTTGTACCGCCCCCGCCGGAAAGGCTTATGGAGATGCTGGATCGTTTTGAAAAATTTTTGCACGATGAAACCGTAAAAATTCCCGTGCTGATCAAAGCGGCCTACGCCCATGTCCAGTTTGAAACCATCCACCCGTTTCTGGACGGCAACGGGCGAGCCGGACGATTACTGATTACATTTATTTTGTGCGTGGAAGGGATTTTGAAACAACCGCTTTTATATCTAAGTCTGTATTTCAAAGCCAACCGGCGGGCTTATTACGATCATCTGCAATCCGTACGGGAAACCGGGGACTGGGAAGCCTGGGTCCGGTTTTTTCTGATCGGGGTTATCGATACGGCTAACCAGGCAACCGAAACCGCTCAGGCCATCATAAAATTGTTTGACAGGGACAGGCGTAAAATGGAAGAAGACGGCAAGCCCGCAGCTGCCATATTAAGCATTCATAATTATTTCCAAAATCATCCCATTTCGAATACGACCCGGATAAAGGATACGTGCGATCTGTCTTTGCCTACGGTTCTGCGTTCGCTAGCCAGCCTGGAAAAACTGGGAATAATTGAAGAAATCACTGGTAAGGAACGTCATAAGATTTTTGTTTACAGGGAATATCTGGATATTTTGAGCAAGGGTACGGAACCTTTGAGATATTAGATGTCTCCGGTATGTCTTATGAATTCGACATTCTCGTTATTAGTCGCGTTGAGTCCATTTGGATTGCCGGTCAACCTCCGGATATTCCATTGAAAAATTTAATCCCCCGTACTTATTGTTACAATTAAGGGCTATTAACGTGATATCTTGACGCATTTTAATCCCCATGACACTTTTGCAAGATTGTTATGGGATAAGGGAATAATTTTCGGCGCATGGCTGAGCTAAACCGAACACCTGAACAAAAAGCCCGTGACAACATTGATAGTTTGTTGGAACTGGCGGGCTGGAAGATACAACCCAACAAGAAGATCAATTTCAATGCTGGTTTAGGCGTTGCCGTTCGTGAATACCAGACTAATGTTGGCCCGCCGATTATGTGCTGTTCGTCGATAAAAAAGCCGTGGGCGTCATTGAGGCGAAGCCGGACGATTGGGGGCAAAAGATCACGACTGTTGAGGAGCAATCTGGCGGCTATTCCGCAGCCAGGCTCAAATGGGTCAATAACTGTACGTCGTCAAAACCTTTTGGACAGATCGAGTCTTAATTTAAGAGACACTTCAGTTCATCGGGTTGCGTAAATAGCCTGATTATCGTAATGGATTTTTCTTCGCATCGCTAAAGTGTTTAATTTAATCTGTTCTCGTTGATCGAGTATTGCTTGCCCTCGACCATAAAACACATCGGAGGGTGTCAGGTTTTCCAGCGACTCATGGTAGCGTTCATGATTGTAATAATTTACAAAGCCCAAAAGCTGTTCCTGTAGTTCGCAGGGCAAATAATAATTCTCGAGCAGTATCTGGTTTTTCATCGACCGGTGCCAGCGTTCGATCTTGCCTTGAGTCTGTGGATGATAAGGTCTCCCACGTGTATTGATTCCTTCCCGGCGACACAGCTCGGCGATGCTCTGTTCACCTCGAAGACCTTCCAATACGATACGAATTTTTTCTTCAGCAGAATAATGGCGTCGGGTGGCCCGACGGATATCTCGAACGGTTTTTTCTGCGCTGCTTTTCTTGGTCATCATCGTTTCCTCTTTGAGTTAACGATGAACTAAAACTGTCTCTTAGGCAATCAAGCTAATCTGTCCAACTTGGGCTGACGGGGTACAGCTGGGGGATTAAGAAAAGGCAATTGAATACCATGAAAAATCCCTAGTCAGTCGTCTCAAAACCTATGGGGCTGATCATCCGAGTGTGGTTTAAAACTGGAATAATCTCGGAAATGCCTGGTATGCGTTGTGCGAATACTCCGAAGAAGCCCTTGCTAGTGATATTAAAAACTATGGCGAAAACCATCCGTAAACGAAACATGATCGAAATCTTTTAACCGCTGCAAGGGAACAGTTGGAGCGTGGATTAGTTGGCGGTATTTTGGGAAATAGTAATAATCCTGACTCGATAGCAATATCACCGTTTGTTTGGGACACGGTATATGCATTTGTATACAGTATATTAGGCATGGTACTTTATTCTTTTGGAATGCTTGTTAGAAAAATACACAAAGGTAGTATTGGAATTTCAGCATCTAACAATCATTTTTTACAGAAATATTATTTTCCTGTTTATTTGGGGGTTCCATTTGTACTGATCCTTGGAGAGGCAGTAATGATTTATTCGGGATACCAGCGCATAGCTCCATTAAAAATATATCCGTTGCTTTTGGTGGGGTGCCTTATCAAGGTTCATAGTGGGGTTTTGTTAACTGGATTTGTGTAGGGAGAACGGTACCCGGTCTTGCAATCACGCATTTTTGATGATTATAAAAGTTATAATCTCATTTAATGGCTTCGGCTTCGTCAACTTGATGAAGTTGGATTAAAAATCTGGCAGATTAGACCACTCCCTGTTTTAAACTGACACACGTCGCCTTTTGCCAGGTATCGCCGAGTTAGCCTTGCTTATTCCGAAGCTTCTTGGCGTAGTTCAGACCGAATTTCTGAAACCATTGGCGAACGGTTTCGTAACTAACGATGATACGGCGTTCGGCCAGCAGGTCTTCAATGTCGCGTAGCCGCTTGGCGGAGCGGCGCGACTTAACTGATGATCTCGGGTGGAAAGCGATGTCCATGATATTGTGAGTGACATTTCATGCCGGTATTATGGCTGAGCAGTGTTCAACTTGTCAGTGCCGTCCAGACTATTGGCATTTTGTCCCATTCGTCAAGATAAGTTTTTTTCTTTTGCTTGAACCGGAAATTACATTACAATGGTAGCAACAGGTGCAACCTTTTGGCAACAAAGATGGCAAAAATGACAACGATGGGCGTTAAACTTGATGAAGAGATCAAATCCCGTTTGAAGTCTCTCGGCGAACGCCGGGACCGGACACCCCACTGGCTCATGAAAAAAGCCATTACCGATTTTCTGGACAGGGAAGAGGCGTTAGAAAAGAGGAACCGGGAAGCCGATGAAGCCTTGGAAGAATATCAAAGCACAAGCCAATATGTCAGCCACGAAACCATGGATGCATGGCTTGAGACGTGGGGTAGCGACAAGGAAGGCCCATGCCCGGAACTCAAAAACTGACCCTTGTTTGGTCACCTGCGGCTCGGCGCGACCTCATTCGGCTTCGGGAATTTATCGAACCGCACAACCCGAATGCCGCGCGGCGGTCTTCCGAAAAAATCCGTATGGCGACAAGGCTTATACTGGATAATCCGGGTATTGGAACACGGATAGAGGGTAGGGAAGACTGTGAGTTTTTTACACCCTTTGGGCGATACGGATACATTCTGCGCTATGTCATCATCGGACAAGAAATTGTCATCTTGAGAATCTGGCATACCCGCGAAGATCGCTAAAAACCGGGCATTTCACCAGTAAAAATACCAACGAACTGACGGTCACCCAAAAAACCACCTAAAATAAGCACGCAAGTTATTGTTACTATTAGCCCGATTTCGTAGAAGCACCTAAAATAAATCTTGTAACTCATTGAATTTATTACGTTCTGCTTGTGACTGAAAATCCTCGTGTCGACAGTTCGATTCTGTCCCTGGCCACCATTTAATCAGTGATGAGGCCCGTTTTAAATCCTTGCCAATTTCCCCTCGCTTAAATTTTGCGGAAAGCCATTGAGCTAATAACCGCTACGCTGCCGTATTATACTCAGTTCTGGCTACTGTGCTTTGTGTTTGCAAAGGCTGTTTGCCGATTCAATCCGAGGGGGTGATTCTGCAGTTGAATCATATGGTGTGATCTGCCAAACCGATGAAGCAAAAGGTTGAGCCGCTACAATATGTCATCCACCGGTGCGCTTGTCGATGTGCCGGAAGGCCGCTCGTTTGAAAAGGTCTAGTACGAAATTGATTCCATTACTTATATTTAGCTCGGGCTTGTTCGTGATTCCCGATTTTTTTATAAAGCTATGATAGGAGCAGGATTGAGGCATCGATGCCACGAAAAAAGCCAGTCTTGGAAAGCTGGAGTTGGCGTAATGCCATAAGTCCGGCGACTTATGCCGCGGGCGTGTCCTGCGCGCGATCGTTTCGCACTGTATATTTGGATTAGCGAGTGCGTTCCGTCTAGCAGGTGTATCGGGTAAACTGCAATATAGCTCACGATTGGTCTTTTCAAACAGGCCGCGCAGTACTTCGATATTTAGAGATTGTTTTTCTGTTTCCGTGATCATCCTACACATTTTTTCTACTGGAAACGTAGCAACTAGGATGTTTTTGCGGTCCAGAAAATAGAATCAGAAAGGCCAGAGGCGGGCTATGAAGGGTAAAGAAATTGCCGAAGAACAGCCACTTGGCAATACCTCGAATTAAAACTGTCTCTTAGGCTATGTGGCCCAACTTGGAATGCATGGGTATAAAGGTGGGGATAAAGAAAGAAAAAATTATGTTTTGGAATCCAATAGTACGCGGCGCCAAGACTACGGTTGATTGGAACACCAACCAGAATCTAGCGCGAGACAGGTGTTGTGAGCGGGTAAGATTTAATGGCGCACAAGTCCGTCTGTCGCGAAGGCGGCCTCACTACACGCACTTCACGAATTCACCACTTTGGCCCACCCATGTTGTGGTTTCATCTTCAAGACTTCAACAAGCCGTCAATATACGATGAAATTTTTACGTGAGGTAGAATGGATGTACGGGTAACTCGGGCCGCTCATCGGGCTTGCTGCCTTGCTAGCATAGCGCAACAGTTGCGCGCACTAGAGACAGCTAGCCCGAGAACTAGCTGTTCGGATCTTACTAACTATTACCCGCCTCTGTTACCTCTACCGTCACCAGCTGGGCCATAATTTTTATTCATTTGACCGTACTGACCTCCATCATGGGGTTTTTGTCCGTCACCATCTGGAGAATTGCCGCATCCGACAAAACCTAGTGTCAGCATTACAACTACAGCGATGCTCAACAACTTTTTCATAATATCCTCCTCAATCAAGAAAAATTTGAATTTATAATACTGTGCTCTATGGCACGCTGTAGTTATAATCAATTTCAGAATAGATTGCAACAATTCAATACGTTCGTCGGCATCGAGGTTCAAAGCCAACATTGTATTGGCTGACAAGTGAGACAAAAATGTGATTGACAGAAGTTAAAATATGGGATGGTAGCTGTAAGCCAAACGTTTTTAATTTACCGTGTTTGCATTAGGCGCAGGCCTTAAGTTCAATTATTGAATTGGCTAGAGAGTTTAGCACCGATATACATTGTTTTCGGAAAAATACGTGTTAGGAATATCTATCTGCATTCGGTTATTTTTCCAAATCACAGAGCCTATAGTTTTCCATTGACCAGACAAATTTTGTTTCTGGAGATTGTGGCGCCAAGTCATGGGTACGCATATGCGCTTCATTTTAATTAAGAATTTGGAATGGTTGGTCGAAACGCCCATTTTTGGTGCCCAAAAAGCGGTGACTTTTCGAACGAATTTGTAAAGCCGATCTTTTTCAAAGATGGGGCGTACCGCTACATTAGCCCACATGGAATGAACTCGGCCCCAATTGGGGGCAATAAATCTTCCTTGTTGATTTACGAAAGGTAACCATCGTTCTTGCCCGTCATCAGATAAATAAGTGAGCGCTAAGATTCTGTTATAGCCTGAAAAGTGTTCGTCCATGTATAGTGCGTGAGGTGTAATGCCTAATAGTGTGTGGGATAGCGAAGTTGTAATATTGCTTACATCGGTGATCGCTCGTGTTAAGGCTGTAACTCGAGTGTCGATATTTAACCGGTAGATAAGTCCATAATAGATCGTACAGTTCAATTGTAACAATAAGATTACACCAAAAAATCGATAGAGTGACTGAGCTTGCCGGTGTAAATTGTTCGGATTAAAAGTATCTGTTTGGGCTAAAGAGTCTTCCTCGGCATAGCGCTTATTCGAATGGACTAATGACGTGGATTTTGAACTGATTCGTTTATTTGCTTCGGATTTATCGTAAATTTTTCGGATAAGGAAATTGAATATCGGAAATCTGAATAATAGCCCTATTGGCGCCGTATAACGCATTTGGTAAAGGATCGAGATCAAAGCCTGGGAATCCCTACGTTTGATGCCTTTATCATCCAATATATAGAGCGTATCGGCGCAAAACCTGGATTGTTCGGGTTCATGCTTTTTGTGTTCTATAGGGTGTAAATCAAATGAATTTAGTATATCGAAATGTTTGACTATGATGGCAAATCGCCATGCCGGTGGAGACTGTGGATCAAAATACAAGTTGGTGCGGTTCGATCGGACGGAAATAGCTTTTTTAATCCGGGGCCACCAGGAAATAGGTACTAACAATGTATAGTGCACCAACATTCCGAATCCAAAGGGATAGATGTTCAAAGAAAGAATGATGCCAATATGGAAAATAATACCGATGATCAGGAGGGGTATACGAAACTTCTTAAAATAACAGAGAAAAACAAAGCAAAATTGGAATAATATTAACGAATATCCAAATGTCATTTGTAGCCATTTGATATTTAGTAGCCAGCCCATGTCCAATGCAGAAATATAATACGGCATTGTTGACGGCAACCATGTGCCGAGTCCGTTTCGCCAAAATTCGGAAAAAAGTTTATGTAGCGCGGCGTCGAAATATAAAAGGCCGAGTGAGATCGCTAGGGGTGCGTAATAACTAAGAACTGGTACTTTGTTAGTGGTGAGCAGCGTATGCTGTATAGTCCCGTTGAGTTTTAGTCTTAAGCTGTCGATCGAGATGTTGTTGCCGGCGGGTAGAAAAATTAGTAAAAAGCTGCTGCTCGTCATCAGCTGGTCAAATCCGCCGTCGAAATCATGCCACATGGGTGTAAAAATTAGAAAGGCGACCCAAAAGAGGTAATTCAGTATTGCGTTTAAGCGGGTATGAAATCCAATCGTCAACATAATAGAGACGATAGCCCAGGAGATTAACGCAATATCTATATGCGGTGTGGCGGAATCAATATAAGGTATATCGTCAAAAATCAGATGTCTGAAATAATATAAGAATATGATCTCTTGGATGATGACTAGGCCAAAACAGATGCGAAATACACCCAGTCCAGTACCGGAAATTTTTTTCTCTAGGCCGCGCTCAATTAAGCTAAGTATTCGCTTGTTCATGATAGAGAATGGGGGGCAGATTGTGTGGATTGTCGCTTTGAGTGGATTGCGACTCGCTTGAAATCGAATAGGCTGAAACGGTAGACGGGCCGACTAATCCATACTGCTGAGCACAGAAACGGATAATCCGATTTTTACTTGGGGTTCAACGTTTTGATTGTTGTGCGCTGGGGATGGGGCTGATACGCATAAGACTGATGGGGCGGACTTTTACCACATGTGGCCGATTTTTATTCTCTTGCAAAGATTGAAATCGTTATTCCACATGTGGCTTCGTAAAGACTTACTCTTGATCGTCGTCGTCTTTCATTGTCCATTTGAACAAGAACCAACCGCCAACGAGTACAGCAACAAATATAACTGCGTTAACTGGGTCTTTTAGGGCTTCAACCCCGTCTAAAATAGCTCCCATTTTGCGTACCTTTTTTTGTTTAAAAAATAGTTGAAATTCTTTTGATAGCGATAGAATCAATCACCACTATGCGGCAGAGAGTATACCGGTAATCCGTTTAATGTCAATATACAGACCTGCAGTTTCACTCTGTTGTGATGAGGTAGACTTGTCGATTTTGCATCGTTTACTTAAAGTCCTGCTTACTCAAAATCTTTATTACCATCCTCATAATTTTCAGTGGTTTTTATGGGTTTCTGAGGTTTTATAAATGCTGTATCGCTAGGTTAACCAGTAGAACCAGTAATGCTACAAAAGCTAATGTAGAAATCAAGCCTGCTAGTAGAAATAGCTTGGGTGACCCGTGCTTAAAATCTCGACATCGAATCTCATTTGTTTGGACACCAAGCCCGGCGGATAAAACACTGATAAAGGTCTTAAATAGCGAAACATCGTTTTTGCCGTCGTTGTGCTGAAGTTTTGAATCATGAGGAATTTGATGGCTTATCGCTTTATGTTTGTCATTAGTGTTTAAATTTTGCTTCCTGGGAGTCATTGCTTTTCAAAGAACATGAATTCACCAGATCCCTGTCTAAGAGTCATCTTATTACCTTCTCTTTCTATGAGGTGGTAGGTCAATTTTTTTCCAGGTCTACCGGGTACGCCCGCAAGGATCTTTCCATCTTTGATTTCATATTTTACTTTTACACTAAATTCATCAATTTTAGTCGCATATGGCCCGGTTCCACTATCGTAAGCAGCGGTTGACACCAAGGTTCCGTCCTTGCGAAATTGCCATGATTGTTGTGATGAATATTGTTCCCCGTCTAGTTTTCGAGCGGTCCCCGTAAGTTTCCAAGAACCGACAATTACCGAGCTGTCCTTTACCGGTATAGATTCCGCTATGCTAATTGAAAAAATACTTGATGCGAACAGTATCAACAAAGCGTTAAGAAGAGTGCTTTTTCTCATAGGTATTCCTCGATAAATTTAAGAGCTATTGGGTGTAAGACAATCGGTCACATTGTCTCATTTACGTTTTTGATATTTCTCTGAAAATAATTGGATAAGCTAGATTCGGCTATCTGAAAGCAGCAAATAATAAGGTAAGTTCGCGAACAAAAGCAAACACGGGCATTGTAGGTCAGATTACCGCTAATGCGCCGTGAATTCTTGTTACGGGTCAGAATCTTTGACTACATATCAATGTTAACAGCTAAGGGTGTGAATATCGCAATGCGGAATCAAAATTAATTTTGATAAACTGAAGCCTTTTGGGAAACTGGGGAATCGGGCCCGGTTCGCAATCAGCTCTTCGCAAGTTAACGGCGAGAGTAGGAGGTACGTGTTAAGGTAATTGGATTCCCCAGTATCCCGTTTCGGATTGACGTATGTACAATTCGACCAATACAGGGGATAGGAATACGAACCTTAAGTAAGATATTAGTCAAATTCGCCGTCGTTCAATCGACAGAATCGCATTTCGTATGTTTCGATTTTTTCAAAATTTATTCCATTGGTGCGACGTACACCTGTGATCCATTACCGGTTTGGACGTAGACCTGGGAACTGTGGGTTAAAATTAGACTGAGCATTTGAGATTGGATTAACGAATGTTGAAGTATAGAATAAAAAGTTTTCTCAATACTGGACGCCAGTCAGACTAAATCTGTGACAATGCCAAACGCCACATCAGAAAAAATCGATTTCACGTCAATACTGAACCAACGGATTCTATTCTTGGATGGGGCGATGGGAACCATGATTCAAAGCTACAAATTGGAAGAAAGCGACTATAGGGGAGAACGTTTTTCGACATGGGAATGTGATTTAAAAGGTAATAATGACCTTTTATCTTTAACCCAACCTGAAATTATCAAAGCCATACATACCGCGTATTTGGAATCCGGTGCTGACATCATTGAAACCAATACGTTTAATTCAACGCGAATCGCGATGGCTGATTATTCGATGGAATCTCTGGCATACGAAATCAATTTGGAATCGGCCCGGTTAGCACGTGAAGCAGCCAAGGCGGTGACCAGTAGGACGCCAGACCGGCCGCGTTTTGTTGCTGGTGTTATTGGACCTACAAACCGGACCGCTTCATTATCCCCAGATGTTAACGACCCGGGCTTTCGCAACGTAAGCTACGATGACTTGGTTGATGCGTACTACGAATCTACACAAGGGTTGGTGGAAGGTGGGGCCGATCTAATATTGATCGAGACCATATTTGATACCTTGAATGCCAAAGCTGCAATTTTCGCGGTAGAAAAGTTTTTCGATGATACTAAGACCCGTTTACCGGTCATGATCTCGGGAACCATCACGGATTCTTCCGGCCGAACCTTGTCTGGACAGACAACTGAAGCATTTTGGAATTCTCTGAACCACGCGAATCCGGTTAGTATTGGCTTAAATTGCGCGTTGGGTGCACAAGAGCTCCGTCAATACATAGAAGAGTTGTCTACTATTGCAAATACGTATGTATCGGCCCACCCAAACGCAGGCCTACCCAATGAATTTGGAGAGTATGATGAATCTCCGGAAGATATGGCCAAAGAAATTGCTGAGTGGGCCGAAAGCGGATTTTTGAATATTGTAGGTGGGTGTTGCGGAACCACCCCTCAACACATCGAAGCGATACGCGAATCCGTGAGTAAATTCTCGCCTAGGCTTGTTCCTGATATACCTGTTCAGTGTCGACTCTCTGGTTTGGAACCGATGCATATTGGATCTGACACGCTGTTTGTAAATGTTGGTGAACGAACAAATGTTACCGGTTCGGCTCGATTTAGACGCCTGATAAAAGATGATGATTTTGAAGCGGCGTTGGACGTTGCCCGGCAGCAAGTCGAAGCAGGTGCGCAGATGATCGACGTCAATATGGACGAGGGAATGTTGGAGTCTAAAGAAGCGATGGTGCGGTTTCTAAACTTGATCGCGTCTGAACCCGATATTTCGCGGGTTCCCATTATGATTGATTCTTCTAAATGGGATATTCTCGAAGCTGGATTAAAGTGTGTCCAGGGAAAAGGTGTTGTCAATTCAATTTCGATGAAGGAAGGTGAGGAAACCTTCATTCGGCAAGCGAAACTGGTGCGGAGGTACGGTGCCGCGGCGGTCGTTATGGCGTTTGACGAAAAAGGTCAAGCCGATACGATCCAGCGTAAAGTTGAAATATGTACACGGGCATATCATATTCTGATTGACCAAGTAGGATTTCCACCGCAGGACATTATTTTTGATCCAAATATTTTTGCGATAGCAACCGGTATCGAAGAACACAATGAGTATGGTTTGGCGTATATTGAAGCGACTCGCCAGATTAAGCATTCTCTGCGATATGCGATGGTGTCCGGTGGTGTATCAAACGTTTCATTTTCGTTTCGCGGAAACGATCCGGTACGCGAAGCTATTCATGCGGTTTTCTTGTATCACGCAATTCACGCCGGTATGGACATGGGAATTGTTAATGCTGGTCAATTAGCGATTTATGATGAGATATCGGAAGAGCTGCGCGAGCGAGTTGAAGACGTCGTATTGAACAGACGGGATGACTCAACCGAACGATTACTTGAGGTTGCTGAAAAATATCGGGGCGATGGCAGTGTTATCGACCAGAAGGAAAATCTGGAATGGCGACAGTGGCCTATTAATAAGCGTTTGGAACATGCTTTGGTGAAAGGGGTTGCAGACTTTATAGAAGAAGATACAGAAGAAGCGCGGCAATTGGCTGAAAAGCCGTTACACGTTATTGAAGGGCCGTTGATGGCCGGGATGAACGTGGTTGGCGATCTTTTTGGTGACGGTAAAATGTTTTTACCGCAAGTAGTTAAATCCGCCCGGGTAATGAAGAAAGCGGTTGCTTATTTATTACCGTTTATGGAAATGGAAACTGGGGAGGATGTTCAGTCCAACGGCAAAATTTTAATGGCCACGGTCAAAGGCGATGTACATGATATCGGTAAGAATATTGTAGGTGTTGTACTGCAATGTAACGGGTACGAGGTTATCGACTTGGGCGTTATGGTACCTGCGGACACAATATTGAAAACTGCTCGGGACGAAAAGGTGGATGTTATTGGATTGAGTGGCCTGATCACACCTTCGCTAGATGAGATGGTGCATATGGCTAAGGAGATGGAACGTTTGGGTTTTGATATCCCGTTGCTAATTGGCGGTGCGACGACTTCTAGAGCACATACGGCAGTGAAAATTGAACAAAATTATCACGGACCCACGGTTTATGTTACGGATGCATCGCGCAGTGTTGGTATTACCGGGAAACTTTTGAGCCATACCGATAAAGATACGTTTGTCCAAGACATTCGTGCCGAATATGAAGAGGTTCGTAAGCGGCATATAGGACGGAAGAAGAAAGTAAAACAACATCCCATCCAAACTGCACGGGAAAATAAATTTAATGGTCATTCGAATGGGGCTGACATTCCAAAGCCATTATTTTTGGGTACAAAGGTTATTAATGATTATCCGTTAGACGAAATCGTAGACTATATTGATTGGTCGCCATTTTTCCATACTTGGGAACTTGCTGGGAGTTATCCGAAAATATTCAATGATGAAATTGTCGGTGAAGAGGCTCGGCATTTATTTGATGACGCTAACGCGATGCTGGATCAACTCGTTTCGGAAAAATGGCTGCAAGCGCGCGCGGTCATAGGGTTTTTTCCCGCCAACAGTCAAGGTGATGATATTGTTGTATATACTGACCAAAGTCGAACTGAGTCTAGAGCATTGCTGAGGAATCTACGACAGCAAAATATTAAGCCACCTGGGCGACCAAATTACTGTTTATCCGATTTTGTTGCGCCTGTCGAAGGTGGCATCGACGATTACGTAGGTGGATTCGCGGTAACGGCGGGTCTTGGAATTGAGTCACAGCTTGAGGTCTTCGAAAAAGATCATAACGATTATAATGCGATTATGCTCAAAGCACTGGCCGATCGTTTGGCAGAAGCATTCGCAGAAGTGATGCACAAACGGGTTAGAAAGGAATTTTGGGGATACGCTACCGAAGAAGACTTGTCTGTAGACGAACTGATTCGCGAAAACTATGCCGGTATTCGTCCTGCCCCGGGGTATCCTGCATGCCCGGATCACACCGAAAAAGAAACACTTTTTGATTTGCTGAAGGTTGAAGCGAATACCGGTATTTCATTGACCGAAAGTTTTGCAATGTATCCAGCTGCTTCGGTTTCAGGATGGTATTTTTCCCATCCAGATGCGCAATATTTTAATGTTGGCAAACTCGGCAGAGACCAAATTGTTGATTATTGTAAACGTAAACAGCTCGTGCAAAAGGAGGTCGAACGTTGGTTGGGGCCCAATTTGGCATACGAACCTGACTAAGCGATTTGTATTATTGATTCAAGCCGAGAGTTGCATGGTATCGGATGGTTCTAGAAATAGTGGTAAAGACTGAATGTATCAGGTGTATTTGTTCGGAACAGCCGGTTGCCATTTGTGTGAAGATGCGGAAAAGTTACTGCAAAGAGTTATTGTTAACAATACTGTCGAGTTCGAGTTGTGCGAGATAGATATCGCAAGTGATGAGTTGCTGCTAGAGCGATACGAGGTGCTAATTCCGGTAATAAAAAGAAGCGATACCGGAGGAGAATTGAATTGGCCTTTCGACTCTCCTCAACTAATGACATTCTTAAAATAATTTTGAGAGAAAATTATTTTGGCCAGGTTGGGTTATAGGTTTTTTCGCTAATTGTCAAACTCGTGATAAAAATCACATTGAAACTGTACGCGTCTCTATCTGACTACCTTCCAACAGGTACTATACGGCATAGTGTAGAAGTGGAGATTGCGGAGAACGAGTCACCCCACCAAGTATTGGATAGGTTCAATGTTCCGCGACGGTTAGTACATTTGGTTTTGCTGAACGGTGTCTATCTCGAAATGGGAAAAAGGGATGAAGCGCGGTTTATCGAAGGAGATACCCTGGCAATTTGGCCACCGGTTGCAGGCGGTTAGCTTCTATCCTGTCGTGGAATTAAATGGCTGATTCTTGCGTTATTAGGCGTGAAATGGGGTTGGGACATAAAGACCTATTTCGTGGAATCCCGATAGCGGCTACGTCGGAAAATTATTCCATAGACGACAAAGAAATTACCATTCAAGAAGGCGATGGAATAGTTCGCATATTGTATTCAAAAGAACGGCAACGTCGGATAGGTGCCTTAATTTTACCGGTGACCTTCTTAAGTTTCAGTTTTTCAGATCTGAATGAAACCGAAATAAATCGCTTTATGCAACGGTTCGATCTTAGTTTTAGACGGGGCGGCGGCTAACTTTTGAAACCTCCCAAAATGAATTTGGCATACTCGCTAAACCATGATGTAGTTGGTTTATGATAAAGAATGGAAGTTAAGAAACTGTTTGAATCATTTAGTAAACCTGGGGAATTGGTTTGGATTGGTCTACGCGCCGAACGCGGTGGACCTATTGTCAGTGTTGATGAAGTTTTAGCTTCGGAGAAACAAGGTTTGGTGGGCGATCATTATCATGGAAATAATAAGAAAAGGCAGGTAACGCTGGTCCAGCAGGAACATTTGGAGGTTGTGGAATCTATAGTTGGGCGTGCGGTTTGCCCATCAGATATGAGAAGGAATTTAGTGGTTCGCGGCATTAATTTACTCACATTAAAAAAAAGCCGTTTTCGTATAGGTTCGGTATTGTTAGAAGCTACGGGATTGTGCCAGCCTTGCTCGAAAATGGAAAATAACTTAGGCCCAGGGGGATTCAACGCTATGCGAGGCCATGGCGGAATAACGGCCCGTGTCATAGAAGACGGAATATTGCGGCCCGGAGATACCATCCTTCCACAACAATTGGATCTGTTTACAAATTAACCGAATTTGGCGATCCAATCTAGACTGTCGTTAGTTATACCGATTGGTTTGTATTCGGCGCCTAGAAATCCATCGTAGTCCAAATCGGCAATGCATTTAAATAGCGATGAAAAATCTATTTCGCCGGTGCCCGGTTGACCACGTCCTGGTGCATCTGCAAATTGAATATGGCCGATTTTGTCCCAATGTTCAGCGATAAATTTGATCGGCTCTTCTCCCATCATATACATATGGTAGATATCATATTGCATATAGAGATTGGGGTGGTCAATGTCGTTAATCAAGTTCAGCATCTGTTGGCCGCTGCTTATTATAAAACCGGGCATGTCTTTGTTGTTTACGGCTTCAAAGACGGTACGGATGCCATATCCCGCGAACATTTCTGCGGTAAACCCTAGATTGCCCTTGAAGGTTTCTAGATAAATCTCCAAACGTTCAGCGTGGGAGCAGCGTCCTGCTAAAACGTTGATCAATCTAGGGGATAGTACTTTTGCATATTCTGCAGCAATATCGACTGCCTCTATAAATGCTTCGCGTTTTTCAGGTACCGCGGCCAGTCCCTCACCGCCTGCCATCAAGTTATCCGCGCTAATATTAAAAAGAGCTAGTTCCACCTCAGCCTCATCCATTGCGACTTTTAAAACTCGTGGTGGGATTTGGTACGGAAACTGAATTTCTACCCAGTCGAAACCGTGTTGTTTGGCCGCCTTAAAGCGGTCTATCATTGGAAGTTCGGTGAACAGTAGGCTGAGATTTGCGGAAAAGTGCAGCATGGTCATGCCTCGAAGAATTGGGTATTACTAAATAACGATATTCTCTATGATCCAAATCGCTTCATGCTCTTTTACTTAATTTGGCGGTTCAGAATACAGCCTAATCAAGGTTGACGGGTCTTTGTCGGCATAACCATTATCGGCGTGGAGTTGCATCAGTTGTGCTGCCAAGCCTGACATTGGGATGGCTTTGGCCTGCGCTCGTGATAGGTCGACCGCCATATTTAAATCCTTCGCCAAGGTCTTGACTCTCCATTTAACCGGCTCAAACTTATTTTTTGCCATTTGTGGTCCAAGGATCTGTAATGGTTTCGAATCTGCAAAACCGTCTGCGAGCGCTTCGGGTATTTTTTCGGCGGATACGCCTGCCCGTTGTGCCAAAGCAATCATTTCCGCGATGACCAATACGTTGCAGCTGACGATCATCTGATTGCAGATTTTGGTCACTTGCCCCGAACCGATATCGCCCATGTGGGTAATGCGTTGACCCAGGGTGGATAGGATGGGCTCGCTTCGTTGTAGGTCGGCTTCTCGGCCTCCAGCCATGATCACCAACGAACCTTGCTCTGCGCCTCCGACACCGCCTGATACCGGGGCGTCAATCCAACGGACGCCACATTGGTTAAAAAGTTGGTCGGCGAAAAGGCGAGATTTTGCCGGGTCAATGCTGGAAAGGTCAATGATCAATTGGTCTTTTCGGCTATTGCTGGCAATGCCGCCATCACCAAAAACGACTTCTTCTACCGCAGTAGTATTGCTAAGACTTAACAAAATTATTTTGGATTGTTGTGCTAAGTTTGCTATGGAATCTGTTTTCAACGCCCCAGCGTTCAATACCGGTGTAAGCTTTTCCGGGGTTCGATTCCACACTGCGACCTGGTATCCTGCGGCAAGCATCCTTAAGACCATTGGTTTCCCCATAAGTCCGATACCTATAAACCCTATCGTTTCTTTTTCGCTGGTCATGATTGATGATTAGCATCACTATTTTCTGAATTCACAATCATAGCATTGTATTAGATGGGGTGGGACCCGGTGTTTTAGCCAATACATAAAGACTGAATAAGGCCTGCATGTGATGATTTTATGAAAATTCTATTGGTAACATTAGGAACAGACGGAGACATAGACCCTTTTATAGCATTGGGTCAGGAACTAAAGGATCGGAATCATCGTGTGATTCTGGTTAGTAACGATTACTTTAAAGATAAAGCAGATCAATTTGGTCTTGAGTTCGTATCTATAGGATCGAAACAGGACTACTTGGACGTGCTGGCGAATCCCGATGTTTGGAATCGTTTTAAGGGATTTCGCCTATTGGTCGATGAGCTGATCTTGCGGGGTATGCGTGATATCTACGAGCAAATCAAGATATTGCATACACCAGATACTATTATTGTTGCTCCCTGCTTTATGTATGGCGCCAGGATTGCGCGCGACAAATTGGGGATTCCGCTTGTGACCGTGGTGTTGCAACCAACCTCGATTTGGACTGACGATCAACCCCCAACGCTGGCATCGTATCCCTGGACCAAGTTTCTACCGGGGTTCGTAAAGCGCAATTTGGCGAAGGGCATAGAGCGGTTTTATTTTGAACCTTTGATCCAACCAGAAACAAATCGATTCAGATCCGAACTAGGTTTGAGTCCGGTCGATAGGGTCTCCACGCATTGGCAATATTCTCCAGATTTAATCCTGGCATTGTTTCCAAAGTGGTTCGGACCTGCCTTGACCCACTCACCGCAACATTTGTTGTTCCCAGGTTTTGTATCGCATGAAAATCCTCATAGTGCCGTTAATGCTGAGTGCTTGGATTTCTTGTTGGCAGGAGACCGCCCCATTGCGTTTACCGCCGGAAGCGGGCACCGACACGCACAAAAATTTTTTCAGGTTGCAGTTGAAGTTTGTCAAAAACTCAATGTGAGAGGGATTCTTCTGACAAAATTTAGTGCAAATTGCCCAACTCAACTTCCCAAATCTATCCTTCATTGTGACTATGCTCCGTTTCTTTCGATTTTTCCGAAGTGTCGGGCTGTGGTCCATCATGGCGGAATTGGGACGACCGGCAAAGCATTAGCCTCTGGCGTACCCCAATTGGTCATGCCGATGGCTTACGATCAACCGGATAATGCCAGGCGTCTTAAATCTCTTGGTATTGCACGATTTTTGAATCCCATGCGTTTTACACCGGATAATGTCGCAACAGAATTGGATAATTTGTTAGGATCCCGTTCAGTGCAGTCGCGGTGTCAAGATCTGGCGGGTCAAATTGATTCCTCGAGTGCATTGGATGTGGCCTGTTCCGCAATTGAGTCAGTGCGCTGTAGGACGAATGAATCTCTATATCAGTAACATTATGCTGTTTGTGTTGAGATTAATGACCAGATTTGCTGGCCGGTAAATAGTATGGCATGTTTCAACAAGCTGCCAAGTGTCATAGAATTCGTGTTGGTTTTTTATAGAGCCCGGATTGAGTGTCTCTCTGAGGCTTTCCATTGTAGAACCTGTTCATGCTATTGCTATTGAATGGGTTATTAAAGCCTCCATTATGGAGCATTGAAATACGGAGTGACCGTGGAACAAACGGGTTATGTTATTTGGAATGCCAGTCCGGATCTTTTTAGTTGGGGACCGATTACGATCCGTTGGTATGGTCTATTTTTTGCCGTGGGCTTTTTTCAGGGTTTTTATATTCTTCAATGGATGTTCAGACGCGAGGGTCGGCGGGTTGAAGATTTGGATGATCTGTTTGTCTATGTTTTTGTCGGTGTTTTAGTGGGTGCTCGTCTTGGACATTGCTTATTCTATGATCCCGTTTACTATTTTAGCCATCCGATTGAGATCCTGAAAATCTGGAATGGTGGGTTGGCCAGTCACGGAGGAGGGATAGGGGTACTTTGTGCGGGGTATTGGTTTGCCCGAAAAAAGCCGGGCTATACTGGTTTATGGATGCTTGATCGAGGGTCGGTTCCGTTGGCGACGGTTTCGTTTTTCATACGTATGGGGAATTTATTTAATTCCGAAATTGTTGGGGTTCCGTCGACCGTTCCTTGGGCCTTTGTTTTTCAGCGGGTTGATTTGATTCCGCGTCACCCGGTTCAGCTGTATGAGGCTTTAAGTTACTTAATTATATCGACGATCATGTTCCTTTGCTATTTACGCTACGCGGGTCGGAAAGCCGATGGATTTCTGATAGGAATTTATTTGGTTCTGTTGTTTTCAGCTCGTTTCTGCCTGGAATTTTTTAAGACCAGGCAAGCTTCGTACACAACCGAAATTCCTATCAGTGTCGGTCAGTGGTTGAGTGTACCGTTTATATTATTGGGCTTTTTTTTATTAATTCGCGCCTATAGATTGGAGCGAAGATAGTCGGTTTCCTGCAGGTAATGGCTTGAACCGATTAGGTTTTGGGGGCTTTGAGGTATTTAATTTTTATGATTGCAGCGACAAGAATAGCAATTGCAACCCCGGAAATTCCGATTATTGAGCCGGTAGATCCGCTATGGGTGTAAAAGGATTTACTCATCAATGGTTTGATAATTCCGTAGGTCCACAACAAGCGGGTTCCCGCGTACAACAAGGCACCTCCAATTGCCCAGGTTGTTGTGTCTTTTGCTAATTTTTCGGCCGCGTGATAAAACCAAAATACAACCAATACACCGCCAATTATACCCAGCATATATATTGCTCCGCGTTAATGTGGACGGTAAGGCGACTCTATCAAAATAGTGGAGAAATGCATAATCTTAGGCGCCCAATCGGTTACGGTCGAATATTCGCAATGGCTACTATTGTGTGTCTTCGATAATCGAAGTATTTGACCAGTTGTTTTAGCGATGCCGGCTTTACCGTTCTTTACGTTGATAAATTTTGTTTTGATTCTGATCGTATTGCTACGCCCGGATATGCTCCAAACATTGACCTCGCCCTGGTTCATGCCAGTCGGGCTGTTAATTATCGGGCTCAGCGGGGTCGTATATTTTGTTGAGCGTTCCAGATATCGCTTGGCTTATGATTTCTTCCTGGTTGGCACGCTCATTGTCTGGTGGATATACTGGCGGGAGGTTTACCAGCCTAATGCGCCAATGTTCAAATTTTACCCAGTTTATTTTTCGATCTTGAGCGTGTTGTTGACAAATTTGATTATCAATCAGAAGCATTGCTTGGATGATGACCAGATCCGGCTAATTCGACTGATTTATGCAAATTTTCTGTTTCGTGCAGATTTGTTGGTTGGTTTAACCTTGGCGAGTTTGTATCTAAGAGACCAGTATGTTTTATACCCGGTGATAGTGTCATTTGTTTATGTCCGCTATGTATTTACCGAATGCTTGGAATTTTCTTAATCAGCGTAAATAAAGCGCAGCCAATCCTAAGAAGGTCACAAAGCCGACGACATCAGTTATCGTCGTTAGTATTACACCCCCCGCCAGCGCTGGGTCTACCCCGACCCTGTGCAACAACATCGGAATCGTGGCGCCAGCGAATGCTGCAACCGTCAGGTTTATGATAAGCGCGCAACCGATTAATACACCAATTATAGGATTATTAAACCAGAGCCCGGCGATGGTCGCGACCATCAGTGCCCAAAAAATGCCGTTCAGAGCGCCAATGGCGAGTTCTTTGCCTACTAGTACCAGTGCGTTGGTCCGGCCGATTTGGTGTAGTGCCAGTCCCCGTATCACCAATGTCAGTGTTTGTGTGCCAGCGATGCCTCCCATACTCGCGACGATAGGCATCAAAATCGCTAGCGCGACCATTTTCTCGATGGTTTGCTCAAACAAACCAATGATTGATGCCGCGACCAGAGCGGTCACCAAATTGATTCCCAACCAAACCGCGCGCCGTTTTGCGCTCAGAGTCACCGGCGCAAACATGTCTTGTTCTTCGTCCAAACCCGCTCGACTCATGACAGAGTGATCGGCCTCGTCGCGAATAACATCGACTACATCGTCGATAGTGATACGCCCGAGAAGTTGACCAGATTCATTGACTACAGGCGCTGAAACCAAATCCTGTTGCTCAAATCGCATTGCGACCTCGTTAGCAGGTAAATCCGCGGGTATTGAATCGATATCCCGGATCATTAATTCGGCTACGTTCATTGTTTCATCGTGGGTCAACAACAGCGCTAACGGCAGTACCCCTAAGTAGGCGTCTTCCCGGTCAACGACGATCAAGCTATCTGTTAGATCCGGAATTTCTCCACGCATGCGTAGATAGCGAAACACAACGTTTAGTGAAACCTGTGGGCTAATTGTCAATGTGTCGGTATTCATCAAACCGCCAGCGGTATGTTCATCATAAGACAATACTGACTCAAGCCGTTGTCGGTCCTGGTTGTCCATTGACTCCAGAACTTGGCGCATTGCCGCTTCTGGTAAGTCATCGACCAGGTCGGCGAGATCATCGTTCTCCAGCGATTCAACAGCATCGACTAGGTCTTCAGTCTTGGTGAACCCGATTAATTCTCTGCGAACTTCTTCGTTCAGTTCTACAAGGGTTTCTCCGCGCAGATCAGAATCGATCAACGGCCATGCGATTTCTCTGTCTGAGGGTTTTAACGCTTCAAATATATGAGCGATCTCAGCGGGATGCATTTTTCTGAGAATTTTGGTGACCTGGCCAAGTTTCCGTTGCCCAAGCCGTTTGGTAATTTTGTGCAAATAGCGCTCGGATTTATCCATCGGTGGTATGGCGGGCATAGCGAGATCTCAGTGAAAAGGGTTATTTTGTAAAAACAAGTTAGTTTATCGGAATTCGATTAGATTTTCGTGGTCCACAGTGGGCCATACCCGTCCAAACTTAACATTAGCCATGTATTCGACATTCCGTTGGTGGGCTAATTAACCGTTTATTGATGCTAAGCGAGGCTTGCAATGTGACTTTTATAGCTCATCCGAAAATCTTGATTAAGCGTTTACGAAGAAGACGTGTAATAGCGGCGGTTGGTTCTATTTTTCGATTGGATTCCCAGCGATTGATCAATCAGCTTGGCTGGTTTGCTCAATTAGAAGAAATATACTCTGACACTAACCAGATCGTTCCGATTTACAAACGATGGTTTGAAGAAAGCAGTCATTACGCTAATAGGCGAATCATATTGTGGGAAGATGGTACGGAGCCGGAGTTGCGTGAATTTTCGGATTGGTATGATCTGATCTTGCAATGGTGACGGGAAACAAATGCGCGGATATGGACGCATGTGACACGGGTAAATTTATCGAGGGTTTGCTTGTTCAGTGTCAAAACATTGTCCGGATAGAAATACCAATATCTTAGGCCAATGTTATGCGGCCCCAAATTGCTCGATAAGAGCATAACGGGGTGCGGTCTTTAGTGAAGTTCGCGATGGCCTACCAAAATATAATATGGCGTATTGCGAAAATTGTTGGCGAGGCATTCTGCTAAATAGACCGATCGGTGTTGTCCGCCCGTGCAGCCAATGGTGATACTGAGATAAGACCGGTTCCCAGACTCAAATCGTGGTACCCATCTTTGTAGAAAGTGCGTGGTGTCTTCCAGATATTCACGGACGTCTGGCATGCTGCTCAGAAATTCGATCACCGGTTTGTCTTTACCGGTGAGTTGCCTTAGAGTCGGTTCCCAGTGAGGGTTAGGCAGGCAACGCGCGTCGAATAAAAAATCGGTATCCATAGGTATACCATTTTTGAAGCCAAAGGATTGAAAAAAAACCGATAAGATTTGGTTGCGTTTACTGCCGATCCGGAGGCGGATGAGTTCTCGTAATTCGTGGACGTTGGTACGTGACGTATCAATCAGCAGGTTGGCCTCTTGAGCAACTGCCTCCAACATTTTACGTTCGGCCTTTATGGCTTCGTTTAACGGATGTGTTTGGTCAGTGAGCGGATGTTTACGGCGAGTTTCGCTGAAGCGCTTCAACAATGTTTCATTGTCGGCCTGGAGGAATAAAATCTCGTATTCAATATTGAGTTGCTTGATGACGTTTAGTATTTCTGGGAAATGCGCCAAACTTGAACTTTGGGTTCGGGAATCGATACCAATTGCGGTTTTTGTATAGGTCCATTCTTCGGTATGTATTACCTGTTGGACAAAGTTGTCTAGTAACGCAACGGGTAGGTTGTCTACGCAATAAAAGCCGCAATCCTCAAGGGTATCTAGCGCTATACTTTTACCTGATCCGGAAAGGCCACTTACGATGATAAGCTTCATCGCTGACCGATGGCATATCTTATTTGATTCATCCGTGACTTTAGCATAATCGGCCTTTGGAGAAAGCGGTGTTGTTCATTAACAACTACCCGTTGCTTAGTTTTAAAGTGATGTCACTATCGGTGATGATCTGTATTCTTTTCCTTATGCTTTCTAACTTGTCGGTCTATTTTGTCGATCAAACCGTCTATCGCAGCATACATATCTTCTTGATGGTCTTCAGCGAATACTTTGGCCCCACTAATCTTGACTGTTGCCTCGGCTTTTTTGTTGATTTTTTCAAGCCCTAAAATTACATGGACGTCTGTTACCTGATCAAAATGGCGTTCGAGCCGTTCGAATTTAGATTCTACATAGTTTCTTAATGCATCGGTCACATCTATATGGTGCCCCGTTACACTTATTTGCATGTTTTTTCCTCCGTAATATCTTCGTCTTGAGTGTTTTACAATCGATTAAATGATACGTTTTCTTTGGTTAGAAGGTGGGATTGACATTGCTTCTCTGTATTTCGCAATGGTTCTACGGGCAACATTAATACCTTTTTCTTTGAGTAGGTTGGAAATCTTATTATCGCTTAGTGGTTTCGCAGCATTTTCATTATCGACTAATTCTTTGATAAAAGCTCGTATTGCGGTTGATGAACATTCTCCTCCGGTGTTTGTGGATACATGGCTGGAAAAGAAAAACTTGAATTCGTAAATGCCGTTAGGGGTATGCATAAATTTTTGCGTAGTTACCCTGGAAATTGTCGATTCGTGCATTTCCACTTCTTCGGCGACGTCCCGCAGCACCATGGGTTTCATGGCTATGGGACCATGGTCTAAAAACTCTTTCTGGCGGTCTACTATACAGCGGGCAACCTTGAGTAGGGTCTCGCTACGACTCTGTAAGCTTTTCAAAAACCATCGAGCTTCTTGTAAGTGGTTCTTCATGCATGTGTTATCTGAACTGTTGTCCGCCCGTTTTATCATTGATGAGTAATACGGATTTACCCTTAGCTTGGGCGCAATGTCCGGATTCAACGTAACATACCAGTTGTCATTGCGTTTGTTTACGAAAACGTCGGGAATTACGTATTGCGAATCGGAACTATCAATACGAGATCCCGGTCTTGGGTCTAGCGATCTAATTAAGCTAATGACTTGTCCCAGTTGTTCGTCGCTCAAGTCTAACAGTCTTTTAAGGCGGCTTTGGTTTTGCGATGCCAAGTGGTCCAGGAAATGGGTAACTAATTCCAGTGCGGTTTCTTTCCAAGGCGTAGACTCAGGAAGTTGGCGTAATTGGATTTGCAGGCAGTCACCCAAATCTAGTGCCGCAACGCCTGGCGGGTCAAAATTTTGTACCCGGTGTAACACAGCGTTAACTTCATCGATTTCAAGCTCTTCGAACTGGTTCAACAAGCCTTGATGGATTTCTTCAATGCCGGTTGCCAGGTAACCGTCGTCGTTTACTGAATCGATAATTGCAGTTGCAATCGCAAGATCGTGGTCGCTGAATTTTGCAAGTTCCATCTGCCAAATCAAATGATCGACCAGCTTTTGTGGCGCACTTCTGTAGCTCTCGAATTCTTGTGATTCACCTGAGGGGGCAGATGAAAGTCCGGCGGACTGTACATTGTCGTAAACGTCCTCCCAGGAACTATCCACCGGCAATTCATCGGGTATTTCGTTTTGCGAGCCTTCGCTTGATGCATCGCCGGGTTCAATATTATTTTCCGTTTGTTGGTCTTGTTGGTCTTGTTGGTCTTGTTGGTTTTGTCGATCGTTATCGAAGTTAGGTTCATCTTCAGCTACTTCCAACATCATATTGGAATCGAGGGCTTGCTGAATCTCTTGGTGTAGATCCAGAGTCGACAATTGCAACAGCCGAATCGCCTGCTGCAATTGCGGCGTCATGGTAAGTTGCTGTGTTAGGCGTAGCTGTAACGATTGCTTCATCAATAAAAGAAATAAAATTAATAAATTCCAGGTTAAGCTGTGTGAACCCTTCGAGTTATAGAATCTGAACCTCGACTTACCCTTATTTTAGCGCAATCATGCTATTACGGGGGGATTTTAGGAAATAGAACCTTTTACATGTTAAAATTCTCGCCCAAATAGACTTGGCGGACTTCTTGGTTGTCTAGAATTGCGTCTGGTCCACCCTCGGCGATTACCTTTCCTTCATTAAGAATATATGCTCGGTCACAAGTACCTAGTGTTTCACGCACGTTGTGCTCAGTGATTAGAATGCCTATTCCACGGTCACGTAAATGATGAATAATTTTTTGGATTTCTATGATCGAAATAGGGTCGACTCCGGCGAAAGGTTCATCGAGTAGAATGAATTGTGGTTCAGAAGCCAGTGCTCGAGCAATTTCAACTCGGCGTCGTTCCCCCCCAGATAAGCCTGTAGCCGGTTGTTCACGCAGGTGCGTAATGGCGAATTCTTGCAGCAGTTCCTCTATCATCAATTCTTGTTGGCCATTACTAAGGTCTTTGCGGATTTGCAGTACAGCTCTAAGATTGTCGGCAACGCTCAACTTTCGGAATATTGAAGGTTCTTGGGGAAGATAGCCTACGCCAAGTCGGGCACGTGCATGCATAGGTAGTTTAGTAATTTCTTGCTGATCAATGTCTATGGATCCTTTGTCTGTTTTGATCAGGCCCACGATCATGTAAAAGCTGGTGGTTTTACCAGCACCGTTCGGACCAAGCAAGCCAACGATTTCACCGCTATTAATATAGAGTGAGACGCCGTCAACAACCGAACGTTTGTTATAACTTTTGCGCAGATTTTCTGCAGACAGGGTTGCCATGATTATTTTTCTTTTGGATGTAAGGTAATATGTACACGCTTTCCATTGGATGAAGCTTGGCCAGCTTTGACGATAGCATTTTTTCGATCATATTCGATGCGTTCGCTGGCGTAAGTATTTTCGCCTTGCCAAACCACGGCTTTTTCGATCATAACCAGTAGTTCGGTGTCGACGTAATATTCTGCGGTAAGTGACTTGCCGTGAACATCTTCGTCACCGGGTTTTGGAGTTTGCTTGAATGTCACGGGTTTCCCGATGGCTACGATCTTATAGGGGCGCCGGGCCTTGGTATAAACGACGAGTTTGTCTGAGTTTAAAAGCATGCTGCCTTGGGTAACTTCAACATTCCCTGTATAAACGCTGTTACCGGTGTTGTCGTCATAGGTGGCTCCATCCGCTTCGATATAGATGGGTTGTTCGGAATCTTTTTCCAATCCCAGCGAAATGCTTGGATTTGCTAAAATGAAGAGCACGAAACAGACGGTAATATTAAGGTTTTTCATATTTTCCTCTGACGTTTGAATGTAACGTCACTTTTTTTATTTGACCGAAATTTACATCTAACCCCGTTCCGCTGATACGATTCGACCGGCTGGTAAGCTCGGCAAATTCTTCGGTTTCTGCGGTATTCGCTTTTGGTTTTACCGTTAGGTTTTTGGTAATTATATCTATCCGTCGAACCCCCGGTGCGGCCGGCCTGTTGATGAACACGTTTCCACCAAGCAAGATACTCTTACCATTCGAACTTACCAGTCCTGTATCCGACCGGACCGTCCATGGTGGTTGGTCATCATCGAAAAATACGAATATAGGTTTTTTAAGTTCAGTCGACTTGTCGTCACGGAAGTGGATCATGGATTCGGCAGTTAGTTTGTGTTTAGGTGTGCCGTCCAGATTCATCACGGTTTTGGTAAATTGTTCGCTAAACGAATCTGGTCGATGAGATGCGGTGGAGGGAAAAACTTCAGGTTTTGGCATAATCCGGTCAGCAATCAACCAACTGGAAAAAGCGATAAGCGTCAGCAAGCCGTATACCCAAAATTGTTTTTTCATCAAACAGTGTCAGGTTCTTAGATAGTTGCCAACAGCATTATCCAAAGTATCCTGGGCCTGCATAATCAGATCGCAAACCTCCCGTACGGCTCCTTGGCCCCCGGATAAGCTAGTGCACCAATCAGCATGGTTACGAACGACAAAATGTGCATCAGCAACCGCGATACCCATGCCGGCCCTTTGCATAATCGGTAAATCTGGAAGATCGTCACCTACGTGTGCAACGTGCTTTGGATGGACCTGGAGTTTACGGCAAAGTTCATTGAATGAGACGACTTTATCTTCTTGTCCCTGAAATATATGTTCTATACCTAATCCCTGCATACGTTGGCGAACCGATTCAGAACGCCGTCCGGAAATTACTGCGATGTCTACGCCACTGTTGCGCAACATTTTGATGCCGTGCCCGTCGCGGGCGTGGAATGCTTTATATTCCCGGCCACTTTCATCAAAGACCAAGCGGCCATCGGTCAGAACGCCGTCGACATCAAAAATGACCAGGCGAATTTTCTTTGCTTTTACTAAAGCGCATTCCAATGTGGTCAATTTATCACCATGAGAATAATATTATTAGCTGGTATTTCAGTTTTACCGATCAAACGATACCCGCTCGGATTAAATCATGCATATGCAAAGCGCCAATGAGTTGGTCATTTTCAGCAATAACTAGCAAAGCCGTAATTTTTTTGGTTTCCATAATTCTTAGTGCTTCGGCCGCGAGTATATCGGATTTGATCGTGATGCATGGTGCGGTCATCACTTTAGTGACCAAAGTTGTATGGATATTACACTGGGTTCCTTCAAACATTCTTCGCAGATCACCGTCGGTGAATAATCCAAGAACGTGATTTTTCTTGTCGACAATCGCAGTCATGCCGAGCTTCTTTGCGGTCATCTCTAACAACGCGTCACTGACGAACGCTGTATTCGACACCCGAGGTACATTCGTGCCAACATGCATAAGGTCGTTAGTCGTTAGCAGCAATCGTCGCCCTAGTGTTCCACCTGGGTGAGAAAGCGCGAAATCATCGCGAGTAAAACCCCTTGCCTGCAACAGAGCGATTGCTAAAGCATCGCCCATAACCAATGCGACGGTTGTGCTAGTGGTCGGGGCCAGTCCCAAGGGGCAAGCTTCTTGTTCAACACTTACATCCAGGTGCACGCTCGCATTCTGCGCCAAAACTGATTCGGAGTTGCCGCCCATCGAGATTAGCGGAATTCCCAGTCGTTTTATCAATGGTAGAATGGTCAAAATTTCGGGTGTTTGGCCTGAATTGGACAGCGCAATTACAACGTCTTGGGGTGTAATCATACCTAAGTCGCCATGACTGGCTTCGCCAGGGTGGACGAAAAACGCCGGGCTGCCGGTACTTGCTAAAGTCGCAGCGATTTTGCCACCGATATGACCTGACTTGCCCATTCCGATCACAACTACTCGGCCTTTGCACCCGAGAATTTGATGACAAGCACGGCAAAATGAATCATCGATACGATGCTTGAGAGCCAAAACTGCGTCGGCTTCGGCATCGATAAGTTCAACTGCCACTCGTATTAAGACTTGATTGTCCAAGTTGGGTGTCATGTCATTTCAGTTGTGAATTAACAAATGACATTATATTAAAATAATTTTGCCATGGGCGTTTTAACCCGGATTTGAGATATTGATCCATCATATGTTGATGGGTTAGAGATGAGGTAGGCCTTAACCTAGTGACAAATTGCACCGGGCTAAATTGGCAATTTTTAGTTAGCCTTGGAAAAGCAAGGCCTGGTAGCCGATGTATGAACTGACTAAAAATATTCCCTTGACTCGATCAATGTTGCCATTTTTTTTGAAACTATACGCAAAAACAATCAGAGCAATTGTAAATCCTATCATCCACGGAAAATCACGGTTTATTACCTCTGGATCCATTGGACCCGTCCCTATAATTCCTGGTATTGCCAAAACAGCGAGCAAATTATACATATTGGAACCTAGTACATTGCCAATCGCAAGGTCATCTTCCTTTTTTAAGATGCTGGCTATAGATGCCGCAAGTTCAGGAAGACTTGTTCCCAGCGCGACAATGGTCAGGCCAATAACCAATTCGCTGATCCCAAATTGCTGGGCGATATTCACAGCGGCCCAAACCAGAAGTTTAGAGCTTGCCAAAAGAGCGATGAGTCCAAGTACCGTCCAAATTCCGGCTTCGAGCGTAGACAGACCAGATGGAATTTCCTGTTCTATTTCTTGGTTCAGTGGGTCCGTGCCACGATTACTTATGGCAGTTTTAACCAACCAGAAAAGAAAAATGCATAGACCGATTAACATCAATATCCCATCGGTTCGGCTAAACTCCCCGATCATAAGAAGAATGTAGCACGCGACTGCTGTTATCAACAATATTGGCATTTCGCGCTTCAGCGTGTCGGAATGTACTGTGATTGGTGAGATGATTGCCGTAACGCCCAATATAAGACCAATATTCGCTATGTTGGATCCGATTGCGTTACCGATGGCCAATCCAGGATTTCCCTCCATAGCGGCAATGATTGAAATTAATATTTCTGGCGCGGATGTACCAAAGCCAACGATCGTTAAGCCTATTATTAGGGGTGGAATTCCCAGGTTACGCGCGATAGCGGCGGTACCAATTACAAAGCGATCAGCGGCGAATATCAGTATGATAAATCCCACTATTAGGGTTGTTACATAAGTCAGCATTTTTTTTTGACGATGGACAGGTTTTCGACGGATCGATAGGTGTCGGGTATTACGGATTCGTCGTATTTATTGGTTTTGATCCGCGTATTGCCACAACTATTTATTAGGATCCATTAATTTGCTAGGTTAATTCGAGTTTGCGAAATAAAACTGCGTAGGTTCAGGACTTTTGCTAATCCGGCGGTGCGCGCAAATTATGCCATGAAGACAAGATGATGTTTAGCTATGATGGAAAATCCCGAGTTGGTCAGGCGGCCCAAATACATTTAATGCGTCATAGAGATCAAAACGCAATTGACCAATATAATCCGGTTAAGTCGTCGCCCCACAGTAACGCAATCCAACCTGCGGCAGCTAGAAAAGGGCCAAATGGGATGGGGTTCGATCGTTGATGACGAAAAAAGAGAATCAAAACTATGCCAACGATCGCACCCACTAGTGAAGAAAGTAATATGATGATCGGAAGAACCTGCCATCCTAACCATGCACCTAAAAGCGCTAGAAGCTTGAAATCTCCGTAGCCCATTCCTTCTTTGCCGGTTGCAAATTTAAAGGCATGATAGACTAGCCACAGGCATAGCCATCCAGCAGAGGCACCAATAATACTGGATTGGCTATCGACAAATACCTCAATTACACTGATAAGTAATCCTAGCCAAAGTATTGGTAAAACGATGGTATCGGGCAATAACTGGTGGTCCAAATCGATTAAGCTGGCGCTGATTAGTGCCCAGGTGAGCATTAATGCAAATGCAGTTTGCAGTCCGAATCCGAAGTGCCAGGCGACGATTGCCGAACTTGCAGCGCTAAATAATTCTACTGCGGGGTATCTGAGTGAAATTCTTGATTTACAATTTACGCAGCGCCCTTTAAGAAATATAAAGCTAAGAAGCGGAATGTTTTCATGCGGCAGTATCGTATGATTGCAATTAGTACAATGAGAATCAGGTTTGATTAGATCGAATCGAGAGCAGCCATTAGTGTCAATTTCGGAGATTTCTAAATACTCTTGGCATTCTTTGCGCCATTCTCTGCGCATCATGATTGGTAATCGATGCACAACAACATTAAGGAAACTGCCGACCAATAGACCTAGCAAGCCTATAACGCCTATGAAGACTGATGAATGGGTTTGTAAAACTTGGATTGCAGACACGCGGCCGGTAAGCGTTGTTTATGAATGAATTTACTTGGCGCTAAACTCGTGAATTAAATAGGTGACGGTATTTAATTGGTCGGGGATGTGATGTTGTGGGACTTTAATATGATGAAAGAATCAATGTATCAAAGTGGATCTCGTATTTTTTGGCAACGGTAATTAAACGACGGCACCAAGTTTGAAAATGGGTAGATACATGGCGACAACCAATCCGCCTACAACTACGCCTAGAAATGCCATAATCATAGGCTCCAGCAGACTGCTGATGGAATCAACAGCATTATCAACTTCCTCCTCATAAAAATCGGCGACTTTCTCCAACATACTATCCATAGAACCGGATTCTTCGCCAATCGCTACCATCTGAACGACCATATTAGGAAATAGGTTGGCTTGGCGCATTGCTTGTTGCAGTTGTTGACCAGTCGCGACTTCTTCGCGCATTTTTAAAACAGCTTCGCCATAAACAATATTTCCGGTAGCACCCGCAACTGAACTGAGGGCCTCAACAAGTGGAACACCTGCCGCGGACATTGTCGATAGAGTCCTGGAGAATCTAGCGATTGCGGCTTTATGAATAATGGCCCCAATCGCCGGAATCTTGAGGAACATTTTGTCAAGAAAATAGTTGAATTTTTTGGAGCGGCGCATTGCCTCTCTAATTGTAAAAATCACCGCTATGATTCCGGCCAAAAAGAAATACCAGCTATCCTGGAGGAAGCGGGATAGATCGATAACCATCTTGGTAAATGCGGGTAAATCGGCGCCAAAACCTTCAAATAATTCTTCGAAAGTTGGCACGACAAATATCAATAAGATTGCGGTAACAACACATGCGACCACCATCACCGCTATTGGATAGGTCAGTGTTTTTTTAATTTTTGCTTTTAACGATTCTGTTTTTTCTTTGTAGTCCGCGATTTTGTGCAGCAGCGTTTCCAATACACCAGCTTGCTCGCCAGCGTTGACCAGATTACAAAATAATTCATCGAAATATAACGGATGTTTCCCCAAGCCTTCCGCTAATGTACTACCACCTTCTACGTCGCCTTTAATACCAAGGATAAGCTCTTGCATTCCCAAGTTCTCATGGCCTCGGCCAACAATCTCAAAGGCTTGAACCAAGGGTACCCCAGCGGACATCATGGTTGCTAATTGGCGGCTGAAAATACAAATATCTTTGGGAATGATTTTCTTTTTGCCGGGACTGAACAGCGGTTTGGGTTTTTTCTTAACCTTAATGGGCTTGATGCCCTGGCGCCGAAGTTCAGCACGAACCGTCACTTCACTGCGGGACGTCATTTCGCCTTTACTCCGTGAGCCGTTTCTGTCGGTTCCTTCCCACACGAACATTACTGCTGCGTCTTGTGCCATGGTGTTTATTCTCTAGTTACTCTGTCGATTTCTTCTAGGCTAGTGACACCTTGCTTAATCTTTTTAAGTCCGGATGCCCGTAAGTCATCAATGCCATCAGCCTTAGCTTGTTCTCCTAATTCTAGTGCATTGCCGCCGTTTAGAATAATCTGGTTTATCTTTTCTGAGATGGGCATCACTTGATAGATACCGACTCGGCCTTTATAACCTTTTACGCATTGATCGCAACCCTCCGGTCCGAATAGAGTGAAAGAGCCCAGTTCATCTTTGGTAAACCCAGCTTCGACTAGAACATCGTCTGGAACGTCTTGTTCTTTTTTGCAATGTTCACACAGGCGGCGGGCCAGACGTTGGGCCATAATCAATAATATGGAACTAGCAATGTTATAGGCCGGTACGCCCATCTGCACTAGTCTGTTCAAAGTCTGCGGCGCATCGTTAGTATGCAATGTTGATAAGACTAAATGCCCTGTCTGTGCTGCTTTAACTGCGATTTCTGCTGTGTCTAGATCTCGAATTTCCCCTACCATAATTATGTCCGGATCTTGGCGCAAAAACGCGCGCAATGCGACCGGAAAAGTCATTCCAGACTTGGGATTCATGTTAACCTGGTTGATTCCTGGTACCGTAATTTCAACTGGATCTTCGGCAGTTGAGATATTTCTGTCACCGGTATTCAAAATATTAAGACCGGTATACAGGGATACCGTTTTTCCGCTTCCGGTTGGGCCAGTTACCAGTATCATCCCATAAGGTTTTTCAATCGCGTCGAGAAACAATTTTTGCTGTTCTTCTTCAAATCCCAGTTTTTCTACGCCAAGTTGTGCGCTGGTGGGATCCAAAATACGCAATACAATTTTTTCGCCAAACAAAGTAGGACACGTGTTTACACGAAAGTCTATCGCTCGATTTTTTGACAAAGCCATTTTGATACGGCCATCTTGAGGGACGCGCCGCTCGGCGATGTCCATGCGCGACATTACTTTGATACGGGCTATAATCCGATTTGCCAAATTTGCCGGAGGGCTTGCTACTTCGTGCAGCATGCCATCATTGCGAAATCTTATTCTAAAATTCTTTTCGTAAGGTTCCAGGTGTATATCGGAAGTTCCTTTCTTAATAGAGTCGAGCAAGATCTTGTTGACGAACCGAACGACAGGGGCGTCATCGATATCGGTATCGCCATCGTCATTTGCTGGTGCCTCATCGCCACCCGTGATTTCCAGATTGTCCAGATCTTCATCCAAAAGATCCGCCATTGATGTGTCCGCTTCGTCTAACGCGGTTTCTATCTTTTTGGCTAATTTGGATTCTTCAACCAGTACGGTCTCAGTATTAGAACGTGTATGAAACTTGATCTCATCCAGTGCCTGAACATTGGTCGGGTCGGCGAGTCCAATAAAAAGCTTGTTGCCGCGTTTGAATAGCGGCAATGCATGATGGCGCTGGATTAATTGTTCGCTGACTAATTTGATTGGCGCGCTGTCCAAATCGATAGCGTCAAGATCAAACAACGGTACGCCAAATTCTATCGACGCGTATTTCGCTATAACAAGGCTATCCAATATATCATTGGAAACCAGATAGGTGACAAGGTGCAGCCGTTTTTTAGCGGCATCTTCCACATGTCGTTGTGCATCTGCTTCGTCGAGCAGGCCTTCATTGACCAGGCTTTTAGCGAGTCCCTGGAGTTGCATAGTTTTCGCGGCTGTTACCATATCCGGCAAGAATTTCCGTTACCAATAGAATTGTTCATTAAACCTCTATAATAGTAGATTATTCGTGTGTTTTGTCCACCAGTTAAGCCTACTCTGGGTTGTCTACTGATCCCTGCTTGTGATTGGAGTGACCGAAAAATTAGTGGGTGCTAGTTTAAAGGTTACGGATTTTTTCAGCCTGTGCTTCCAAACTCTCCAACGCTAAGCGGATTTCTTTGAGTCGCGATTCCTCCTTTTCGATAACGGAATTGGGTGCTTTTTCACGAAATTTCGGGTTGTTCAACTTGCCTTCAATACGCGGTAGATCTTTTTGAAGTTTCAAAATTTCTTTGCTGATGCGTGATAACTCTGCTTCTTTTTCGATCAACCCACCAAGCGGAATAAGGATCCTCAAATTTTCGACCAACGCGATCGCCGATTCCGGGGCGTTATCCTCCAAACCCAACCAAGCAGCACTTTCGATTCGACCCATGCTGTACAGCAAATGTTCATTGCGCTTTAGAAATAGTCTATCTTGTTCGGTTCCGTTTTCGAGTAAAACGGGGAGTGGTTTTCCCGGTGGTATATTCATTTCTCCGCGTATTCGCCGGATACCTAAAACGAATGACATGACCCAACTCATCTCGTCAATCGCCGCTTGGTCGGAGATAAATCTATCCGGATCGGGATATGGTTGTAGCATGATTGTATCACCAATTTTCCCCGCTAATGGTGCCACTCGTTGCCAAATTTCTTCGGTAATGAAGGGTATGATTGGATGCGCCAAGCGCAATGTAGATTCGAGTACCGAGACTAAGGTTTTCCGGGTTCCTCGGGCAGCCGCTTCGTCGGCGTTTTGTAGGACGACTTTTGCAGATTCCAGATACCAATCGCAATATTCGTTCCAAACAAAGTCATATATTGCTTGAGCGGCCAGGTCTAATCGGTAATTATTCAATGCGTTGATGGTGGTTTTTTCCGCAGATTTTAATCGCGAGCGGATCCATCTATCAGCTAAGCTATATTGGCAATTTTCATTTTCTACTCCAGTGTCGTGTGCCTCGGTATTCATCAATACAAAGCGCGTAGCGTTCCATAGTTTGTTGCAAAAGTTGCGATAGCCTTCAATCCGGCCCATATCAAAGCGGATATCGCGCCCGGTGGATGCGAGTGATGCGAAGGTAAAACGCAATGCATCAGTACCGAACGAAGGAATCCCGTCTGGAAAATGTTTGCGCGTTGCTTTTTCGATTTTCGTTGCCATCTGCGGTTGCATCAGTCCAGAAGTGCGTTTTGTTACTAGCTCCTCCAGATCGATTCCGTCGATAAGATCCAGCGGGTCAAGAATGTTGCCTTTGGATTTGGACATTTTTTGGCCTTCCGCATCGCGCACCAAACCGTGTATATAAATCTCCTTGAATGGAATGTCTCCCATGAATTTCATTCCCATCATGATCATTCTGGCAACCCAGAAAAATATGATATCGAATCCGGTTACCAATACACTGGTAGGATAAAATTGGGTTAATTCCGGAGTCTTATCTGGCCAACCTAGGGTTGAAAAAGGCCAAAGTGCCGATGAGAACCAGGTATCGAGTACGTCTTCGTCTTGGCGTAATTTTTCTTCGGGTCCGAGTCCATATTGCTGGCGAACTTCATCCTCATTATGGGCGACGTAGACATTACCGGCTTCATCGTACCAAGCTGGAATTCTATGGCCCCACCAAATTTGGCGGCTGATACACCAATCTTCAATGTTGCGCATCCATTCAAAATAGGTTTTATCCCAATTGGCTGGGACGAAACGTATGCGTCCATCTTCCACTGCCTGAATTGCTGGTTCAGCGAGTGGTTTGGCTTTGACGAACCACTGGTCCGTTAATAAAGGTTCGATAATGGCCCCGGAACGATCGCCCTTGGGAATCATCAAGTTATGTTTGTCGGTTTTTTCCAGAAGACCTTGATTTTCGAGCTCTTCAAGGATTCGTTTGCGAGCTTCAAATCGATCCAAGCCTTGGTACTCTGGGGGCGCGTTGTCGTTAAGCTTGGCATCTTTTGTGAAGATGTTGATCAACGGTAAACCGTGTCGTTTCCCCACCTCGTAATCGTTAAAATCGTGAGCCGGCGTAATCTTGACACAGCCGGATCCAAACTGTGGGTCTACGTATTCGTCGGCGATAACGGGTATGTTTCGATTCGCCAATGGCAGTCTAACGGTTTGCCCAATAAGGTGCTGATAGCGCTCGTCAGCGGGATGGACAGCTACTGCTGAATCACCCAGCATAGTTTCGGGACGGGTCGTGGCGACGATCAGGTGGGCACTGTTATCGGCTAACGGATATCGCATGTGCCACATATTGCCATTGGATTCGGTTGATATAACTTCCAGATCCGAAACCGCCGTATGCAACACCGGATCCCAGTTAACCAATCGTTTACCCCGGTAAATAAGTCCTTCCCGGTGCAATTGTACGAAGACTTCACAAACCGCTTTGGATAGACCAGCATCCATAGTGAATCGCTCACGCGACCAGTCTAACGAAGATCCCATTCGTCTCAATTGTCGAGTAATGGTATTGCCGGAATGTTCCTTCCACTGCCATACCCGTTCGATAAATGCTTGTCGGCCCAGATCATGTCTAGACTGGCCTTCGCCCGCTAATTGGCGTTCAACAACCATTTGAGTCGCGATTCCCGCGTGGTCGCTTCCGGCTTGCCACAAAGTATTTTCACCCTTCATGCGGTGGTAACGGATCAATGCGTCCATGATTGTGTCTTGAAATGCGTGCCCCATGTGCAGGCTACCGGTAACATTTGGGGGGGGGATCATGATGCAATATGCTGTTTCGCCAGCGCTTGGGGCAAAATATCCATTTTCCTCCCAAGTCTGGTACCAATGTTTCTCGATTGAGTGGGGATTGTAAGTTTTATCCATGGGTGAATTGATAGTTTATGTTTCTTGTCGATTAACCTTAATTCGACGTTGTTAGCGGTTTAATACCGGTTTGACATGAATAGTGTCAATGTTGACCGCAATCTGATCTGGTTCTTGATTTTATACAAGATCTACAGAATATTCGCGTGCATAACAATTATTCATAGCATGCCAAATTTGGAAAATAATAGCGGTTTTTTGTATGCTGGCCCGAGATTTTTGGTTAGGCATGTATTTTTAGGATTGAATATCGTGGGTTGACATTGTGTACCCTCTGCCTTGGTATTCTCGATAGCGCTGCCGGGCAGAATTTCTTATTGTTTCTGTCTGGTTCACGATTTCAATAATACGTTCGAATTGGCAGGGTTCATGGGCCAAAGTCGGCGCCAGGTTTAACACGGTTTTGTAATTCGTTGGTGGATTAATATCGCAGCCGACCAAAACCGGAGCGGGTTGATCGTTGCTTCCATTCCAAATATCGTGTGGTACGAAGCTGCCCGGACGAAAAGTCCATAATAAATCATCGATAAGCTTCCGTTGATGCAACGATTCGGTTCGAATGAAAATACAGTGTTTCATTCGATAGGCCTTTTCGGTTAAGCGGCAAGCGAAATTCAGTAAGATATGGCTATCGTTCGATTGCAATATGTAGAAATCAACCCTTGACATGCTGTTGAGATGTTTAGATAAGTGAACTTGATTCCGTGTGTTTTCCGCTAACTTATATTCATTTTACCGCGTTGGGAATTAATTCAAGCGTTCATCAGATCCAGCAAAAATTGGGATAAAAGTGGAACCGGTCGACCAGTTGCACCCTTGGCTTTACCCGATTTCCAGGCTGTCCCCGCAATGTCGAGGTGCGCCCATTTGAAGTTTTTTGTGTAGCGCGAGAGGAAGCACCCGGCTGTTATCGTTCCTCCGTCTGGCCCGCCGATATTGGCCATATCGGCAAAATTCGATTTCAGCTGATCCTGGTATTCATCCCATAGTGGTAGCCGCCAAAGACGGTCACCTGCTGTTTCTCCTGCTTTGATGAGCAATCCACATAGGTCGTCGTCGTTGCTCAACAACCCACTAGGATGGCGTCCCAGAGCTACAATGCAAGCGCCAGTAAGGGTGGCCATGTCGACAACATATTCGGGGTCATAGCGTTCAACATAAGTGAGTGCATCACAAAGTATCAGTCGGCCTTCCGCGTCTGTATTCAATATTTCTATAGTTTTTCCAGACATGCTGGTCACGATATCGCCAGGTTTGTTGGCGTTTCCATCCGGAAGATTTTCCGATGATGCAACGATGCCAATTACATTGATCGGCATTTTAAGGGACGCGACCACCGACATCGTTCCGATGACACAAGCCCCCCCGCACATGTCGTATTTCATCTCATCCATGCCACCCGCCGATTTGAGAGAGATGCCTCCGGCATCGAAGGTCAAACCTTTACCGACCAATGCAATGGGTTTATCTGATTTATCGCCGCCGCGGTATTCCATGATAATCAGTTTTGCAGGTTGTCGGCTGCCTTTGCTGACGGACAGTAGGGCCCCCATTCCCAGTTCTTGCATGTCGGATTCTTCAAGCACGTTTACCGAAATTGCTTTTTGTTTTTCACCCAAAGCGATCGACTGCTCAGCGAGATATGTTGGGGTACACACGTTTCCCGGTAAGTCTGCGAGACTTTTCGCAATATTCATTCCTTCACCGATAGCATGGCCTTGTTTCAGCCCGGTTTCTACTGCGTTGAGTTGATCTTCGTTCGCCACAAAAACTTCCAATTGGGATACACTGGAGTTTTCGTCGGAATCGGATTTTAGCGCATTGACTTTATACGTGAGTGATGTGCACAATTCTGCAATTTGGCGAGACTTCCAGGTCGTGTCATATTCTTTTACTTCGGCATCGATTAACGCAAAAATCACGCTGTTCGCGGCGCAGTTTTTCAAAACCCCGATTGCAGAGGACACAGCTTTTCTATAATCTTTGCCGGTCGTGTGATCTTTCTTGCCAAGACCCACTAACAGCACTCGCTCCGCGTCGATACCTGGGACGAAATTTAACAGGATTGTTTCCCCGGTTTTACCGGTTTTATTATCACGCTGTACAATTTGCGCGATTAGTCCCTGGCAATCTTGGTCAATGGTCTGTGCGGACTCGGATAATAGCTTGCTTTCGTAAAAACCTACTATGAGGCAATCGCAGGTTTTTTGCTTTATTGGGCCGTTATATGTCGAGTATTGCATGGTGTTTCCTTTTTTAGACGGTTGTTTTTTTGCGTTGAATAAAAATCATGGGTCCTGCTAATAGTTGGCGCATTTAGATGCGCATGCGAAATCAAATCTGGAGCGATTATAGCGGATTGCGTCGCGGTGGTAGCCGAAATTTAGTCTTGGTTACCGCTCATAAGCCGATTTGCGACGAATTATTGGGCCTTGCCGATTTAAATTTATTCTTTAATTTGATGAGATGAAGGAAGATTCGCCGGTAAATTTTGAAAATCGGTCCCAGGGGTTTTTGCCGGTTTTGGCGCGAATGATTACGTCAGAATTGATGAAAACCTTCGTCGCTGTGATCGGCGTCCTATTATTGATACTGATAAGCAAACAGTTTGCGAGTATATTGCAAAAAGCCTTTACCGGTGAAATCGCAAACGAAACGATCGCGTTATTGGTCAGCCTTAAACTCATTTCCGTAGCTATCTATTTGCTGCCGTCAGCAATGTTTGCGTCGGTGTTGATCGTACTGGGTCGGATGTATCGTGACAATGAAATGGCTGCATTAGCCGCTAGCGGCGTGGGTACGTTACGAATGTACCTTTATGTGCTATTGCTAGTTGTTCCATTGGCAATAATGGGCGCAGTTTTGTCAATGCAGGTGATGCCGTGGACGGTCAAGCAAACCACGTTAGTTCTTCTCAAGGAGCGCCAGACATCGGACTTGAGGTTGTTGGTTGCAGGTCGTTTCAATGAGTATAGCCGCGGTGACATTGTTTTTTATGTTGAAGAGATTAGTAGCGATAACCAAATGCATAATATTTTCGTTCAGCACCGAAAGGATGGCGAACTGAGCATCGTATTGTCCAAGCGTGGTTACGTCAAAGTCGTTGAGAATGTTAGATTCTTGGTATTGGTGAACGGTCATCGTTACCAAGGTAATCCGGGCGATGCGGAATTTGAGATCACAGAATTCAGCGAATACGCTGTGGCGATCGGGGAGAACGCGGAAATTTCGATAAATTGGCAACGCGAAGCCAAATCAAGTACGGAGTTATGGGAATCGGAAGATCCCTCCGAAATTGCTGAATTTCATAAACGAGTTTCCATTCCGCTTGGTATGTTGATTTTATCTATACTGGCGGTTCCGTTGGCTAAAGTCTCTCCGCGCGGCGGCGTGTACGGAAATATAATGATGGCGTTTCTAGTATTCCTAATCTACAAAAACCTGTTGAGTATCGCCCAGAGCTGGCTTATCGGCGGCAAAATCCCAATAGTATTAGGCTATTGGTGGGTCTACATGCTGATGTTGGTCTTGGCAGCTGTGTTATTGATCCGAGGTCTTGGATGGACATGGTGTTTACGGTTTCTGAGTGGCCGTAGCGAGCGGTTGAACGGTTCCTACTAATCACGCTGAATATATTCAAATGGGTGTTCTAAATCGTTATATTGCAATCGAGATCTTCAAGGGAACGTTTGTTTGCGCGGTTATTCTGGTTGCACTGGTTGACTTTTTTACGTTGGCTGACGAATTGCGAGCGTTGGGGAAGGGGAGTTATGGTCTTAAAAAGATTTTCATGTACGTGGCTTTGACATCGCCGCGCGTATTTTACGATTTGTTTCCATCTGCGGCCTTGGTTGGTACGATGTTCAGCATGGGTTCCATGGCGAATAACCGCGAAATAGTAGCCATGCGTTCCGCGGGAATTTCTGTATTCCATATCATTTGGGCGGTCATGCGAGCAGGGCTGGTCCTTGTTGCTATCGCGTTGATTGTTGGAGAGTTGATTGCGCCGATTAGCGAGCGCTGGGCCAAGGAATTTAAAGCGACGGCGCAGAACGATCAAGTTGCTTCGTGGTCGATCTATGGATTTTGGACTCGCGACGGAAATTCGTTTATCAACATTAGACAGATTTACGACCGCAATAGTTTGGGCGATATCAGTATTTATAAACTAGATGATAATCAGCAGCTAGAATCATTATCGCATGCGGATAGAGCGACCTACGATGATGGAAAATGGCTATTGGATCAGCGTGAAGAAACCGAAATTAGACCCGATCGCGTAATTGTCGCCAAGACCGGTCGAAGTATTTGGAATTCGGAAATCGACCCCGAACTGTTGAGTGTTGTAGTGGTTCGGCCTGATAATTTATCGGTCTACGGTTTGGCGAAATATATACAGTTTTTGCAGGACAACGGTCAGCAGTCCGAGCAATTTGAATTGGCGCTTTGGGGGCGGATTATTAACCCCTTTGTGACCTTAGTTATGCTCTTGATTACGGTGCCGTTCATACTCAACGTTAGTCGAACTATGAGTATGGGGCAGCGGGTCATGATCGGGGTTGTAATCGGTTTGGGATTTATATTGATTGATCGGTTGGTCGGCCATATAGGCTTGGTATATCACCTTGATCCATTCGCAGCAGCGATAATTCCGGGCGGCGTTTTCTTTATCTTGGCATTGATTCTTACCCGTAGAATTTATTGAGACTAATCGGGATCGGACACTCGACAACCCGATTCGAATATTCGAGTCAGTCGGGTATTCGACGCGAGATCGTGCCAACTGTTATTTTTTGGGTCGAATAGTATCCAAACAAAGCCCATGCCAAATGTAGTCCAAGATAAAATAGCTGCGACAAATCGTACCAGCGATTGCAACCAATTGACATTTTGCCCGGATTCAGTTGACAGTTTGATTTTCCAGGCTCGCATTCCAAGTGTTTGGCCCCCGTGGGTCCAAAACCAGGCGAAAAAAAAGAAGCTGACGATCAACAAATATCCCGGATAGGCGTATTGCCCGGCGTTGAAAGCATGGCCGCCGTTCAACGGCAAGATGATTGCCGTAGCTACGAAAAGGATGCCTGCCAGTAGCAGCGAATCATATAGGATTGCTGCCAATCGGCGGGACAGGCTGGGCGCGGTATTTCCGTTAAGATTTGGATCTTTCGGCATCCGAAGCCAGGCTAGTGATGACGAATGACGTTAATAGTGGTGTCCATAATCATTCTTTCTCGGTAATATTGCATCGGGCAATTGACGATCCAAACTAGCTTTAGGTTGCGACTATGGACTATCCGGTGTGCGCTCTCCGCCGCCAAATTGAGATGGCCGTGTAGTAATGTTAAATACGGCAAATTTTTGTCCGAAGTACATCGCCAATGCAACCAATCCGCCAAGCATCAAGATTGAAACAATAACCGGAGGTCTATGGAACAGGAGGATCGAGAAATCAACGATAAACAAACTTGTCAACAATGGTGTAGCTATCAATTCATCTAAAATGGCTTTGAATTTCATTGTCTTATTATGCCCCATCATTTGGTGTGTTATGGATTATGTTACAATCGAATAATCTTAGCTCAGCTAAAAAATATCCTATCGATAAATTGAGTCTAAGCTGGAAAATTCTATCAACGTTTAATATTTGCAGTCCTAGATGGTTCTTGGCTAATTATCCGCTAAAAAAGGGGTCAGTCAAAGAAACCAAGTATAGTTATTTTCGTCACAGTAGGGCAGGAAATTATTGGCTGCTTTCAATCGGCTTTTAACGGCGATGCCTTGTTTAATATGGAACAACCAGGTCCTCTTTTGTTGCAATACTGGCTTTCCCCTAGTCTTCGTCAACCAACCGGATTTCTAATTGTACTACAGTTAATCTACAAGAAAAATTACTACAATTTTCTCATTTGAGTGCCTCGAAATTGTAATGATATGATATTAATCATTTGTCCAGAAATAGGGATTGACCGGTCATCTTTAGTTTTGTCAAAAATCTAGCCAAACGCATCAACAATAGTGCCGGTAAACCGCCCACCAGTAAAATATATCAGCGGTCCGAGCACAATATTTCACGCGCTCAAATCAGCGACAATGCGTTAAAAGTTTTATATCGGCTGAAAAAATCGGGTTATCAATCCTACCTAGTCGGTGGTTGCGTGCGTGATCTGTTATTAGGCCGCGAACCCAAGGACTTTGATGTTGTCACTGATGCTAACCCGGAACAAATTAAGGCGATATTTCGTAATTGTCGTTTGATTGGGCGCCGTTTTCGGCTTGCTCATATTTGTTTTGGTCGTGAAGTAATTGAAGTTGCCACGTTTCGTGGCGACGATACCGAAGGAGACCGGGTCGTCGAGAATGGGCGACTACTTCGAGATAATATTTATGGAACTATAGAAGAAGATGTTTGGCGCCGAGACTTTACCGTCAATGCATTGTATTACAACATCTATGATTTTTCGGTTGCCGATTACGTCGATGGTATGGTTGACCATGGTACCGGAACCTTACGCCTGATCGGCGATCCCGAGCAGCGTTATCGTGAAGATCCGGTGCGCATGTTGAGGGCGGTTCGATTTGCCACCAAACTTGGGTTTTCAATACATTCCAGCTGCGAAGCCCCAATCTTTAAGTTCTCTTCGCTTTTGCAAAGTATTCCCCCAGCGCGTTTGTACGATGAAGTACTGAAGCTATTTTTATCGGGTTATGCTGTTCAGACTTTCGAGATGCTTAGGCACTATCATCTATTCGAAAATTTGTTTCCGGAAACAGAACGCTGTTTGGCATACGAAGTCGATGGGTTTCCATTGGTATTCCTGGCTAAAGCGCTGGAAAATACGGATATCCGGATCGTTGAGGGAAAAACGGTCATGCCGTATTTCCTGATGGCTGCTTTCTTATGGGAACCGGTTCGAAAGCGTATCGAGAAAAACGTTGAGAAAGGTCTGAGCGAGGCAGTTGCATCCCAAGAAGCGGCTAAAGATGTCATCCAACAGCAAATTAAGCAAATTGCGTTTCCACGCAGGGTAGGAATGTCGATTAAGGAGGTTTGGCAAATGCAACTGCGTTTCAAGAGCCGACGGGGAGATCGTCCTTTTAAACTGTTAAGTCATCCGAGATTCCGTGCGGCTTTTGATTTTATGGTATTGCGGGCGACCACGGGAGAAGCGGAACCGGAGATTGCCGATTGGTGGGAAAAATTTCAGATTTCCGATGATGCCACTAGAAAAAAAATGACCCGAGGCTCAAGACAAGCTCCTAGAAAGCGTCGGCGTAACAGCAAAAGATCGAACAGGCAGATTACTGAATAAGACATGCGAAAATTGAACGGCGTGCACCGAGCACGTGCGTATATTGGGTTAGGCAGTAACCTGGCAAATCCGGTCGCGCAACTGAATCGGGCCAGAATAGCGATTGCAGATATCACTGGCGTGGAGGAAGATTGCCTGTCCGGGTTGTATTCCAGTTCGCCGATGGGGCCGGCCGATCAACCTGATTATGTGAACGCAGTAATGGCGGTAGACACCTCGTTAACAGCGCACGAATTGTTAAAGTGTTTGCAAAGTATAGAATCCGGTCAAGGACGCGTTAGGACTGGCGAACGGTGGGGACCTAGAACATTAGATCTGGATATTCTTCTGTACGGAGACGATATTATTGAGACCGCCGATTTAATAGTACCGCATGTGGGTATTGCCGAGCGTGCGTTTGTCCTTTATCCTCTCGCCGAAATCGCGACCGGTATTGTTATTCCAGGTAAGGGGCGGTTAAATGATTTGTTGGCAAAATGTTCGAAAGATGGATTGCAGCGAATAGAATGATCGAGATGTCTAACGGCAAAGGTGAGCGTTGGTCAGTGCGCCGGTTTGATTTGAAGATTCTAGCGCGTGTCTGCCAAATTTTCCGTGGTAGCTTGCGTCAATGAGCCTGACTGGGGAACGTCGCACTTTGACAATTATAGATCTTGCTCAGATGAAGGAGCGATCGGAGAAAATCGTATGTTTGACAGCGTACGATGCGAGCTTTGGCGCGTTGTTGGATAGGCAAAGTGTAGATGTGATTTTGGTCGGCGATTCCTTAGGAATGGTCATTCAGGGTATGGATACAACCCTACCGGTGACGGTTGATGACATGGTTTATCATTGTCGATGCGTTGCCCAAGGCAGAACCCGTGCGTTGCTTATTGCAGATCTGCCCTTCATGAGTTATTCGACTCCGGATTTGGCCGCAGAAAATGCAGCGCGTTTAATGCGCGACGGTAATGCGCAAATGGTTAAACTGGAAGGGGGCGCGCACCGGGCTGAAGCGATTCGACATATGGGCAAGCAAGGTATACCGGTGTGCGCACATTTAGGCCTAACGCCGCAATCTATACACCAACTCGGTGGTTATAAGGTGCAGGGTAAGGATGATATGGCGGCCAGAGCGATGCTTGAAGACGCGCAATTGTTGCAAGATGCGGGGGCAAGTCTGCTGGTTTTGGAATGTGTTCCGGCTGAACTCGCCGCTGAAATCACAGAAGTGTTGACGATTCCAACGATTGGTATAGGCGCAGGTTTGCAGTGCGATGGTCAAGTTTTGGTATTGCAAGACATGCTAGGTATTTTTCGCGGGATTCAACCTCGATTTTCCAAAAACTTTTTAAATGGAGCGGCGAGCATTGATGATGCGGTCAAAGCTTATGTGGATGCTGTGCGAAATGGAGAGTTTCCTGCGGCCGAGCATGAATTTTAACCATTCCGGCCCTGGAGGCCAGGGATCGACGGTAGAAATTCTGCCGATTGGTGGCCTAATTTGAGCCATTGATTCATGCAGGTTGTTGAAACACTGGCGGATTTGAGAGCCGAGCTAGGTCGGTGGCGGCAGCAAAACCAATCCATTGCATTGGTACCGACAATGGGGAATCTGCATCGCGGCCACCTTTGTTTGATCACGGAGGCCAGGAGGCGGGCGCAAAAAATTGTTGCGACCATATTCGTCAACCCAACCCAATTTGACGAAGGCGAAGATTTTGCATCCTATCCTAGAACTTTGGATGAAGACGCGCAAAAACTTCGTTCCCAATCAACCGATTTATTGTTCGTGCCTTCCGTTGAACAGATCTATCCACGTATTCCATGCACAACCGTTGAAGTCCCCGGCTTATCCGATGAATTGTGTGGCCAATTCAGACCCCAACATTTTGCCGGGGTAACGACCATTGTCTGTAAACTATTCAATATGGTTCAACCCGATCTTGGTTTTTTCGGAGAAAAAGATTTTCAGCAGTTGATATTGATTCGGCGGATGGTGGCTGATTTGGATATTCCAGTTGAAATAATTGGTGTTCCCACGGTGCGCGAGTCCAGTGGTTTAGCGTTGAGTTCAAGAAACGCTTATCTTTCGCCGAGCGAGCACAAACGGGCCCCGGTCCTGTTTCAGACTTTGTGCGATGCAAGGCGAGACATGGAAAATGGACGGCGTGATTTTAGAAATCTTGAGGACGAGCTATTGGAAAGATTGAGAATGGTTGGTTTTAAACCGGATTACTTTTCTATCCGGTGCGTATCGGACCTGGTGCTGGCGGAACCGGACGACCGTACATTGGTTGTACTGGCCGCGGCGTGGCTGGGGAAGGCCCGGTTGATTGACAATATTCAAGTAAATTTAGATAAATGAATCGGGCACCTTTATCTCATAGAAACGGGGATTCGGTGGGCGCTAGATTGGCACGCCTTATTGTCTGCTTGATCGTAGTGTTTTTTTTGCCGCTTTGCATTGCCGATAACGAGCCGACGTCTGGATCGATCACGGATGCGAAGCAACTAGATACTAATGGACTGAATTCTCCCCGAGAGACAATGCAGACCTTTCTCGATTCAATGAAATCGGTCGCCAGTGGCAACTCAGCGGTGTTGGGGCGAGCAATTGCCACTTTGGATCTATCGGAGATTAATTCGCTGATACGAGTTGAAAAAGGTCGAGATACGGTTTGGATTTTACGGGAGGTCCTGGAACGAACCGGCCCAGTAAACCTGAACAAAATCTCCAATAAAAAACAAGGTGCAACGGTAACTATTCGAAAATTTGACAATGGATCAATTGATATAGAGCGCCGCCCGAGTGGGCGCTGGCTTTTCAGTTCAAAAACCGTGAGTCAGATCCCCGCTATTCTTGACGCGCTACCCAAGGAAAATCTTGGAGAAAATAGTAGTGTGGAACGCGTGCAATTGCCCTGGCATCTGAGGTTGCGGGCGCGTTTGCCCAAACAACTGAAGCAAGCTGGATTTATACTTGAATTATGGCAATGGATCGGAATTCTGCTTATTATTATTTTAGGTTTTATTGCCGATAAATTGCTCAGTTTCACACTGAGGGCTTGTGTCCGATTGTGGCGCAAAAGGGGGCATATGGCCGAACTGTGGCTATTACCCGACGATTGGTTGCGTCCCCTCGGACTACTGGCAATGTCTGGCGTATGGTGGGGTGGTTTAAATGCGCTCGGCTTACCGGTCGATGTTTTTTTGGTGTTACTGGTCGCGGTAAAACTGCTCGCAGGCGTTTCCGGGATTTGGGCGGGTTATCGGATTGTCGATTTTGCTTCAGCTTACCTACAGCACCACGCACGGAGCACCAATAACAAACTTGATGATGTTTTGGTACCGCTGGCGCGCAAGACTTTGAAGGTGCTTGTCACCGTGGTTGGCCTGCTATTCGTGGCATCGAACCTGAATCTTAATGTGTCGGGCTTGGTTGCAGGTTTGGGCTTGGGTGGTCTCGCTTTCGCGCTGGCAGCGAAGGATATGGTCCAAAATCTGTTTGGATCAGTGACGGTATTACTGGATCAAAGTTTTCACGTCGGTGATTGGGTTGTTATCGGCGATGTAGAAGGGACGGTCGAGGAAGTTGGTTTGCGCAGTACCCGGATCAGAACTTTTTACAATTCAGAAATTATTCTGCCCAACGCCGCATTGATTACCGCGCATATTGACAATATGGGAAAGCGCCGGTATCGACGATTGAATTGTAAAGTTTCATTAACCTACGGCACTCCACCGGATAAGATCGAGGAATTTTGTGAAGCGGTCCGGGAACTTGTTCGCATCCATCCGTATATGCGAACCGATTATTTTCAGGTCTATCTAAATGATCTTGCTGCGTCTTCGTTGGATATATTGATCTACGTGTTTTGGGAAACTCCGGATTGGAGTACAGAGTTACGCGAACGTCATCGTTTTTTGCTGGATATGCTTCGAATAGCTGAGAAAATAGGGGTATCTTTTGCATTTCCTACGCAAACATTGCATTTACAGCGGGATATTCTGGAAAAAACCTCTACAAGCGAAGCGCAGAGCACGCAGGATCCCGGCTTGGCGATGGAAAATGCCCGGCAGGTCGCGCGTCTGGTAGCCGAGGAAGCTATTGATTTAAATAAAAAGCCTCCCCCCGTTAGCTTTAGTTAACCTGTATAATGTAATATCATCAACTATTGCCCATGAGAGGGGATTCGTGCATAATCTGCCTCCGCTTTTTGGGCAAACAGAGTGAGTTTATGCAAATAACTATGCTGAAAGCCAAGCTGCACCGAGTCAGCGTAACTCATGCGGAGTTAGAATATGAGGGCTCGTGTGCGATAGATGGCGTATTGCTGGATCGTTCGGGTATTCGTGAATACGAACAGGTCCAAATATACAATATCAATAACGGTGAACGCTTTACAACATACGCGATTAGGGCTGAGAATGATTCTGGAATCATTTCGGTCAACGGCGCCGCTGCGCACCTCGCCAAACCCGGCCACCTGCTCATTATATGTTCCTATGTCGGTTTGGATCAGAAAGAATTGATGAGTTTTAAGCCGCAACTTATTTATGTGAATGAGAAAAACGAAATTGTTCGTTCCAGCCATTCCATTCCAGTCCAAGCCGCATAGCGTTTAGCCGCGCAGGCTTCGGAAAACAATGAATCGGCCCTCCATGGTCGGTTATCGGTCGGCTAAGGTCAAAATAGACTTTGCTCTATGACAGTCGTATCTGCATCGCAGCCATGGCACGATCTCGAACGACACTGCGCGCAAATCCGCGATACGGAGATGCGTGCAATGTTTGCCGAATGCCCGGACCGTTATCCTCGTTATACCAGGGACGCTGCGGGCATATTTCTAGACTATTCCAAGAATCGGATTAACGACGATACATTACACTGCTTGTTCGCGCTGGCTGAGTATGCTGACGTTGAAGTATGGAAACGGCGCATGTTTGGGGGAGAAAAGATCAATACCACCGAGAACCGGGCGGTGTTGCATACTGCGCTGAGGAATCGTTCGCAGCGTCCGATTCTGGTTGACGGGCAAGATGTCATGCCTGACGTACGCCGGGTGCTAGGTTCATTGGGGCGCTTTGTCCATACGGTGCATTCTGGTGGTTGGAAGGGCTATAGTGGGGAATCCATAACCGATGTTGTGAATATCGGCATTGGTGGCTCCGACTTGGGCCCGTATATGGTGACCGAAGCACTGTGTGATTTTAGACTGCCATCAATCACCTGCCATTTTGTATCCAACGTGGACGGAGCGCATCTGGCGCAAACTCTCAAATCGTTGGATCCTAAAAGGACTTTATTCGTCGTAGCGTCCAAAACTTTTACGACGCTGGAAACAATGACCAACGCGCACTCCGCGCGGCATTGGTTGGTTGATCATAGCGGTTCCTCCGATCATGTCTCCAAGCATTTTGTGGCGGTATCGACCAATCGGGCCGAGGTAATGGATTTTGGTATAGACCCGGAGAATATGTTCGAATTTTGGGATTGGGTGGGGGGGCGCTATTCTCTGTGGTCCGCGATTGGCCTGTCAATTGCGCTGAGTATTGGCATGCACGGGTTTGAGGCGTTACTGTCAGGTGCCTTCGCGATGGACGAGCACTTCCGCACCGCACCATTGGACGAAAATATGCCGGTCATATTGGCGCTTATCGGGATATGGAATAGCAATTTTCTCGGCGCCGATAGTTACGCCATACTACCCTACGACCAACGTTTACACAGATTCCCAGCCTATTTACAGCAATGTGATATGGAGAGCAACGGGAAAACCGTACGGCGTGATGGCCAAGCTGTGGCATATAAAACTGGCCCAATACTATGGGGTGAACCCGGGACCAACGGGCAACACGCGTTTTATCAGCTGATTCATCAGGGCAGTCATTTGATACCAGCGGACTTTATCGTCGCGCTCAATAGTGATTGTGGACTTGAACTCCACCACAAACTTTTGCTGGCTAACTGCTTTGCGCAAGCAGAAGCCCTGATGACTGGAAAAACGACCAAGCAGGCCAAACAAGAGCTGGCGTCACAAGTTGACGATCCAGTTCAACTCGATGTGCTCGCACAGCATAAAACGTTCGTCGGTAACAAACCCAGCAATATGTTGTTAATTGATCGGCTTACACCAGAATCACTTGGCGCGTTGATTGCACTATATGAGCACAAAATATTTGTTCAGGGTGTCATCTGGGGTATCAATTCATTCGACCAGTGGGGTGTCGAATTGGGTAAACAGTTGGCGACTGAAATTGTTGAAGAAATTGACGGTGAACTCAAACCCGATTCTCATGACGCTTCTACGAATGGTTTGTTAAGACGCTACAAAAAGCAGCTTTAATATCCGTTAATTGGCGGAAAGCGATATCCAATAAGTTGATTAGATGTTGAGTAGGCCAAGCAATACCGCTTTGGAATATTCGTAAGCCGCAGCCGTCTGGCTTGCACGCGGACCGGCAATATTCAGCCTGCGTACGTTGTGTGCCTGCATAAATTCTAGAATTTGTTGCACGGCGTCTGATTCCAATACAGTTTCTGCGTCGATCAATAAATGTGGTTTAGCGTGGGTTACACACTGCTTAAGCGTTAATTCGGTACCTGGGCTTTTATCTATCCGACCGAATTTGAAAATTATCGTCGCGTCACTTTCGATGACATTCTGCCGGGTTCTCTCGGAATAACCGGCACCTACTAATTCCTGCAATGGATAGTGGGTAGGAATTTTGCCATTTTCCGCTAAGCGTCCCTCGGGACACCATCCATCGATGGTAATCCCATTTGCCAACGCGGCGTCCAATGCGCCTCGATCCGTCCCGGTTTGTCCGCCAGATATGATGGTTAGATTGTTGTGGTTTCGAGCTTTCATAAAGGAGTTCTATCTTTTGATGTTGGGCTCTAAGGATATCTTCATATTCGGACTATACTGAATAGATCAACGATTTCTAATCATAACCGCATGATAATTCGATTGTATTATTGCCAGTGACCACGTCTATCAGCTCTGCCATCGTATCCGAAACAGCCGAACAGACAACCCCAAAATCACTTGCAGGTTGGTCAAGATGGTTGTGTGAGCAGGAAATGCCGATTTTTTCGCGTACCGCTCAGCGAATCAATCAGGCTGTTGCCGATGAAAAGGCGGGCACGTTGGAAATATCCACGATCATTCTACAAGATCCAACTCTGACAGCCAGGGTGCTTAAACTAAGCAATAGCTCGATCTATAATCCGGCGCGGTTAAAAGTGGATACGATTTCACGCGCATTGGTCATATTGGGGTACAAAGCGGTAAGTGAATTGACATTGGCTTGCACTTTTATCGAGAGCATTGTTGTTCATGGAAATAAAGGACATGTCGATCGCGAAATTGGTAGGGCTTTGCACGCGGCGGTACAGGCCAAGTGTTTCGCGCAGATGGTTAACGATCCGGCGCCGGAAGAGGTTTTTATCGCCGCTTTATTAAAAAATCTGGGAAGGATCGCGTTTTTTTGCTTCGACAAACATGCTGCCGAAAAGATTGAAGCTCGAAAAACTGAAAAGGGGTGGACCCGAGATCAGGCAGAGCGGTCCGTATTAGGATTTTCGTTGGTTCAACTCGGCAGCTCGTTGAGCAGAATTTGGAAGTTGGGCGGCTTGATCGACGAGGCGATCTCTGGAACAGAATCCGATTCGGATCGTGTGGGATTGGTCAACGTTAGTCATGAGATCGCCGAAGTGTCCGAGCAAGGTTGGGAAGAAACAGAATTCCAGATCTGTCTGGATAAGGTTGCGAGTTTAACCTACCAGCCCAAAACAACGCTGGTCGAACTGATTCAGGAAAACGCAATAAATGCGGTAAAAATTGCCAGTCAATTTGGTGCACAGGATGCGGTCCAACATATCCCCTCGAATGCTGCGCAGGTCGTGGCAGAGCAGCGTGATGAACAAAACACATCAACTTACAACAATGCCGAGATGGAGCTGCAGATATTGCAGGACATTACTAATGCATTTTTGGGTCAAATAAAAATAAATGAAATCTTTGAAATGGTCATGGAGGGTATACACCGTGGTGTGGGTATGGACCGAACACTGTTTACGTTGCTTTCTCCCGATCGAACCAGTCTCAATGAAAAATCCGCATTGGGTTGGCCCAATACATCAAACCACCATCCCATACGCGTGCCGGTGGTTGGGCCGTCGCCCAACCTATTTTCCTATGCGATTGGGAAGGTGGATTCTATTTGGGTTAAGCCTGGCAAGAAGACCGACATAGATCGTCTTTTTACATCACAGGTATTGGCACAATTTGGCCATCAAGAATGTTTCTTGGGCCGGTTATCTTTAGGACGAAAAATTCTTGGGCTGTTTTACGCGGACCGAGGGTTATCCAGCGTAGCATTGGATCAAAAAAGTTTTGACAGTTTTAAACACTTTGTACAGCAAGCAAATCTGGCTTTGACTTTGTCGCAAACACGTTAATCCATGCCGTTGCCACTTTCGACGCCTTTCTTGGCCACCAATTTGCGGTAGTCGACCGAAATTTTCATCCCCATGAATTTGCCCCAAACTTTGAGCAAAATATTATTTTCTGCGGCAAAACCAAGCTTAAATTCCATAAACGTACGCTCTTCATAGCCGGGTTCTACCTGGTCTGTATCCAGTTGGAAATGGTAGATGTACAGTGAACCATAGTCGGTCGATTGTACTTCTAACGGTTTACCCAATACCGCAACAACATCCTGTACGACCGGCACTGGGGCTGTAACCTTGGGTAATTTGTCAAAACTGGCTTTGACCTGGCGTTTGGATCGAAATATGGTGGAGAATCCCAGTCCGCGCAATGATAGTTCCAGAAACGGTGCAGGGGTCATGGCTAGTAGGTTGGGCGGAAACGTCCAGCTGTCCAGTAATTTTTGTTGATTAAACCCCAACTGGTGCACGATATTTATCGTAGGTTCGATATATTTGCCGTCCCGGTCGATTTTTTTGAAATCGTAATACCAACGCTGTCGCTGCGGCGTGTTATTTTTCCAGCTGGGGTAAACCTTGCTAAGATAAATCAGGTCTTCAGCCGATACTACGGGTTCTTTGAAGGTTAATGTATATCCGCTATCGTCTACTTTGGACGAAAAATAGCGGTCGAAGTCCCCTAGCTGGTTTTTCAGCTCTAACAATCTTAGCCACACGCAGCTGCTCAGTGTCGTGAGAAAAATGCATAAAATTAAAAGTTTAGTGGCCGGTGTGGATTCAATTCTCATGAATTTCGTTTAGGCTACGGTAAATGAATTTGAATTGACTGTATCGGTGAAGTTTGAGTAGGCTTACGCCCGTCACGTACAGCTTAGGAACCTATGGATGAACACTAGGTGAATGAGTGAGTTGGGTCTAAAGCTGTAGAATTGTAGCCATTCTTGATTGATTGGGGACAATAGTTGTCAGTTAAGTCTTAGAATTGTGTAATGAATTTATGATTATTCCTATAAATCCAATACCACGGGTATGGTCTGGTTGTTAGCGTCGGTTTTAGCTCTTGGATAACAACAGCAAATTAACGCTGTATCCGGTTCCGGTTTGACCATCGGGGTTTCCAAATAATCGACTTCTCCGTCGACAATTTTTGTTTTGCAGGTTTGGCAAATTCCCGAGCGGCAGCTGTAAGCGGGTTGTACCCCTTCCATCTCGGCCAGGTCGAGCAATGATCCTTTGGAAGGATCCCACTTCGTTTCTATACCCGATCGCGCGAAGCGGATAGGGACGGGTGTGGAATTGTTGAATTGTCCAGTTAAAGATTCGACGCCGCCTGCATTTTCTTTGTGCAAATTTGTACCACGGCCAAAGAACTCATAATGGATTCGTTCGTCGGTAATGTTTAACGATTTTAATCCACCGTGTAGAGACTCCATAAACGAATTTGGACCGCATAAGTAGAAATCATAATCGTCCAATGGCAATAGCGACTGAATCAACGCGATGTCGATATGGCCAATGCTATCGTAGTCGCGGCCCTCAACGTCGCTGTCCAACGGATTGCTGTAACGCACGTGCGAGTTCAGGTAGGGCCAGTTTTGCGCTAGATTTTTCATAGTATCAGCGAAAGCGTGAACGCGGCTATTGCGGGTTCCGTGTATAAACCAAACGTGGCGGCTACAGCCGCAGCTGGCCGTGTTATCTGCCAGTTGCTCAAGCATGCTTACCATCGGGGTGATCCCAACACCGCCGCTAATCAATACAATGGGCCGGGTGCTCGATTCTTGCAGTGTGAATTTTCCTCGTGGAGACATCGCGCGGATCGTTGTGCCGGGTTTTACGTGATCATGAAAGTAGTTGGACGAAATGCCGGCCGGTAGATTTGGTTTGGCCGGTGCTTCTCTTTTGATCGATAGTCGGTAATACGATCCGTTCGGAGCGTTTGAAATTGTGTAGGTTCGTTGTACTTGCTGAGCACTTCCGGGTGGTCGAATTTCGATAGGTAAAAATTGTCCGGCTTTATGGCAATGGATCTCGCTGCCTTGTTTTGGTTGCAGATAGAACGATGAAATATTTTTGCTTTCTCGTTCAACCCGAACGACCTTGTATTCTCGGTAAACGTTCCCGTCGTTGCGTTCCGTTTTTTGCTCATCGACTTCCTGCCAAGAACCGGTTTTTTCCAGGCTTGGGGAATATTCCAGAAAGTTCCAACGGATCGGCATCCCGTTTTTGACCAGACTGGCTTGGTCAAGCGTAATACGCACCAATCGCTGGGCACCGTCGTAGGCTTGCAGCTCATCGCTTTTCCAAATAATGTTGGCTTTTCCGGTCAAATACAATAAATCACCGGACTCGAAATCTATAAACAACAAACCAGCAACCGGGTTCGCGCTGATATTGCCGAGAGTATTGAAATGATTGTTTCCGCTAAAGTCTGGAAAAGTAATCGTTTGGTCATCATCGATTCGCACAAATCCTGGCTTACCACCGCGATGGGAAATATCTGTACCGTGACTTGTATTCTTGGGGTTTTCAGAAAAATGGGTCGCGATATAGAAATGATCCGAATTGGAAATAATTTGGTAGGCTGATTTATCCAAGTGCTTCAATTCTTGTATCGGTCGAGGTGCTCCAATCGAGTTAATTTCGGCCAAATTACTGTATTGGCGGGACTGAATGTATTGCGGACAATTTCCGAATGTCTGATCAATTTTTATGTCCAATCCGTTCTCGCGGATTGCGATAACTTTTCCCGTCAAGCGATTTCGCCGGCGACTTTGATACTCAATTCCTAGTAGACCCACCTGTAACCCTAGACATAAATTTTCCTTCAATGGATCTCCGAATATCACGGCAGTATTAATATTCAATCTGTCTGGGGCGGGAGATTCGATGAAACCGGGGCAACCTGCCAGGACGGACGCCCAGGGACGTCCAGTCCGGTCGATCGACCCGATTAGCAAAAATGGTAATTGAGCGTAGAACGCCCGATGTTCGTCGGGCATGAAATCGCGAATAAATCGTTGCCCGATGCCTTCAATTTGCTCGCGTACACCAAGACGTGCCTGAATTTCGCGTTCTCCCCGGTGAAACGGGGAATTTTTCGGTCGATCCTGCATAGCGGTTTTCCAGTGTTTAATCGTGTATTGCTCAAACTAATTCAAGCGGCGGGTGCGATGAACTCGACTCGGATTCCCCCGGGAATTGCGCACATCATCTGGCGGGTGGGTCCGCCCAGTAGTGGTTCAGGTGCGAATTCTATACTGACGCCATTTGTATTCTGCAATCGTTCATGAAGATGATCGAGTGCGGCATCGTTTTCCACAATCAACGCCAAGTGATGCAGGCCGATTACGTTTTTCCGGTCGAAGGGCGCCGCGTTGACAGGATCTGCTGCTTGCCACAATGTGATCATTATATTGCCATCGGACAGAAATGCCGCTGGGTAGTCCGGAATCTCACCTACTTGATCATAACCCAAAGTTTCCATGAAGAATTTTCGCGTGGTATCTAGATTGGGTACCGTCAAACCAACATGGTGTGCGCCTTGTGTCATGGGGGGATTTGTAACATCATTCATATTCTTTCTCCTTTGGTTGAGTGCGGTTTCAGATTACGTTAATAGAGGCCAAAGATTAAGACGGTATTGGGTTCAATCATCTTTGCCTAGGAGCAATAATGTTTGATAGAGGCGGGTTGCGGGAATTTGTTGCGGTAGTCGAGCAGGGTGGGTTTACCGCCGCGGCCGATATTTTGGATGTATCGACTTCGTTTGTGAGCCGTGAGGTCAAGCGGCTGGAAGAGCGTTTGAATACTCGATTACTGCACCGTACTACCCGGGCTGTTCGGTTGACCGACATGGGTCGGATTTATTACCAACGGGCCCGTGAAATACATGATCGAATTGAAGCTCTGGAATCCGATATGGCGGATCTGCAGGAACTGCCGAAGGGCACGATCCGTATTACAGCCGCTGGTATTTACGCCGAACGTTACGTCGCGCCTGCACTAGCGGAATTCATGATCAAATACCCAGAGATTTCTATTGAACTCGATACCCGAATGGATGTGGTCGATATTGTCGAAGAGGGTTTTGATCTGGCGGTACGTATGCACGGTGCACTACCCGATAGCACATTGGTCGCTCGAAAGGTGGCGCGGCGTCGGGTCATGGTGTGCGCCAGTCCTGCGTATCTCGCTCGCCGAGGGCGACCTGAAACCCCCGATGAACTGACTTCGCACAATTGCCTCAGACTACCCCACATGCCCTGGCGTTTTAGCTATCCGGACGAAACCCGCTCGGTGAAAGTCCAAGGAAATTGGAAGTGTGATGACGGCAGGTCGCTGGTCACAGCAGCCGTGCGTGGAATTGGACTGGTTCGGTTAACCGACTACTATTTGGATGATGAGCTGCGGCGTGGCGAAATCGAAGTGGTGCTGGAACAATACGAAGTTCAAGATGCTTGCACATGGATCGTGTACCCGGAACGAAAACACCTGCCGACCCGGGTTCGGTTTTTGATCGACTTCCTTGCCGAACGATTAAAACGAGAGCGGTCATGAGGGGATGGAAACTGGCGTCATGCGCCATTGGTTTTTGAAAAATAATTGGGTAACAAAAAATAACGTGTAATCGTATGGCTGCGATAAATTTGAAAATTCCCGTGAACGGTCCTTTTGATCCTGCACGATTCTTTGACAGTTTGCGAATCACGTCTTTCGGTATGCCTTTTACCGTGATCGGTGCAGATATCGCGGTCAGAAGTGTTCAGGTACCAGGCGGAGCAGTGGTCGTTGCGGTCACATTCCAGTCTAATGATTCCGGTTACAAATTGCTCGCTGAGATTAGCTCAAACGTTAAGTCATTACTGTTAAACACTGATTGGCATGGTCAGCTTGTCCACATTTTCGGTTGCGACGATGCGTTGTCTGATTGCTACGCATTCCTAGGCCGAGATCGGGTATTCAGTCCACTAGTAGACCAACATTTTGGTTACCGGATGGTACGCGCCCCGGATATATTTGAAACGCTATTCACGGTAATTCTTGGCCAGCAAATCAGTGTGGCTGCTGCCAACGCGCAACGCCGGCGTTTGTTGGATTATCTTGCGGAATCTATAAGCTACAGGGGCCAAGCAGTTTCGGTGATGGCTGCGGCGTTGCAGGTTGCCGATACCCCCGTTGAGACCTTCAGGGATCTGGGTATCAGCCGGCAAAAAAGCCGCTATTTACGCGAGTCCGCGTGCTGGGCGGCTGAAGGGCGCCTAAAACGTAGCGTTCTGGATAAATTATCCAGGGATGAAGCGATAGACTATTTGCGCGGGATTCCAGGGGTTGGGTATTGGACTGCTGAGATTGTGCTGATGCGTGGGCTAGGCGATATGGATATCTTTCCGGCAGACGATATTGGTTTACAGAAAGTTGTACAAGCTCTTTATCGGATGGACCATAGACCAAATGCAACGGATCTTCGTGAATTTGCCGAGCGTTGGCGAGGATGGCGCAGTTACGCGGCGTTATATTTGTGGATGGAAAGTATGCCGAAGATCAAATAAATTGTATGTTTGTCAGACTACTACGAGTGATTCTGGCTGACGTATTTCCGGCGGTTGATAGGCTATTCAATATTGCGGTGAGTGCTTGCGGCCAATACCAAAATTGTTATAGGACATCCAGAAAATCACCGCTCTGATGTTGCCACATAGTGAAGTACCTGCCATGCATTGCCAGCAATTCCTCGTGACTTCCTTCCTCTACTATTTGTCCTTGTTCCAGCAGTAAAATTCGGTCCATGTTTAAGATGGTTGACAGTCTGTGGGCAATGACCAGCGTTGTTTTTTGTTTCATCAAGTCGAAAAGCGCGGTCTGAATTTGTTTTTCGGTGATTGAGTCCAGTGCGCTGGTCGCTTCATCCAGGACCAGTATTGGCGCTTTTTCGAGGAAAGCGCGCGCGATTGCGATTCGCTGTTTTTCACCACCGGACAATTTGACCCCGCGTTCTCCGACTAGCGTGTCGAAGCGTTCTGGCAGGCTCTCGATAAATTCCAGGCAGCCTGATTTTCGGGCGATTTCGTTGAGTTGTTCGTCGGATATCTTCCCACCCAAACAAATGTTATCCCGCACCGAACGATGGAACAGATCCGGTTGTTGCGGAACCAGTGAGATCTGTTTGCGTAGTGATGCGATGCTAAATTCTCGCGCATCGATGCCGTCGTAGCAAATTCTGCCTTGTTGTGGATCGCAAAAGCGGAACAGTAACTTGGTTAACGACGTTTTACCGGAACCCGAGCGCCCGACCAACGCGACCTTCTCACCTGCTCGAATGTCGAGATTGAATTCGTTGAACAAGCTCTGTGTCTGAAGTGTGGCGCTGGGATAACCAAAGCAAACCCTTTCAAATTGGATGCTTCCTTGCGCGATGCACAACGCTCGGGCATTAGGCGCATCTTTTTCAATATCCTGCTGGCGAAACACATCGGCCATTTCTGATGCGTCGGCCAGCGCAGAAAAGAAGTTGCGGAAATTTCGACCGAATTCCCAAAGCCGCTGGATTAAAATGAGCAAAATCGATTGGAACAGCACGAACTCGCCAACCTGGAAATTGCCTTCGCGCCATTTGACGATCATCAAATAGACCAGAGCCAGTTCAATCGCGAACGTCATTAGACCCTGTACGGCGAACGAGATGAACATCAGAATCCACGCGATTTTTTTTCGGCGGTAGGTTTCATTTGCCGTGTCGTCGACATGGGCTTGTTCGCGCTGCTCCAACGCAAAGCTCTTGACGATGAAAATGTTATTGATCGCGTCTGAATAGGCGCCGCCCAATTTGGAATTCCATTCGGCGACTTGTTTGTCGAAGCGCAATTTCCAGGTCGAATATCCAACGTTCCAGCTTATAAACGCAACAACCCACAACAAAAAGTAGCCAGCGAAATTGGTTTGCTGTTGTGAGAAGATTGTGAACGAAATGATGACCGCGAGCAGGTTATTGAAAAAATGGAATAAAAACCAATCCATGATAATTTCGAACGAACTGGAGAAACGGTTGGCTTTTTTGATCAAGCTACCTGAGAAACTATTCTCGTAGAACGCGTACTTTTGCTGCTGCAGGATTTGGAAGCAGCGCTTTTCCAGCAGTGCGACACCGCCGCCGTCCAGCGGTACGATGGCAACTTCGAGAAACCGCCACGATAACCAAACTCCACCGTAGAACAACGCGATTTGCCCAAGATTGTCCAACAGCATTGCCTGCGTATGTTCAGAAAAAGGCAGGGTAAGCCCGTTGGCGATGTTTTTGTAGAATACCGGTACGTACAAATCCAGCGTAGTCGCGCTGGTTAGTGCCGCGAGTGCGAGCGCGAAATAATACTTTTTTTGCCAAACGACGCGCCAGTATTCCCTTAATATGATATCCATGAAATTTATGCAGATGAATGGGGCATGATTAGGGCTAGCCTCCAACCATTATGCCGATGGGGCGCAGGACTAACTTGTTGCGAGCCTGGGCGGGTAGGTGAGGCCGCCGCTGGGCCTTATATTCGATTATCTTATTGGGTGCGGAGATTATTCCAGCTTAGGCCAGGGCGTTACGCCGTTTATCCAGATAGATTGCCAACCCTATGGTTATTGTGGCCAAAATAAATAATATCCACATAAAATATGGCGTCGTTGGTATTACGATCGCGGTCAGTCCGAGGAAATTACCCACCAGGCCAAAATGCCAGCCGATTCGCAGCCCATCGAGGTACGCGGCCAGCGACAATACCAGCAACATGACCAAGCCGGCGCCGCGGTCGTCAATTATATTCAGCTGTAAGAGAAGAAGGGTTCCACCAGTAGCCAGTAATGCACCGAACCAATGCAGCGACTGTTCGATCCAGACGTCGCGGATGATGTGCACACCTTCTTTGGCTTGCAAAAAACTGGTTGCCATGGCCGCTAATCCAAATACCAAAATCATTGCGATCCAATAGAAATAGCCATCCGTCGGTGAAAAATTCATCACACCGATCCCAACCAACGACAGCACAATCAATAGAATCATGATCGCTTCTTCAGCAATGGAACGTCGGTGCTGGTAAAAAAACTTTGCGGATTTTTCAGACTCTGACATATCGACGACCTCACGGTTTCGTACCAGTTTATCGCAAGGCCATAGTCTCGGACAAATTGATTGTGATGAATGAATTCAGAGCAGTATAGAGCTTCGAAATTACCATATGGTCTTTAGCCGTAGTAACATTGTCGGCGAATTGCTATGCTGTCGAGTCCTTGGTTGAGGTCTGGACCTAGATCGTTGCAGTATTTCTGCAATTCCTTTTGACGATATTCTGGTGTTTTCGTATTTTGCCGGACTCCGACAGGATGTGTGCAACTACCTGGTTGTGTATGCGTCGGTAGCATCGGTTTCGTTCTATTTCCGGTATGGCATGGATGTCAATATATTGGATCAATAATTACGAATCCGTTTGTTGTAGCTTTTTAAATCGCATTGAATGCGATTTAAATCTAAAGAATCTGCCAATGGCAGGGTTGATAGAGATCTGAATGCAGTAGCCTTCTAATAATAACAAGTTATGGCGCAATATTTTCAAATTCATCCAGAAACGCCTCAATTGCGATTGATTCGCCGTTCCGTGGATATTCTTCGTAATGGCGGAGTGATTGTGTACCCTACTGATTCTTCGTACGCTTTGGGATGCCGCTTGGATGATAAGCAGAGTCTGGATCGCATCAGGCGAATGCGGCAATTGGATGATAAACATAATTTTACCTTGGTTTGTAAGGATTTGGCGCAGGTCTCGGCCTTTGCCAAGACCGGCAATGATGCCTACAGGTTGATAAAATCATTAACCCCTGGACCTTATACGTTTATCTTAAAAGCTACCCGTGAGGTTCCTCGTCGCTTGCAGCATCCCAAACGTCGTTCGGTGGGAATAAGAATTCCAGAACACCCTATTGTACAGTTGCTGGTGGATGAATTAGGCGAGCCGCTTTTCAGTTCGACGTTAATTTTGCCCGGTGAAAAGGACGCGATTTCAGATCCCTATGATATTCGGCAGCAGCTGGAGCAATCTGTGGATTTAATCATTGATGGTGATGTGGTTAGCTATGCGCCCACGACGATCATCAATTTATCGGATAAAACCCCAGAAATAATTCGACAGGGGAAAGGTGACGTACGTGCATTAATGTAAATGCGGTTAACTGTTTTTGTAAACGGCCATCTAGTTATGTTTGGCTGCCCCTCAACACAGGCGACAAATCGGCTTAGGATTCATTAGGCTAAGCTCAGTCCTAAGGGTGGCTTTCTTCGGTGTATTGAGAACTCGATCGATACGCGCCCGCGAAAATTCGATATAATTCATCTATGGATAAACTCAATCTGGTCCAACAAATTTCCGTGGCGGTGCTGCCGCTATTATTTGCCATTACGTTACACGAAGTTGCCCATGGGTGGGCGGCGAAACAGTTGGGTGATAAGACTGCGATGATGCTAGGGCGCCTGACGTTGAATCCAATTAAGCACATCGATCCAGTCGGTACGATATTGGTGCCTGGATTATTGATCTTGTCCGGGTTTATATTTGGAAGTGGGCTGGGATTTATCTTTGGGTGGGCCAAACCGGTTCCGGTTAATTGGGAGCAATTACGCAATCCTAAACGCGATATGGCCCTGGTTGCCATCGCTGGGCCCTTAGCCAATTTCATTATGGCAGTTTTTTGGGCGTTGATCGCCAAAATTGGCATTATGCTGCAATCGCCTTTCGCCAGTGAACCGATGTTATTTATGGGTGGAATAGGTATAAGCATTAATCTGATATTAATGGTTTTAAATCTATTACCCATCCCGCCATTGGACGGTAGCCGGGTTATCTCCAGCATGTTACCCGGACCGTTGGCGTGGAAATACAGCAGAATAGAACCTTATGGATTTGTAATATTGATGGCGTTGTTGGTTACCGGAATATTGGGTCCATTATTGAGTTACCCGTTACCCGCACTGCAAAAGATGGTGACAGGATTGGCCGGCTTATAGCTGCCGTGTATGAGTATTCCCACCTCAACAGAGCTAGATGCTCAAGTATCGATTGCATTGGTGCAAGGTGCGCCGGTCGTCGAGATTCCCGATGATCTATACATTCCACCGGACGCTTTGGAAGTTATATTGGAAACTTTCGAGGGGCCATTGGACCTGTTGTTGTATCTGATTAAGCGTCAAAATTTGGACATATTGGATATTCCCATCGCATCCGTTTCGCAACAATACATCAGATATATCGAGATGATGGATGGATTACGCATTGAATTGGCCGCGGAATACCTGGTGATGGCGGCAATGTTGGCGGAAATTAAATCGAGATTACTGTTGCCCCGGCCGGTACAATCGGATGAGCAAATCGAAGACCCACGTGCGGAATTGATGCGCAGGTTGTTGCAATACGAACGATTTAAGGATGCTGCGGAACAATTGGATGATTTGCCGCGCAACGGACGGGATTGTTTTGACGGCAATGTTGGGCTCGATGAGATCAGCGTAGTCAAGCCGCAACCCACGGTCGAGCTGAAAGAGGTTTTGATCGCTTTCCAAGATGTATTGCGACGCGCCAAAAAAACGGCACACCATCATATTCAGAGAGAAGCGTTGTCGGTCCGTGAGCGAATGTCGATGATACTCGAAAGTTTGGGGAAAGTTGAGGTTCTGGGATTTATAGAGTTGTTCGGACGGGATGAGGGGCGGCAGGGTGCCGTAGTTTCTTTTCTGGCGGTTTTGGAATTGTGTAAAGAGGGATTGATTGAAATATATCAAGCCGAACCATTTGCAGAATTACGCGTTAAACCAGTTTAGAGATTATTGTGGATATTAAAGGAATTATAGAGGCCGTATTGTTTGCTGCTGACAAACCGGTGACCGTCTCGCAGATGCAAATGTGCTTTCCTGAATTCAGCCGCCCTGAAAAATCGATAGTGCGGGCTGTGTTAAACGAAGTCGCGAATGATTATTCGGATAGACCGGTTGAATTAAAAGAAGTGGCAAGTGGGTTTCGTTTTCAGGTTCGTAAGGAGTATTCCCCCTGGGTTTCCAGATTATTGGAAGAGCGCCCCGCTAAGTATTCACGAGCCTTGTTGGAGACCTTGGCGATAATTGCGTACCAGCAACCAACCACACGCGGCGGTGTTGAGGATATACGTGGGGTAGCCGTTAGCACGGGGATCATTCGAACGCTGTTGGATCGAGGGTGGGTGCGAGTTGTCGGCCACAAGGAAGTCCCGGGTCGGCCCGCGTTGTATGCGACCACCAAAGAATTTCTCGATTATTTCGATTTAAAATCATTGGCTCAATTACCCACGCTACGTGAGTTAGAGATTCCCGATGAAGAACCCGAGGAATTAGTGCCTGATGAACAGGCCACAGATAGAGAACCCGATGAAATCAGTCTATAAGGGACGAACCCGCGATAAAGCAATAGCGTCTAAAAACCCTGTACGCGAATTGAAACAACAAGCGGAAGATGCGACAGGCGTGGGAGATTCGGGAGAAAGAATTCAAAAGGTTCTGGCGCAATTGGGTTTGGGGTCGCGTCGCCAGGTCGAGGAGTGGATTAAGGACCGGAAAATCAAGGTTAATGGGCAGACCGCCCAATTGGGGGATAGGCTGCGAGCAACAGACCGCTTGATTTTAAACGGGCGCGCAATCGATATTTCTAAACGAATCAACGTGCCAACCCGCATTTTGATCTATAACAAACCGGCGGGTGAGATCGTATCGCGTCGGGACCCGGAAGGACGTCCGGTAATTTTCACCCAATTGCCCAAATTGCAAATGGGTCGCTGGATTTCGGTGGGCCGGTTAGATATCAATACTCAGGGTTTGCTTTTGGTAACCAATAACGGTGAATTGGCGAACCGATTGATGCATCCGGCCCGGGCCGTTGTGCGGGAATATGCGGTACGTGTGCTTGGCAGCATCGCGGATGATATTCTTGAAAACCTCAAGCAAGGTGTAGAACTCGAGGATGGAATGGCCAAATTCGACTCCATAAAAGCGGGCCGCGGAGAGGGAGTTAATCACTGGTATCGAGTCACGGTAACTGAAGGTCGGAACCGCATTATTCGTCGTCTCTGGGAATCTCAGGGGGTTTTGGTTAGCCGGTTGATTCGGATAGGCTATGGATCGGTCGTATTACCGAACAAATTGCGTGCGCGGACCTTTATGGAATTGGAGGAAAAAGAAAAGGCTGCTCTGATGGCGTCTGTCGATCTATTTGAAGACAAACTCACCAGGCAGCCAAATTACTCCAGGAGGCACAACATTACAAAAGGTACAACTCGTCGAAAAAATCGTTAAGCAACCACTGATTTATTTATTCAGTGGTATCTGTGACCGAAGTAGGGGTCACCAAAATCAGTAGCGTTAATCTATTGATTAGCGCGTCCGTAAATAATCTTAGGGGGCTTTTACAACTTGATTGCGTCCATTATGTTTAGCTTGATACATGGCTTTGTCCGCGTTAACAAACAGCTCTTCAACCGAGTCGTTGGCCTGTAATTGTGTTACACCCAAACTAATCGTGACGCTTACCCTAAACTGTTCTTCATAAATAAGTAGCGATTCAACCGCGAGCCGGATTCGTTCAGCCAATAGCATGGCGCCGCCGATGGCTGTATTGCTCAATACGACTACAAATTCTTCGCCACCAAATCTGAATACGATGTCACTGGCACGGACCGTGTTCTTTATGCTTTGTGCAACGGCTTTTAGAACGGTGTCACCGAAAGCGTGTCCATATTGATCGTTAATCGACTTAAACAGATCGATGTCCAGCAGCATCATCGACAATGGAGTTTTCTGCCGTCGTGCCAGGTCCCATTCGCGCTTGATGCAATCGTCCATGGAAATCCGGTTATTCAAGTTGGTCAACGGATCGGTATGGGCCGACTTTAACGCTTGACGGTATAACAACGCGTTACGCAGCGGATATACCAGGCAACAAATGGTTTCTTCGATTTGCTCGATTTCTTTTTCGCTAAAACGGCGTCTGCGCATCAATTTCAGTTCACCCAAATCGTCTTGCTCGACGATGAGCTGGTAACTGCACGAATGGTGCGCTGTAGTGCCGCCCGAAATGCTTAGGTTCTCTGCTTCGTTTGTATAGCTAAAACCGTTGTGCCCTGTAAGATGTTGCACCGAACGGCTGAATAATTTGAACAATTGCTCTATATTCAGTGTGGTTTGTAGAGCATTGGCGATTTCCCAACGTTGTGAGCGCGCTTCGTTGCTCTGATGAAATGTGGGGTGGGACATTATGTCAGTCGCGTGTGCAGATTCCTGAGTCATAACCATGCCTATCTTTATCGCTGTGTAAAATTCGATGAAAACTATTTGCAATGATTTAAGCGAATATCATGCCAGAATAAAAAATATATAAAAAACAGTATAATAGAGGTTTTTGGTCTAGTTTGAAGGCAATGCGGCGGATATTTGACGGTCCCGAGCGGAAAAATGTTGCCGAAATTGCAGATCGAGACTTGGGTCCAATAGTATGAACCCTAAGCGATTGAAAATATAACGTTTCCCCGGTTATTCTGGTTAATCCAACCGGCTTAGATCGATCCTGATCCATCCCAACATGGTGATTAGATTTATCTAGTCGGCCATGAAAAATGCGTTAATAATTTGATTATTAGGAATATTAGCCTGATTAGGAAGGTTCATTTTGACCGCGCACTGAAGCCAAACGCATTTTTCTTGATCAACGTGTCGTACAGGGACGTGTCACCTTTGGCTGGCAAGTTAAAGTAAGCGTCAAAATATCCAGCAACGCCGCGCCCGCATTTTTTGACGCGTCCTTATGAAAATGGTCAGGATGACTTTTTCAAGGTCGGCTACCTTGTCAAATACAAAATCGATGATTAACTAGGTAGTAAATGGTCGTTTGCAAAACGACAAACAAGGGTTAATGGTCCTGCAAGTTAATAATTAACAAAATATTTGTTAATTATTTCATTCTGAAGATTACAGGACTCCTTCAAAATTTGCATGAATTAGGGTTTAATCTGATTTAGTATTGCAGATACAAATATATGATTTCTGCCTCTATCTTAGATCTTGATCAAACGAAAGGCCTGACGGCATGATTTCATCAAAATCCAGTTTCTTGGCAGGATTGCTCGTATTTATTCTATCAGCGTGCGCAACTATGGATAACGACGTCGCGAAACGATTGAAAATTGATTCCAGAACGACCGAACGTTACCACTATTTAGCAGAAAATCCTTTTGGATACGGATTGTTGCATGAAGGTTACTTAATCGGTATTGAGAAAGCGAACAAGGAACTGATCTACGCTGCAGATGGGGACAATGATGACCCTTATTACAATCTCTTCCGAACCTACCCATCAAACCGTCACTCCGAAAACCAAAGTATAGATGCCGACCGAATAAGCCATCTTGAGAAGGTCATTGATGATTCTAAGGCGTTATTCGTCTCGCATATTTTGGCGTACGAACCAGACGATGCGGAATCAGCACGCGCGGAAACCAATGAACATTCGACCCAGAGGCGCTTTCGTACCCGCTTTGTTTACAACATTCATCCAAGTAACTATGGCGGGCAGACCTATTCTCCCTATGAAAGTGTTGAAATTATTGATTCGAATCCGAATAACGAATATTTAGCGGGTTGGGAGGCTTTACAGAAATCTTTGAGTCAAGAGATCCACGCAAAAGTAGAAAATGCGGCCGAACGTGGTCAACCGTATACGCATTTATTTATTGGCGCGATGGGTTGGGACAACGACCAAATCGAATCAGTAAACCGTTACAACGCTATTTTGGGCAACCTTATAACCGCTGCTAGGACAGACCGGGATCAGAGCGCGCGTTTTAATCCTGTGTTTGTGGGGATTACCTGGCCGTCGGTGTGGGGGTGGCAAAGTTGGTTTGATTTGGCTCAATTAGCTTACAAAGTGTTTGGATACGGTAATAAAGCCAACGATGCCGATGAAATTGGCTATACGCTAGCTAATTGGCTAGTCAATGACTTGGCGTTGGGAGTCAAAGTTCGGTCGCGCGAAAATGATCATCCGCTCAAAATAGTCGTGTTTGGGCACAGTTTTGGATCGCGAATAACATCCCGAGCAATGTTTAGCCGCTATTTGTTCAAAAATGGTGCGCCTTACCCTAATGAGAAGGTTGATTTACTGATCGGGCTGCAGGGTGCATTCAGCGCCAATCGGTTTATTTCGGGTGAAGGGGCAGAAGGTTCACCATATAGTGATTTTAAAGAGATTGGGACACCAATAATTATGAGCTGGTCTAAACATGACAAAGCCAATCCATTGGCGTATTTGTTAACCCGTGCGCCACACATTGGCGGATTTAGAGGTCACGAAGCAACAGTTGAAAATGTCCACGGCGTATTCGAACAGATCAAAGCGGAAGATCTGGTTGCGGAACATTGTTCGAAACTAAGAAGGGCGGATCGAGTGTTCATGGTGGATGCTTCTCAATATGTACTTGATCATGGTGACATATTGGATATTGAGATGGGTCGGCTCATGTGGACGGCAACTCAATGTATCGGCTTATAGGGCTGTATATTCGGTAGCAATTGGGGTTGTAGTTCGCTACACAGATAACGTCGGTTGTAGACCTGCTGAACGAATTGAACTTACGAACTCTGCTGTTTCTTAAGTACGTAGCCAGGATTTTGAAATATCGACCTTATAACATTCCCAATTCCAATTTCGCGACTTCGGACATCATGTCCTGCGACCAAGGAGGATCCAAGACCACCTCGACATTGACGCTTTGCACCCCGGGTAATTCTTTGACTAGACGTTCCACGTCGCCCTGGATAATAGGTCCCATTCCGCATCCTGGCGCAGTCAAAGTCATGGTGATTCCTACATTGTTTTGCTGTTCACCGATGGGGGTTACTTTGCAGAAATAGACTAAGCCAAGATCCACAATATTGACCGGAATTTCCGGGTCGTAGACGGTGCGCATTACTTCCCAGGCATTGTTTTCGATCGATTCCGGGTCCGTGCCATCAACGATCATCGCGCTTTTGGGTATTTCTTTGCCCAACGCATCTGCATCGGTGCCATCTATGCGTACCATGTGCCCAGATTCTGCAACCACGGTGAAATTATTTCCGAGTGATTGGTGTATCGTAACGATTTGTCCCTCGGCCAGAGCCATATGCTCTCCGTCTGGAATAGTGACTGCGTTGACATCGCGCTGCAGGACGGCGCTTTCTATTTCATGCATGGTATTTGGTCTCCACTGGTGCTTGCCTCGAAAACCTGACCGGTTTTTCCGCAACTAGCCGAACTTAACAAATAAATATACAGTTTTTCCAGCGATTCCGCAGCTGCTAAATTTTGTCGATTCTCGGCCGGGAACGCCCGGCGTCTAATGGGAGAGTCGATAGGCCCCGGTATTATAGTATTTACCCGCACAATACCGGCTGATTCCTGTTCGTCCGCCAAAATTTTTGCAAAGGCTTCCAGTGCAATCTTGGAAATTGCGTATATGCCCCAGTACGCTTTAGCAATTCGAGCAGCGGAATCGCTGGTGAATAGCACTGAGGCGTTATCGGCGGCGCGCAGTAATGGTAACAGGGCTCGGGTCAATAGAAATGGCGCATTCAAGTTGACGTTCAGAACACTGCACCAGCTTTGCAAGTTAATACCATCGAGAGGCCCCAGGACCGCAAATTTTGCGGCGTTGTGGACCAAACCGTGCAGCACGCCAAATTCGCTTTCTATGGTTGAGGCCAAATCGACGTAGTCTTTTTCGGTCGCCCCTTCAAGATCCATAGGATACAGCGCGGGTTCTGGCGAACCGCAGGCGAGTATATCGTCGTATAATTTCTCTAGTTCCGCTAAATTTTTGTCTAGTAGAATTACACATGCCCCGGATTTTGCGCAGGTTTTAGAAGCTACTTGGCCCAGTCTTCCCGCCGCTCCGGTAATTAGTATATTTTTTGCGTTTAGCGAACGCTGTGGATCAATCGAATTCATACATCATAAATGGTCGAATTTCCGCCAGAGGTGTAGGTTTCAAGCCTTCCGTTTGGAGCGCGATACTGAACGCATAATATAAATCTGGCGCGGTATCGGTAGATTTCAAGGTAGTTGTCGCATCAATAAAAAGATTAATGAATCGGTTGACCCACTGAATGAACGCCATTGTGATCGGTTTTATCAGGATTTAGACAAACCTGTGAGCACCAACTCCAGTTAC
>Ga0209992_10000129_pt1 | contig 105311 bp, 111 predicted proteins | sample 2SBtaG_2_FD_182564 | JGI IMG/M metagenome (GOLD analysis project Ga0209992, IMG submission 182564) | Deep subsurface microbial communities from Kolumbo volcano to uncover new lineages of life (NeLLi) - 2SBTROV12_ACTIVE470 metaG (SPAdes)... | ecosystem: Environmental > Aquatic > Marine >... | reverse complement strand
CGAGAGCGCTATACTTTTACTTAGAAATCTTCTTCTTTTTCAACTTGTCATATGCATCATCAGAACTGAAAAAAATACGTTCAGTCAACCGAGAAATAGACTCCATACTATCAGTAGAACTCAAATGTGGATGACTCTTGTTTTCAGTAGCAGATGGTGTTTTCTCTTGTTCATCCGTCGTTTGCGGATGTACCTCAGCAGTAGGATGTGTCATACTTAACTTTTGTAACATATCACCATGCTCTTGCTCTTCAGACTCAGAAAAATGATCCGTAGATTCTTCTCTTGCCGGTTCTTGTTGTGGTTGCGCCATTGTTTCTTGAGCCAAACGTGCATTATCTAACAACTGCTGCGTATCTTGTTCAGCATGTGTTAACGGTTGTTGCACCATTGTTTGTTCTTCTTGAACAGGTTCTTCTTTGATAATAGGATGTTCTTGTACTAATGTTTCTCGTTGTACCTCAACAGATTCTTCACGAACGGGTTCAACATGTGGAGGTTCTTGTTCTTGAACAGGTTCTTCCGGAATAAATGTTGGTTGTGGACGTTGTAATTCCTTCATAGAAATACCAGAAATATCAGCAACATCCTGTAAAATTTCAGCAGCAGTATTTTCCTTTTCTTCAACTGGTATTTGCTCACGCACTTCCTGCATAACCGTTTCCACTTCTTCATGTGGTGCAGGTTGTTCAATAGGTTCTTGTACTAATGTTTCTCTTTGGAGATCAACTGGTTCTTCATGTGTTGGTTCAACAGGAACTTCAGGCATACTTGGTGGGGTGTATTCAGGTTGGTACACAGGTTCAGGAATTACTTCTTGTGGTTCTTCTTCAATAACAGGTTCGGGAGTAACAGCAATTGTTTCTGATGCCAAAGGTTGATGTATTGGTTCTTGAATACTTGGTATTACCTGTTCTGGTTCATCTCTAGAAGTATCATCAACTTCTTCGTATTCTTCTACTTCGTCTTCTGGAATGGGATTACCATCTTCATCAACATACTCAACAACTTCATCAGTAGGATTACTCTGTTCATCTACTTCTTCATATTCTTCTACTTCGTCTTCTGGAATGGGATTACCATCTTCGTCAACATATTCAACTTCTTCAACAATTTCTTCATCATGAGAATCTACGGGAGCATGCTCATGGTTCACCACTTCTTCATTCGGTTTGGAATACTCATCCATGTCGAAAAATATTCACACTATCGTTTAAATACATTGTTGTACCAAAACATCGCTGTAGAATTTACTCTTCTTTCTTTTCTTTTTTCTTAAACTCAGTATACGAACTCTTGCCACAGGTTACTCTATCCTTGTGAACAGCCATAAACATACCAGGCCCTTCCTTAGGGGAAAAAGGATTCTTACGAACAAGCTTTCCATCTTGTATTGAATACATCTTCCACCGTTGTGATGGTACCTTATTCTTTACTTGCTTCTTTGCCATTTGACTCCTCCTTTGCTTCAGCAGGTTTCTCTTCTTCTTTAGGAACGTCAGCTTCTTTTGGTTGTTCTTCAGCAGCTTTTTTCTTTGCTTCATGAGCAGCTTTAATTGCTTCTTGACGAGCTTTCTTTTTATCAATAAACTCAGCAGCTTTTTTAGCATCTTCAGAATCATACACAAACGCACGAACTTCTGCATTGGTACTACCAAAACCATTGGTAATCTTTCTTACAGAAATAACTTCTTCTTTTGCTTTGGTTACTTCAGCAACAGCCTTGACAACTTCTTCGTTCTTTGGTGTCGGTGCCTTTGCATGTTCAATATCACACACTACTTCTTTCCTCTTCAATAATGGTTGTTTTATTTCTTGAATAAGTTTAGATTTCATTTTACTTTAATTGCGTATTCTCCCTTTGCTTTAAACTCTGCCTTTTGAGCAATCTCTGATTTTTCAACATTACAAATGAATACTCTTCCTTTCCAACTTTCAGAAAATTGGTTTCCCTTACAAATAGGACATGTTGGACCATCAACAAATAACTTACATGACTTACAGACTTTCTTCATTCTTTCTTAGCCGCCTTTCCTGGTTTTTTATCTTTAGCAATATCTTCCTTCACCCATTTTAATGCACCCAAACGATGTTGACGCATGGTCAATCCAATCTTAGGATTACTCATATCTTTATATGAAGCAGCAATAATTTTAGCACGACACATTTCACCAATCTTTAACGAACGCTTATTTTCTTTACCCGTTAACACATTACTTTTTGAAAATGAAACATAATCATTCATGGTTTGAGAAATATGAATCATACCATCAATCGGACCAATACCCATAAACGCACCAAACTCACTAATCTCAGTAATTTTACCTAAGACCGTTTCATTAATTTCAGGTTTGAATGTTAACACTTTATACATGGTATCATAATAAGCAGCGCCATCACCAGGAATAATAATACCTTCACCAACACTTAACACTTCAGTAACACCAATAACAGCACCTAATTCTTTGGAAACATAATTTTCAAATTCCTGATTTAAACTCCGTAAAATAGCCTTTTCGGTATCATTTCCAAACTCTGTTGGCGGTACTCTGATGTGACTCCGTACTTCTAATTCATAGAACATTGTTCAATTGCCTAATTTACGCGTTTAAGGTACTTCCTCTGGCGTATGGTGATAATTCCCACCCGTCTCTTTTTAAGCTTTTCTTTCAGTGCTTTATCCTGGGTAGCTACGAAAACACCCTCATGAGCCGTCGCATAGTCGATGAGATGTTGATCAACATTCTTTGATCGATCTGTTGTAATCTTCTTAGCGTTCATTGTCTTAAGTAATGCAAGAACGATTTTTTCTTCAGGTTTCTTTTCTAACTCAATAAGCGTCTTATCAATATAATAAATTGTTACTTTTTCAGATAATTCTTCTCGTAAAGACTGTTCAATATCAATACCCCAACGTGCAGCTGTGAGTAATGTTGAAGTGTCTATAATAACATCTTTCATTTGATAACCGTGGTACGAATGTTTAAATACATGGTGGTTTGTTTGTACCCTATGAGGTGTGTTCGTAAAGGCCAAGCGGCTATGGAATTCTTAATGACCTATGGCTGGGCACTTGTTGTTGTCCTTGTTACCCTTAGTGCACTTGCATTTTTTGGTGTACTAACACCTTCAGGTGTTCTTCCTGAAACATGTTTTTTAGGACCTGGTTTTGCTTGTGATGATTTTAAAATTAATGAAACAGGAGTGTACATGTCTGTCATCAATGCACTAGGAAAAGACTTAGATGAATTTATTATTGTTGTTAACAAAGAAGCACCTTTGAGTTCTGAACTTTGCGGTGGACGTATTGGTTTTGCTCGTATGAGTATTGATAGTGGTGCGGGGATTGAATCATATCCTTTTGATGGTTTGGAACCTGGTGTGAATCCGGGGCCTTTCAAAGATGGTCAAACACGGCCGATTTATACACTGAGAAATGTTGCGAATCCAAATCCCAACCATGTTCAATTCATGGGTTGTAAAGGAGATTTCTTTACCGTTCAACCAGCGGTTTGCTCAAACTTTATTGATACGGGAAATGCAGGTGGCAGTTTTAATCCATATGGTTATGTTCTTTCACCACCAGGTATTGCACCACCAACCGTTGTTAATGGAAATGTTTGTACTGAAGATAATGAAGATGGGCTTGAAGGTCAACAAGGTAACTCACTTGATTTAGACTTTGCTATTATCTACCGTGCTGTTGGATCTACTATCTATCATCGACGACAAGGATCACTCGCAGTAACCGTAGAATAATCCTTTAAAAATGACCAAACGTTTTTATAGTTCACATTCTTATCAATAGAAAGTGAATACAGTTACCGACGACAAACTTGACAAATACTTTGACATCACACAACGAGCACTTACTAAAGCAACCGAAGCAACTGAAAAAATACATACTGACGGTGCACGTGCAGACTTTCTCGATATGATACAACGATATGTTTCTGATGCCAAACACTTCCGCGAACAACAAGATTATGTTAACGCTTTTGCAGCCATAAGCTACGCCCATGGCTGGCTTGATGCAGGTGCACGCATAGGATTATGGGACGTCCATGATTCAACATTGTTTACGGTGGATGATTAGTGGTTGCTGTAGTATCTCTTGGTGGAGAGGGTGATGACCTTTCTTCACACGTTGTTGACCAAACTATTCGCCGTGGATGTCTTGCTGTACTTCGCCCTCAAGAACGTTTTCTTCTTGAATACATTCTTGATTCTGATGACATTAACTTATCTGAAATTGTTCGTGAAAATCCGCTTGAAGATGTTTGTGCTGGTGTGGCACTTATCTATTCTACCCTTGTTGCCGATGTTGCCCAAACATTGATTTTGGAGCAAACATGTGCAGTGGAGGACTATCAATTGGCATTTGCTTTTGAAATGCGACGAGATGCCTATGGTTTACCTCATCCTGAAATTTATTGTCAAATATTTATGGGACTTGATGAGCCAATAAATCTTCTTCTCGAACCAGACTCTTATTTTGGTGTAGTGTTAGGAGATTGTTCTTCTGATCTTAGATCACTTGATCGTAAAGACCTCTCAGACTTTTCTTATGATTTAAGTCCTAGTGAATGGGGACTCTATGAAGCTATGAAAGAAGATGCTCAAGAGTGTGTGTCCGCTCATGGAGCATGGAGAATACCTGGAACTTTTGATGCCATGTATGTTGCTGCTATGCGTAGTCTTGCTGAAGTTTTGGTACAGGATCCTGATCATCAAACATCCTTCTTAGATTTTGATATCTCTGCACACTATACTCCACAAAAAAGCCCCCTTGATGAACAAACAAGTATTAGCGTTACTGTTTCTTCACCCCACCCTGTTCGGTCAGGAATTCCAACACAATTTGGATCTGATACAACCCTTGTTCGTTGCCTCTATGAATTGCAACAACATCCTTCAGACTAGCAAACACATATAAATTCTTACGTACATCATAAATTAATGGATGTAGAGGTGATCAGTCTTGGTGGAAGTCTGTTATTTAATGGACTGGATGTTAATTATACTTATTTGAATAAACTCAAACGATTACTTACATCATACCCTGGCAAACGATTTGTTATCGTTGTTGGTGGAGGTAGTATAGCACGAACATACATGACTGCGTTAGAACATTTTAACAGTAACAAAGAATTTGTTTCACACTTTGGCATTGCAATCACACGAACAAATGCACGGTTAGTTGCTAACGCCTTTGGACGTCTATCAAATACACGTACATTACCAAAGTCTTTGAAAGAAGTAAAACACTTATTAACAAAACATAAAATTGTTTGTTGTGGAGGATTACGATATGCAGATAATCAAACAAGTGATGGGACTGCAGCACAACTTGCACGATACTTACGAACACGCTTTATTAATTTAACAAACGTTAAAGGATTATGCACAAAAGACCCTCACAAATATAAAGGGGCTAAACTTATTCCACGTATTAGTTATCGGGAATTTGACAAAGAAGTACGAAAATTATCTTTCCATCCAGGACAACACTTTGTTTTAGACCATCATTCTTCAACAATAATACACAAAGGAAAAGTGCCAACAACAATACTTGGTAGCAATCTTACCAATGTAAAACGATTCTTAGATGGGAAATCATTCATCGGAACTACTATTAACTAAATCTGTAAGTTGTTTGCGATATGGCTTACTCATTAATAATAATGGTTTCAGTACATACGAAGTAAATGCTGTAATAAACTTTTTTCGTGCATCTCCCACCCTATCTGTTAATTCACCAATTTCAAAACGAATATTCCAATCACCCTCATGACCACTTGTTTCCATACGTGGAAATACTTTTTCAAAACCGGGAAGTCTTTTTTCTAAACGTTTGTATGGGCTTCCTTCCATTTCAAACAATCTTCTTCCTAAACACTCTCGTACATACCTTCTTTCTTCTGCAAACTCTTCATTTCCTATTTTTTCTGTATGTCGTACACCAACATCTAAATGTAATGAATCTCCACCATTGTGGATGTCAAAAGTTAATACTAAATCTGCAAGACGACAACTTGTTTGTGAACCATCACTGTTATGTGGAACAACTTGTTGACCCGTTGTCACTGTTTCAACTGCACGACTAAGAAAATCTTGATACTCTGGTAATTCAATCATACTGTGTGTAAACCCCGTTTTTGGGAAGTACCCGAACCTTAAATACTCTTTTATACTTTAGTTTTTTTACAACACTATGAAAATCATTGCAGTAACAGGAAGTGCAGGAACAGGAAAAACCATGTACGCAAAGAAACTTGCACGTACACGTGGTTTTTTATATTTTGATAGTACGCAGTTTATTAAGGATTATAAAGTATATACAGCATATGATCGTTCGTTACAAACGTACGTTGTTGATACAAAAATATTTGTTGCAGTGTTAACAGATGTTCTACAAGGATTTGTAAAAGAAGGATGGAAAGGTGTTGTTGTTGATGGACACTTAACACATTACTTACCTAAGAAATTAGTTGATCATGTTGTTGTCGTACGGTGTGATGTAAAAACATTACGTAAACGGTTAACGAAACGAAAGTACAGTGCTAAAAAAATAGAAACTAATGTTGAAGCAGAGATAATGGAAACATGTTTGATAGAAGCAGAAGAACAAGGACATACAATTAACATTGTTGAAGGCAAAGGATTAAATAAACGCATCCAAAGGAAGAACATATGATAGACATCGTTCAATGTGTGGTTACAGAGAAAATAAAAGGCCATGGTAAAGCACTTGGTTTTTCAAAGGTGATCAGTAAACCTGATGTGCTCATTAAAGAAGGTGGTACTGATGCACAAAATCGTGCTTTTGTTAGTGATCCAAGTATTGATATTCTTATGAATCCAGAATTGAAACAAACAAAAGATACGGTGCATCAACGACGATCAGGATTAAATCATGTTCTTGCAAAACTTGCTAAGAGACACCATCTCGCTATTGGTTTTGGCTTTGCATCGTTATTGCATACAAAAGATGTAGCACGTGCACAAATACTTGGACGCATGCGACAGAACGTACGAATATGTCGACAATTTAAGGTTCCTATGGTTGTGTGTTCGTACGCATCTAACATAAAAGAACTCCGTGGCGCTAAAGACTTACTATCATTTGCACGCCTTATTGGCATGAATGGCAGCGAAGCCAAACAAGCATTACACTGGAAACGACCTCTGAAGAAGATCAGAATAGCTTGATCACAACCCTTATAAAGCATATAACTACTGCTGATTCTGTATACAAAAAGGAAGAACGTTTATTCTTCGTTCATTAAAACGATGCAAAAAAGACCTGGTTTGAAGGTAATTCAACCGACATTAAAAGAAAAGAAACGGTATCTTGTCTACTCAACGAGCTCTTTTGGCTCTTCAGCACCTAGTGCAGGAGCACTCCAAAAAGGCATAGAGCAAGGAATGCTGGAATTTTTAGGCGATAATGGCTATAGTAAGGCAGGCATAATGTTTATTAAGGGAACAGGCAAAAAAGGCATCATGCGGATCGATCGATCTGCCGTTGACGACGTTCGTACTGGTCTCATGACTATTACATCAATACAACGTCAACCAGTAACAATCACATGTGTCGGTCTTTCAGGCACCATTGCCAACGCAACGAAGACATACACATCACATGGAGGAGAATAACAATGCAAGCAGATGAAATGAGCCACCAAGCAATGGGCTACGACCGAGCCAGCACTATTTTTAGTCCGGACGGAAGACTCTTACAAGTCGAATACGCACGAAAAACCATCAAAGCAGGAAGTACTGCCGTTGGTGTTACGTGTAAAGATGGGGTATTAATACTCGCAGACAAACGCGTTGTAGAAAAACTCATCGTCGGTAAAAGTGTTGAAAAAATATTTCAAATAGACGATCACATGGGTGTATCCGCTTCGGGTATCTTAAGTGATGGACGTATTCTTGTTGAACGTGCACAAGTATTAGCACAACAACATCGAGTAACCTATAATACGCCTATTAATACAGAAACATTAGTCAAAGATATTTGTAATACCAAACAATCGTACACACAAGTCGGTGGTGCACGTCCTTTTGGTGTTAGTTTAATGTTCATGGGTGCAGGAGAACACAATCATATTTTTGTCACCGATCCAACAGGAACATTCTTTGAATACAAAGCAACAGCTATCGGCGAAAAAGACGACGCTGTAAAAGATATTCTCAACAAAGAATACAAAGACAACATGACATTAGATCAAGCATTAAAACTTGCCATGAGCGCATTAAAACGTGCACTTGGACCAGAATTTAACATTGATCGCATTGATGGAGCTGTTGTTGATGGAAAAACACAACAATTTCGACGCTATAGTAAGGAGGAACTAACAAAAGCTTCCAAGTAAGTTTTTGTTTATTCTATTATTATGGTTGCAGTCGATCGCGCAGTCATCGCACGCCTCAAGAAAGCAGGCAGACATTTTGAAATACTTGTCGACTGTGATAACGCGCTCGCATTCAAACAAGGCAAAGCAATTCCTTTAGAAGACATTCTTGCCACCGAAGACGTTTACTTTAACGTCAAGAAAGGTGAGAAAGTTAGTGAAGGAGATTTACGCGCCGCTTTTGATACGGATGATGTCCGTAAAGCTATAACTCAAATACTTTTGAAAGGTGAAATACAGCATACAGCTAAACACCGTGACGAAGAACGAGAAACAAAAAAGAAACAACTTGTGAACATTATCCACACAAATGCTGTGGATAGTAAAACAGGATACCCGCATCCACTTGAACGGATTGCAACAGCGTTAGAACAATCCAAATTTCGATTTGACGATGACAAACGCGCAGAAGATCAAGTAGACGATGCACTTAGTGCATTACGGGAACTGTTACCCATAAAATTTGAAAAAAAAGACATTGCTATAACCGTTGCTGCATCTTATGCAGGACAAGCAAAGGGTGTTGTTCACAAACATCACGTGATCAAAGAAGACTGGCTTGACAATGGCGCATATACTGCCACTGTTCGTTTACCAGCAGGTCTTGTTGATGACTTTTTTGCCACATTAAACGCCATAACACATGGCGATGTAGAAAGTACAATACTTCAAACAATAGATTAGGAAGTGAAAAATATAAAATGGGAAAATTATTTGTAGAAGAAAGACAAATTGTCATTCCGGGCGATCAACTCGCAACAGGAATGGACTACCTGCCCGCAGGTGGTGCCTATCGTAACGGAGAAGATATACGTTCATCCGTCCTTGGTGTTCTTACAATGAATGGAAGAGTCCTTCGGGTCATTCCACTTAAGTCACAATACCGACCACGATCAGGCGACATGGTCATCTGTAAAATTGCAGAAATGACAAACAACGTATGGTTTGCACAATTAACGGAAAGCCGTGATGGTGTATTAACACAACGTGAAGTGCCAGAATATATCAACGATGGCGACGACTTATCACATTATTATAATTACGGTGATTACGTCCTTGCAAAAATTGTTACTGCAACGCGCACAAGCATTGCATTGACATTGAAAGGTCCAGGCTTACGAAAACTTCGTGGCGGACGTTTAGTTGAAGTTAATCCTGCACGTGTACCAAGAATTATTGGTAAACAAGGCAGTATGATTGGCACTATTAAAGATAAAACTGGTTGTCGAATGATTGTCGGCCAAAACGGTGTAGTCTGGTTACAAGGTTCGCCACAACAAGAAGGCGTTGCTATGGCAGCGATCGATCTTATTTGTGAAAAAGGACACTTGCAAGGACTTACAGACATTGTTGGTGCATTCATTGATGAACGTATGAAAGATGTTACTGATGTTGAAGAAGTATCACACAATGATGCTGGAAAAATGCATGCTGATGAAGAACAACCAACACGCACTGCGCGACCACAACGATCGGAAGGACGATCACAGCGAGGTAGAAGAGAATGAGCAAAATAAAACGAGCCGAAGGACGAGCCGTTGACGGATTACGTCCAATGGAAGCCAAAGTTGGTGTTGTTCCAAGTGCAGACGGTAGTGCCATGTTTAAGATTGGTAAAACTATTGCTATTGCTTCTGTTCGCGGACCACGTAAGTTACATCCAAAATTCTTACAAAACCCAGAACAAGGAAGACTTCGTTGTTTTTACAACATGGTTTCTTTTTCTGGTAGCGGCGATCGTGTCCGACCAGGACCTAATCGACGTACGAAAGAAATAAATTTGGTTATGGAAAGCGCATTAGCGCCAGCACTTAACTTGAAACAATTTCCAAACTGTGCTATTGATGTTTTCATCAACTTAGTACAAACAGATGCAGGAACACGATGTGCAGCAATCACTGCTGCTGCGATGGCACTTGCAGATGCAGGTTTTGAAATGAAAGATATGGTAGCAGCTGTTGCTGTTGGTATGAGTGGTGGCAACGTCATTGCAGATTTAGATTATATCGAAGATTCTGCAGAAGACGGTGTTGACATTCCGATTGCAATGATGCCCAACGAAGGGAAAATAACATTGTTACAATTAGATGGAAAGATTGCACCAAAGTCACTTGACGAAGCGTTAAAACTTGCAAAAGTTGTTTGTAAAAAAATCTATGATGTACAACGGAAAGCACTTGCTGACCATTATACCATCGCAGATGAACCAACAAAAAAAGTAACGAAAAAAGCTACTAAAAAAGCCAAGAAGGAGGCTAAAAAATGAGTCAAAATAGAATCATGAGAGATCACATTCGTGCACTTCTTAAGAAAGACGCACGTCCAGATGGTCGAGGCTTCCTTGACTATCGTACGTGTTTAAGTGTTGAATATGGTGTCTCACCAAAAACAGCAGAAGGATCTGCCCGTGTACGCATTGGTAAAACAGATGTTATAGCGGGTATTAAACTTGGTCTAGCAACACCCTACCCTGATCAGCAAGATCAAGGAACCATTATGGTTGGCGCTGAATTAACACCTTTTTCAAACAAAAACTTTGAAATGGGACCACCAAGTATTGCGTCAATTGAATTAGCACGTGTTGTCGATCGAGGGATCCGTGAAAGCGGCGCTATCGATTTGAAAAAACTCTGTGTTAAAGCAGGCGAACAAGTATGGCAAGTCTTCATTGATATTTATCCTATCAACGATGATGGAAACTTACGTGACGCAGCATCACTTGCAGCACTTGCAGCATTGAAAGATACACTCTTCCCAACATTGGATAAGAAAACAGGAATGGTTGACTATTACACAAAAACGAAAACCAAATTACCATTGAATGATGAACCGTTAGAAATAACTGTCATTAAGATTGGTGATACGTTCCTTGTTGATCCTACATTGGAAGAAGAAGAATATCTTGACGCACGTATAACTGTTGCCTTGTTAAAAGACGGCACCATTTGTGGAATGCAAAAAGGTGGCACTGAAGCACTAAGTACTGAAGACATTAGTCAGATGGTTAAGATTGCTGGTGACACTGTTAAAACATTACGGAAGGTACTCTAAATGAAAGTAACGAAGTATGAAAAAGCCCGCATCATTGGTGCGCGTGCTTTACAAATTGCAATGGGTGCACCCGTGTTAATTAAGTTGACGCCGGCAACCCTTGAAGATGTGCGGTATAGTTCCGTCGAAATTGCTAAGCGCGAATTCGAAGGTGGCTTATTACCCATTTCTATTAAACGGCCTTTACCAACAAAGGCTTAGTTTTCTTTTTTTTTTCTTAGGTGCATAGCGTGTACGCTTTTTTTTCTTTATTTTTCGTTTTTGTATACACTTTGTAATGGTTATAAATCATTTTAAAGGAAACGCGTGCTTATCCTTAGATAATGTTCCTAATTATTCTAGGGAAAACGGAGGTGAATAATAGTGGCTGGTTTTTTGGGTGAGACAACGACATCGATCATCAACCCGCTCAGTGCAGTCTGGTACTCTCTTGTAGGACAACTGCCTGGGATTGTAGCTGCGATAATTGTGCTCATCGTGGGTGGATTTGTCGCTGTTATCTTAGGACACGCATTACGTGTGGTTCTTGAGAAGCTCAAAGTTGACGATTACGTTCGTAAAGCTCGACTCACTAAGACAATCGGACATACACATGTGCCAGCAGTGGCAGGTGAAATATTTAGGTGGTATGTAATCATACTGTTCCTACAACAAGCAGTTTCTTTGGTAAATCTTGGAACACTGAGTGTATTGTTAGGACAATTTGTAGCATGGTTACCTCATGTAATTACAGCAGTCATCGTATTGCTTTTCGGAATAGCCGTAGCAAACTATGTCTATTACAAAACATGGGAACACTCTAAACAAAAAGGCGTTAAAGCAAGTGCAGGCATCTTGAAAGCTGTGATAATCTTTATGGTATTATTAATATCATTAAAGCAAATCGGCGTTGATGTTGGTATCCTTGAGCATACATTCTTGCTCATCATTGGAGCCCTAGCAATCGGAGTTGCATTAGCACTCGGAATTGGTCTTGGCCTTGGTCTACGAAAAGAGTCCGAAAACATAATTAAAGGTATTAGGAAAAACTTCTAGTTTTTCCTTCTTTTCTTTTTTTTTCTTTTTTTTAATTTTACATTAGCTTTTTATAGCTCATTGTTTCTTTTGTGAGTATGAAGAAGGGGCAAGGTGCAATAGAATTTTTAATGACCTATGGGTGGGTTATGGCTTTAGGATTAGTTGCTATAGCTGCATTATCATTCTTCTTTGGATTATTTTCCATAGACAACTTTGTTGCAGATACCTGTAGTACGGAACCAGGCATGAGTTGTTTAGATGCGACCTTCTATACGTTTGATGATCAAGTAGCTGGATATGATGGATGGGGTTTGATTGGTTTTTCTTTTACGAATAGTCTTGGAAAAACAATAACGCATGCGTACGTTGTTATCGATCCTGATGATCCTTACTGTGGTGGACATTTTGGATTTTTGGCATCGCCACCATTTTTAGATGTTATGAAAAATGGTGACACACGTCTTGCACAATTTGTGTTACTTAATTATATATGTCAAGTAAGTGATGATTGCACAAAGCCCCCCAATCAGCTTAGTCCGTATAAATATTGTTATCAAAAACTAAATCTTTGTTTGGATAATGAAGATGTTGGAGGTTGTGCTCTTAATCCTGCTGGTGTTAGTTACTGTGTGGATCATAATGTGCCTCATCCGGATACAGGGTACCCTATCAGTGCACCTAACTTTGCTTGTATTGATCCAGAAACTCCTGGAACTGACCAGTGTTATGCTATTCCTTCATTGTCACGTATGGATTATTTAGTGTGTGGTTGTTATGGTGGTGCCTGTCCTCAGGCTTCTGCTCAACCATCTAATGCTGAATTACAAGGAAGCTACAATTGTTGTGATGCCAGCTTTACTCATGGGGCAGCAACATTGCCACCGTGGATTCAACAAGGTCTTGTGGGATCTGGTGGTTTTTGTCCGGGATATAATCTGACTACACTTGATCCCTACCCTAATTCTATTTGTCCAAATAGTGTTATGACAGATATAGACGTCTATGATGTGGACTTTACCATCGTCTATAGGCTACTTGATTCAAGTATTTTCCATCATAAAAAAGGTAGTCTACGGTTACAAAATGCTGGAACAACAACAAAACTATCCTCTGGCATCACCTAGGAGATAACCTTATAAATGCCTTCTGGAGCACTCTTCCCATGGTAGAAGAAACATCTGTTATTGCTAACGTCAAAGAGATAGTACCAGCAAAAACACCGGCTGTAGCAAAAAAAACAGTCAAAAAAGTAGTAAAAAAGGTCGTAGAAGCGCCTTCTGAAGTATCTCCTGAAACAGCTGCACCTGCAGTGGCACAAGAAAGTTCCGCTCCAGATGACGCAAGTTTACTCGTTCCTTTAGACAGCTATTTGAAAGCTGGGTTACATATTGGTACTAAATTCCGTACAAAATATATGAAAAAATTCATTTACAAAGTACGAACAGATGGTTTAACTGTCTTAAACGTTCAAGCACTTGATGAACGTATTCGTGTTGTTGCGGAGTTTATTAGCCGATATAAACCAGAAGATATTGTTGTTGTCGGTAAACGAGAAAATGGATGGCGAGCAATCAAACTCTTTGCAAAAATAACCGGTGTTCGAGCCTATGCAGGTCGATATCACCCAGGTATTCTTACTAATCCTTCATTAGAAGATTTTGAAGAAGCAAAACTCATTATTGTTGCAGATCCATGGCCAGACAAAGATGCCTTACGTGACGCAGCAAAAGTAGGAACCGTTACGGTTGCTTTGTGTGATACAAACAATGATAGTACGTATGTTGATTTAGTTTTACCCTGTAATAATAAAGGACGTAAAAGTTTAGGTCTTATCTTTTGGATACTCGCACGAGAATTTATGAAGAAACACCATCCTGAAGCTGGAGACTTACCCTATAGTCTTGATGATTTCATGGGTGAAACAGAAGAAGCACGTGCACAAATGATGAAAAAGAAACGTCGCTTTACCCCTTCTAAAACATCTTCACGACCTCCACGACGTCGCTAAGCAGGTATTTCGATAACGTCGCTTGCGTGTGTGAATAAGAATTTTGACACTTCTTTTGGTAACCGTTGATGTTCTGCTAATACAACCGTCTTTGTAAAACTATTATGTAAGGTACTTGTAAGATTATCTAAGAATCGTCTTGTTTTTAGCTCGCCATGGTGGGGTATTAAAATATGTGCATCATCGATGATGACTGTTTTTGGTGAGGATCCTAATGCTTTTACTTTTTCTTGAATAGCTTCGCTTAAATCAGATAAATTAATGTGTTGAATGTACGTTGTATTTTTTTGTTCTAACGGTGATTTGATATGTTTTGCTAAAATATCAATGTAATGCACGTTGTTTAAGTCGTATCCGTGTTGTTTGAGTAATGTGTGCATTCCTGTCGCTGTTCGTCGTAATGGGACAATAATTGTTGGTGTTGGAGAATAATTTAACAATTCATAGGGATAGAATTGGTTTCTTGCATCTGTTTTGAATGCAAAAACTCCTTTTGGTGCGTGTGCGATGCGCATCATCGTTTCTTTTGGTACCACTTTTGTCATTTGTTCACCACTCTTCCATACGTTCCTTTGTTTCTTTTAAAGATAGTTGTAATAGTTCGGCAGCTTTTCCTAACCCTATTTTCTTTTGTTGATAGAGTTGGTGGGTAATGGCTACGCGTATGTGTTGTTTTTCTTCTAAGGTGAATCGAATGCTGTCGCGTAAAAACTCTGAAAGACTGTCATAATATCCTATTTGTTGTGCTGCTTCTAGGATTTGTTTTAAATCTGGTGGTACAGTGAAGGTGATAACGCTACTTTTTTTCGGTGAACCCATGTAATATTATTGGGATAATATTATATATAAAGGTATGGATTTTGACTCTGTCACTGATATGCTCTCAACTGCAGATACAAGCGTTTAGAGTGCAAAATATGGGGGTTTTTTGTCGGAAGGTTTTTATATCATTGTGACGTATTATCACTATTATTTTGCCTGAAATGTCGTTATTCTAGGCACATATATCCCGCAAGACAGATGGAATCACCAACACCACCCTCGGACACAGTACATCCTTCAGAAGCCTCAGAATCGCCTCAAAAAAGCGATTATGGAGCCCAAAATATCACCGTTCTCAAAGGCCTTGACGCTGTCAGAAAACGACCAGCCATGTACATTGGTGATATCAGTTCTCGAGGATTACATCACTTAGTCTATGAAGTTGTTGACAACAGCATCGATGAAGCACTGACAGGCAACTGTACCTACATTGCTGTGAGCATTAATACAGACGGTAGCGTTACCGTGAGTGATGACGGACGTGGCATTCCCGTAGCTGTCCATCCCGAAGAAGGAAAAAGCGCTCTTGAATTGGTTATGACCGTTCTTCACGCCGGTGGAAAATTCGATAAAAAAACCTACAAAGTCAGTGGTGGATTACACGGTGTCGGTGTCAGCGTTGTGAATGCTCTTTCTAAAACATTAGTAGCAAACGTCAAACGCGACGGAAAAATCTACAAACAAACCTACACACGAGGCGTCATACAATCACCCGTAGAAACGGTGGGGGACACAGAAGAAACAGGAACAACTATTACATTTTTACCCGATGCAGACATCTTTTCATCAACAGAATTCTCCTTTGACATACTCGCAGCACGTTTACGAGAACTTGCATTCTTAAATCGATCACTAAAAATTGTTGTTAAAGATCAACGATCAGGAAAAGAACAAACCTTCCAATACGAAGGAGGTATAGTACACTTTGTAAAACATTTGAATAAAAATAAAAATCCCATCCATGAAGATCCTATCTATGTATCAAAAAAACATGACGACACAGAAATAGAAGTCGCCATACAATACAACGAAGGCTACCAAGAAAATGTACACTCCTTTGTTAATAACATTAATACTGTTGAAGGTGGAACACACTACAGTGGATTTGCAACAGCGTTAACACGAGGCATAAACGATTATATTAAAAAAAATAAACTCTCAACCGATCGACTAAGTGGTAGTGATGTTCGTGAAGGATTAACGGCAATTATTTCTGTAAAAATACCAGAACCACAATTTGAAGGACAAACCAAAACAAAACTGGGAAACTCAGAAGTCAAAGGATACGTTGATGCATCATTCTATGAAGGCTTTGCTACATTCTTAGAAGAACACCCACCTCTAGCTAAAAAGATCATAGGGAAATGTTTGAGCGCAGCAAAAGCACGAGAAGCAGCACGCAAAGCACGAGACTTAACGAGAAGAAAAGGGGCCTTAGACAGTGCGAGCCTACCAGGTAAACTAGCAGACTGTCAATCAAAAGATCCTGCTAACTCAGAAATTTACATCGTAGAAGGAGACTCAGCAGGTGGTTGTTTTTCTGGAGATACGCAAGTTGCTCTCACTGATGGAAGAAATCTTACCTTTAAAGAACTAATAAAAGAAGATATTGAAGGAAAAGAAAACTTTTGTTACACCATGAAAAAAGATGGATCTGTTGGTATTGAAAAAATTCTTCATCCACGATGTACTCAGAAAAATGCAAAAATTATTGAAGTTACTTTGGATAATGGACAAACAATAAGATGTACTCCAGATCACAAATTTATGATACGGTTAGGGACCTATGAACAAGCAAAGAATCTTATTCCACAAACTAGTTTAATGCCCCTCTACAGAAAGTTTTCTGAACGTGCGGGAAAAATAACCATTGCAGGATATGAAATGGTGGCCAACCCAAAAAACTCTCAATGGATATTTACACATATTCTTGCAGATAAATGGAACCTTGACAATAAAATTTACACAGTGCAGAAAGGCACTCATAAACACCACATTGATTACAACAAGTTGAATAACAATCCTACAAATATTCTACAAATGTTGCCTGAAGAACACCTTGGCCATCATAGAAAACATATTGCAAAAACATTGCATTCTCCTGAAGCTAAACAAAAAGCTAGAATTGCCCATAAAACTCCAGAATATAGAAAAAAAGCTAGTATCCTTTCTATGAAACATGGAAAGATGCTCTCACAAAAGGCGAAAAGGCAATGGTCCAACACAAGTTATAAAGGTTATATGAAGAAAAAATACTTGAAATTTTACCATTCTAATAAACTTTATAGGGAAAAAGTTCTTCAAAGAATCAATACAGAACAAAAAAAATATTGGAATGTTAAAGGTAATAGGGAACAACAGTCGAAAAGAACTAAAACATATTTTTTAAACAACCCTTCTATTAAAAAAACTTTTTCTGAAAGATCAAAAAAACAGTGGGAAGACCCCCTTTTAAAAAAATGGAGAGCAAAAAAAACAGCAGAACAATGGACCGAGGATTTTAGAAAAAAGAGAGGAAAAGCATTAGAAAAAACATATTACGTTAAGGGTATGTCTTTGTTGAAAGAACTCTATGATGCTGATAATATTGGACGTTATGATGCAATTAGAACTGCAAAAAATGATAAAAGCTATTTAAAATATTCAACTATTCTTCGGAGATATTTTAACAACAATGAAGATGCTCTGATGGATGGCTTAGATTCTTTTAACCACAAAGTTGTTTCCGTTAAACAACTGTCCGTGCGTGAAGATGTTTATGACATCGAAATACCAAAAACACATAATTTTGCATTGGCCAGTGGTGTTTTTGTTCATAATAGTGCAAAACAAGGACGAAGTAGAGAAACACAAGCAATTTTACCGCTACGAGGAAAAATCATCAACGTAGAAAAAGCACGTTTAGATAAAATATTTGACAACAAAGAAGTAACTGCCATGATCACCGCATTAGGCACATCCATCGGTGAAGAATTTACACTAGACAAACTACGATATCATAAGATTATTTTAATGACCGACGCAGATGTTGATGGCGCACACATTAGTTGTTTGTTATTAACCTTCTTCTATCGCTACATGCGACCACTCATTGATGCAGGACATTTATACATAGCCATGCCACCATTATACAAAATAAGCAAACAACGCCACATAGAATATGCATACAATGAAAATGATCTTCTCAAAGCACAAGAACTCCTGGGCAAAGAAAACTTGTCTGTACAACGATACAAAGGTCTTGGTGAAATGAACCCCGAACAACTCTGGGAAACAACCATGAACCCAGAAACACGAGCGTTACAACAAGTAACCATCAACGACGCAGCACAAGCAGACGAAATGTTCAGTGTTTTAATGGGAGAAGAAGTACTACCAAGAAGAAACTTTATTCTAGAAAACGCAAAACTCGTCAGGAACTTGGATATTTAACATGCCAGAAACCATTCACGCACGACTCATAGAAGAAGAAATGAAAGAAAGTTATGTAGACTACGCTATGTCTGTCATAACAAGTCGAGCAATCCCTGATGTTAGAGACGGATTAAAACCCGTTCATCGGAGAATTCTTTTCGCTATGGATAAAATGGGTATTGTTCATAACAAACCCTCAAAAAAATCAGCAAGAATCGTTGGAGATGTTTTAGGTAAATACCATCCACACGGTGATACAGCAGTGTATGATTCCATGGTGCGACTTGCACAAGACTTTAGCTTACGCTATCCTTTAATCATAGGACAAGGAAACTTCGGAAGTGTTGATGGTGATCGGCCAGCAGCAATGCGATATACAGAAGCAAAATTACACAAACGTGCAACCGCATTACTCAATGACATCGATAAAGAAACCGTAGACTTTCGACCAAACTTTGATGGATCCATGGAAGAACCTGTAGTCTTACCTGCCGTGTTACCAAACTTATTATTGAATGGAAGTACGGGAATTGCTGTGGGAATGGCAACAAACATACCACCTCACAATCTTAATGAAGTTACTAGTGCCATTATAGCCTACATCAACGATCCAACTATCGGCTTTGATGTTTTATTAGACCACGTTCAAGCACCAGACTTTCCAACAGGTGGCATACTCTGTGGAACATCAACAGTAAAGATGGCCTATCGAACGGGACGTGGTAAAGCAATTGTTAAAGCAAAAACACACGTTGAAAACAATGCTATTATTGTCACAGAAATACCCTACATGGTTAATAAATCAAACCTTGTAGAAACCATTGCTTCTTTAGTAAAAAATGGTGTCATTGGAGATATCTCTGACTTACGTGATGAAAGCGATAGAAAAGGCATGCGCATTGTCATAGAATTGAAAAAGAATGCAGATCCCGAATTAGTCTTAAACCAATTATTAAAACACAGCCAACTCAAAACAAACATTAGTATTATTTTACTTGCATTACATGATGGCAAACCCCAAGTTATGAACTTGAAAGACATCATCAAATATTACGTAGCGCATCGGCGTGAAGTTGTTACAAGAAGAACACAATTTGATTTACGACAAGCACAAGACAGAGAACATTTACTAACAGGACTAAAAATAGCTCTAGAAAATATTGACCCTGTCGTCCAATTAATCAAACAAGCAGAGAACGCAGGTATTGCAAAACAAGGACTCATAGAAAACTATTCATTAAGTGAAAAACAAGCAACAGCCATCTTAGACATGAAGTTACAACGGTTAACCTCGTTAGAAACACAAAAAATACTTGAAGAACGCGAAGAGTTACTGAAAAAAATAATAGACTTCAAAGCAATCTTAGAATCACCAGAACGCATCGATTCCATTATTATTAGCGAACTAGAAACACTCAAAGAACAATATGGAGACGAACGACGAACTGAAATAGCAGAAGAAGATACTGTTATTGATTATGAAGACTTAGTCAAAGAACAAGCCGTTGTCGTTAACGTAACTAATGCTGGGTATATTAAACAACTTCCTTTAGAAAGCTACAAAGTACAAAAACGAGGTGGTAAAGGTGTTCAAGGAACCAAACTCAAAGATGAAGACTTCGTACGAGACATCTTTGTAACATCCAATAGAAACACCCTCTTATTCTTTAGTACAACAGGAAATGTCTACTGGCTAAAAGCATACCAACTTCCCGTTGGTAGTCGATATGCGCGAGGAAAAGCTATTGTTAATTTGCTTAATTTGAAACCAGAAGAACACATTACTGCAGTGCTCCCTGTTGGAGACTTTAACAATGAAGGAGCAGTCATGATGGCAACCAAAAAAGGTGTTATTAAAAAAACATCATTGAAAGACTTCTCACGACCACGAAAAGGTGGAATTAGGGCTATTGGATTACATGAACATGATGCATTAGTAGGCGTACGATTAGTACAACCTAAGGATACTCTTATCTTGGCAACATCCAAAGGAAATGCTGTTAAATTTAATGAAACAGACGCACGTGCCATGGGTAGAACAGCAGCTGGTGTACGTGGTGTGACCTTAGCATCAGGTGATCACGTTGTTAGTCTTGCTCATTGTAATGAAGGACCATCTCTCTTTACTATCACAGAACATGGTTATGGAAAACGAACAGCATTAGACATGTATAGACTCATCCGACGTGGTGGAAAAGGTGTACGTAATATTATTACAAGTCCACGTAATGGAAACGTTGTTGATACATCCGTTGTCCAAGACGATGATGAATTAATACTCATGAGCGAACAAGGTGTTGTTATTCGAACACGCGCTGGCGATATAAGTTCCATCGGTAGAAATACACAAGGTGTACGTATTATGAAATTACAATCAGGCGACAAAGTCGTTAGCGTAGCAAAAATACGACACGAAGAATAACTACTGGTGACACGTAGGTAATGTACGTTGTTCAAAATCTTTTACTTCTTTCTTAGAATTTAATGGAGCCCAAAACCCTTCATGCTTGTATATGCGAAGTTTCATCTTAGGAAACACTTCATACTCAATACTGCCATTATCTGGAAGCAAAGGAAGAATTTCTTCACGATTAAACACATACCACCCACAACTCACCCAATTATCTAAGATTGGTTTCTCTTCAAATACAGCGTAGCCATCCTTTTCAGAAACTAACCCAAACGGTAATCGAGGATGGGTAACACAAATAGTGCTTTCACCATTCTGTTGTACTTGTTCAGGATCAATATCTGTTACATCATCAGCATTCAACACTAAGACTTTTTCTGACGTTGTTTGTTGCAATGCTTGCTTTAACGCACCACCCGTACCTAACGGTTCATTTTCAATAGAAAAAACAATATTCTTCCCAGGATACTTTTCAGTAACAAATGCTTTAATCTCATCAGCACGATGACCAATAGCTAACACAATCTTTTCAACTTTTGGTAATAAATAATCAAGAGGATACGATAAAATAGGTTTACCCTTTGTAACAACTAATACCTTTGGTAACGCATCATCCATTCTGGTACCCTTACCACCAGCAAAAATAACTGCATCCATTATGCTATCGTCCCATACCCAATAAGACGCCACCGATTACCAATCATACGAGAAATTGTAATACGGTCATCTTTTGTGCAACAGACCGGTAATTTCAATTTAACATGAACAGCACCCTTCTTTACTTGCGACACCATACCCATTGTTGCAGAAGAATGAACATTTAACAATAATGGTTCGGATAACTTAATAGCAGCAACGTCCTTTTCATCCTTTTCACCAACAACACGTTTTAACAACGTTGTATTTAACGTAAATTCATGCCATACTTCAGGTAATTTACCATCATGACCAACAATATTCCCACGTAACGCATCACTCTTCACATAAAAAGGATCTAACCCTGTTAAAATAGCAACAGAACCACCCGGTTGTGCACGTGTAATAGCATCTTTACCCGTCTTTAAACCAACAATCGTTGTTTTTAGTGGTTGCCATGTACGTTTACCTTCTTTGTCAATGGGAACACCCGGTTGAATCGTAATCGCATCACCAGTCTTAAACACACCATGATTAACAGCGCCACCTAAGACACCACCAACTAACGTAGTAATTTTCGTACCAGGTTTATTAACATCAAAACTACGAGCAACATACATAATAGGATCCTTCTTCAAATCACGCTTTGGTGTAGGAATAGTTTCTTCAATAGCCTGAATCAAATGATTAATATTAGCATCTTGCTGAGCAGAAATAGGAATGATCGGAGCCTTTTCAGCAATAGTGCCTTTCGTAAATGCCTTAATTTGTTTATAATTTTCTTCAGCTTCTTTTGCTGTAACTAAATCAATCTTATTTTGAGCAATAACAATATTCTTACATCCAATAATCTCTAACGCCATTAAGTGTTCTTCCGTTTGTGGTTGCGGACACGGTTCATTTGCTGCCACTAATAATACAGCACCATCCATAATAGCAGCACCAGAAATCATCGTAGCCATTAACGATTCATGACCAGGAGCATCAATAAACGAAACATGACGCGTCTCTTTTGTTGCTTCACCGTTCGGACCTTTTGGCAATGCACAAAAATCATCCTTCTTTGTTTTACTATTCTTAAACGTGTAAAATGATGCGTTCGCATACCCTAACTTAATCGTAATACCCCGCTTAACTTCTTCAAAATGCGTATCCGTCCACTTACCAGAAAAACGCTCTGTTAAGGTAGTCTTACCATGATCAACGTGACCAACAAGACCAATACTCACTTCAGGTTGTTGAACTTCTTTCTTCGCAGCCATAATACAAGATTATCTAGATGTCTTTTATAAGGATTGTCCTTCAGAATTATTCTTTCTTCTCTTCAGCAGGCTTCTCTTCCGCAGCAGGAGCCAATAACTCTTGTACAGGCTTCGTACCATACTTTGTTACCATGATATTTACTTGTGCTGTATTATTACTAATGATATTACCACGAACACTCTTTCGTTTGAACATACCTTTTCTCTTGACGTTTACGCCAATGCTTTTTTGAACAAATAACTTCTTTCTATGAGCAGTATCAATTTCAGGACGCATAGGAAAACCAGCATCATCAGAACCGCCAGTAACCTTCAATTCATACCCTGTCAAACCCATAAGATTTCCTGGAACACCATCGCCAATTTTACGTCCCTCTAAAACAGTTCCTTCAACAGCTTTTGTAAAGCTCTTGCCGTTCTTAGGATCGTTTATGACACATTTAATCTCTTCAGCCATTGTAGACAAGATGGTGAAAAAAGGGTATTTAAAGCTTACTCTGTTGGTAAGCCGCTCTCTTCCCACTCTAAGAAACCTTGATGTAAATGGTAGATATTTGTGAAACCTTGGGAGTCCATCATCTCAATTGCAGCACAACTGCGCATCCCACTTCGACAATGAACAAGATATATTTTCTCTTTATCTAACGTGTTTACCTTTTGTTTAAACAAATGATCTTGCACGTCCATATTTACTGCATTGGGAATATGGCCTTCATTAAACTCTTCTTCTGTTCGAACATCAAGAATAGTTATTTCTTTATTTTCTTCCAATAATTTCTTTGCATTTTTTGCTTCTATATTGGTAATCATTTACACACCCCACATAGGATTTTGCTCACGTTTAATTTCTGCAATCTCCTTTAAGACAACAATTTCGTCCTTCTTTAATAATTTTTGCATTTCTTTTAACGCACGGAATTCAGATTCAATCAAATCAGCATATAACACATCGCCCTCTTTGATTTGTCTTCCGGCTGTAATATCAGGAATAGAAATAGCAACTTCCTTGCCTGTCTCACATTCATTAATATTTTCACCATCTTCCTGAATACTTTTTACATACGAAACACGCGTACCATCAGCTTTCATAATCTTGGTTTTTGTCTTAAGAATACCAGCTTCAATATGAACACCAACAACACAGGGCGTACATTGTCTAAAAACACATCCTGCAAGAATCTTCATCTTTACCGGTCTTGTTAAACTATCCAATGCTTGTTTTTCTTCACTTTTACTTAACTCTTCTTTCCATGTTTGATACTCTTCAATTAATTTGTAAATAACACCATTCGTAATCGCTTTTACTTTAGCATCTTCTTCAGTAACTGTAACATTAAACCCTAAAATAGCACGATTTGCAGAAATATTATCAGATGATGCTTCAGCCAAATCTTTCTTTGTAATATTACCAATAGACGCCTTCTTAATATGAATATCTTCACGTTGCAATAAAGCCGTTAACGCTTCTAAACTACCCAACGTATCAGCCTTAACAACAATACCTTCATGTTCTGTATCAATCATAACCGAAGCAATCTCCTCTTTAACACTCTGTTTCTTTTCTTCAACATCAGTATTAGCAACAACTAACGGCATACCACCAATAGCACCCTTCGCATGCGGAGCAGCAACACGCACACCATACGCAGCATGCACTTCGTTCACCGGCTTTAATTTTTTTCCTTCAGGTTCAAACAACCCCTTAACTTTAGTCACAATAGGATCATCCAACGTACCAATAACAATTTGATCACCCTTCTTTAATTGACCATCATACACAATAACATCCAATGTTGTGCCAACACCAGGATCTTCTTGCACTTCTAAAATAGTAGCTTTCCCTTCACTTGCATCTTTAATCGTTAACGTATCAGCCAAATACTTTTGCGCTAATCCCGTTAATGTCATAAACAATTCAGGAATACCCTCTTCAGTCTTTGCACTGACAGGAATCATTGCAACTTGTTTTGTATAATCAGATACACGATCAAACCGTTCAGCATTTAATCCCTGTTCGGCTAGGGCACCAACAATCTCATATAATTTTGTATCCAAATCACGTTGAACATTATCAATTTGTGCAGAAATATTCTGTAAAATATTAATATTTTTATTTTGACGCCAACTACTTACCAAATCAACCTTATTTAATGCAATAATAAATGGTGTCTTATATTCCTTAAGAATTTCAATACACTCTTTTGTTTGGTCTTTGACCCCTTCATTAATATCAACAACTAAAATAGCCAAATCAGCCAAGTTACCACCACGTTTTCGCATATTATTAAACGCAGCATGACCAGGACTATCCAAAAATAATAACCCAGGAATCGTAATTTCCTGTTTAATTTGCTTCAATAACTTACCGCAACACTTTTCGATCGCCTGCATCGGCACATTATACGACTTAATCGACTGTGTAATACCACCAGACTCGGCCTTCGTAATAGAAACCCCTTTAATGCGCTCAAGAATACTCGATTTGCCATGGTCGATGTGACCTGCCAGTATAACAATCGGTTGCCGAATCATGTTCATTACTCCCTCTCTCCATCAACCAAGCAACCTAGAAGGCGTTTTATAAAGGTTTTTATAACAGTTTTTGATCGTCAGGCTCATGCGTAATCTTACTAATTGTACTATCAACATTCATGAAACCAACTTCACTCAGTGATGCCATTTTATTAGACATTTCACGTAATAAATGCATAATTTTCTCTGTACTCTTTGTTTTTAGTTTTCCTTTCAATGCATCACACGCAATTTGGGTCTTCTTATTCTGAGAAAAAGACTTACAGGCTAATGCATAATTCTTTGTTCTATACGCCTTAATAGCATCTTGATAATTTTCTAACAACATATCATGAATCCTATTCAATGATTCAATTTCTTGCTTACTCAATGTTGATCGTGCGTCCTCACGTGAAATACGCTTTGCCATATCAGCAATATTCTCCATTGTCAATACGGTTTGTTGCTCATGTACTAACTCTAGTAATGCAGAACCCATCGAACGACGAATACTTGGTTTTTCCATACCTCTTCGTATAACGCGTAAAATAACATACGAAAACTTATTCGCATCTTTATCACGATTATTAACATTCTCGTAATTCTCTTTACCCATGCCCAAACGGGAATCAACAATCATACTTTTTACAACAATATCTAGCCGTTTACGTAAATCATCCAACTGAACTTTATCCATGCTCAAAAAATCTTTTGCAATAATACGATCACGCGTTTGTTCAATAACTTCAACAGCAACTAAACTCTGTAATAAATCGCGAATCTCCTGATATCTATTAGCAACTTCGTCACCAGTAAAAATAATACGACTAAAATCTTTCACATATGTTGCAATAATTTCTAACTCAATTTCCTTAGAAGACATACCATCAATATTCAAATGAACAATCTTTTGCTTCTCTTTTTCTTCAGTATCCTTTACGGATAAATGCAAATCACTCTTTTCAGTTTCCTGAAAATATAATGTATTTCCTTTTGTGATATTATGCTTGTTTATCCACTCTTTCGGCAATGATATAACAAATGAGCTATTTCCGAATTTAATGACTTTCCTATAGTCTTGCATATGATAACCCCCATTAAAATATACTGTATATTTTCTATATCGCATAAGTATATATTATTATTTAAGTCTTGTTATTAGGTCAGTAATCGCTACTGAAGGAGGGGGTTCCAATGCGAGCAAGACACTACGAAGAGTATCCGTACTTTTTCGAAGATGCGCCATATACAGAAGACTTCTACGACAAAGGTGAAATAGAAGCACTATTAGAAGACGATGAAATCTCATCAGAAGAAGAGGGCTTTATGTTGGGATACATGGAATCATAAAAGGAGATTAGGGTTTGGTACGGGGTTGGTCAATACGACCACCTTTTATCTTTTCATACGGCACTTTAATCTTTAATGTTTCACGTTTAAATGCTGCTTTTGTATCACGAGCACGACTACACAAAGGAATATTAATAATACGATGATACTGCGTTACTGTTCGTTGCTTTCTATCCTTTGCAGCAGCCTTTAACTCAATCATTGTTTCCGTAATATTAATGATAACATCTTTCTTCTTTACTTCAGGCAGCTTAATAGAAATATTCATACCTTTGTGATTTTGACGAATCTCACAAAACGGTTGTTCATATTTGAGAAACGCACTTCTAAGAGCATTGTAATTATTACGTACACCCTTCGTTTTTTTATTTATCTCACGAAGTAATGAACCAAACTCATTAGGACCTAACGTAATAGAATAATCCCTCTTTCTTCTTGGCATAATCCAAGGAACTGCTATTCCTTTATATGCTTATCGTGCAATGCCGTATAACTATGTAATTCATCATCGTTAAACCATAATGGTACTTCGTGTTTAGCATCATCAGCATCAGAGGACGCATGAATCAAATTCTTTACTGCAAGCTCTTTACTATCTGCATACGCATAACTAATATGGGCAAAATCACCACGAATCGTACCAGGAACAGCAGCCTTAGGTTCAGTTGCACCTACAATCTTACGTACATTTTCAATAGCATTAATACCTTCTAATACAAATGCAACAACAGGACCAGACGTAATAAACTCTAATAATTTTGTACGAACCTTTTCACCACGACGCTTCGTAATATCATCAGTATAATGTTTCATCGCATGATCTTTGTCAGTCCATACCATACGCATGCCAACAATCTTCAAACCAGCACGCTCAAAACGAGAAACACACTCACCAACCAAACTTCGCTCAACACCATCAGGCTTAATTAAGACTAAGGTGCGTTCAATCATTTCTTGAACCTCTTCGTCCACTTTGTGTGAACAGGATTACGCTTTAATTGTAATAAGTTTTTCCTACACTTCAAACTACAAAACTGAAAAATTTTACCATCATCCTTGAAATACGTTGTTCCTGTACCTTCAGCAATATCTTCACCACAAAATGTGCATTTAACCATCTTACCGTTTCTTTCCTCGCTTTGATACACTTAATGAACGCGCTTCAATTTCTGTTTCACGTAACATAATAACGTCTTTGATACCTACCGTACCTTTAACATTACGACGAAGAATCTTATTCTTATCAGGACCATCCATTACTTTTGCACGAACTTGCGTAATACCACCACGTGTTCCTGTACGACCAACAATCTCTTGCACTTCAGCAGGATAAGCCGGGGTAAAGGTTACGCCAGTTGGCTTCTTCTTTTGATCGTCCTTCTTTTCTTGTTTCTTTTGTTCTTCAGGTGCCATTGAATTATTCTTCCTTTTTCTCTTCTACTGTTTCTTTAGCTTCTTCCTTAGGTTTCTCTTCTGCTTTCTTCTCTTCTTTAGCAGGAGCTTCCTTTGTTTCAGCAGGTGTTTCTTCCTTAGGCTTTTCTGCTACTTTTTGTTTTTCCTCAGGCTTCTTCTCTTCAGCTTTTGGAGCAGCAGCTTGTTGTTGTAATGTAGCTAACTCTTTCAATACGGGAGCAGCATCACCAGCTTCAACAATAGCAACACTTGATGTTGATACGCTCAAACTTGCAGCAGCGCCTAATTCTTCACGACTAGGAACTTTAACAAATAATGTTTCCTTTTCTTTACATAACGGCTCTAAATGCATAATTACTTCAGCTGGATTAGTATCAGCAGCAGCAAGAACAAGCTTCGCAGCACCACGTTCGATAGCCTTTGTAACTTCGTTGGTACCTTTCTTAATTTTACCCGTTTTTGAAGCAATTTCAATAGCTTCATAGGCTTTGTTTATTTGGTTTTCTTCAGTCATTGGATAGTCCTCCTGATTTGACAATGATGTATAGTATTCGTGAAAAAATGGTTTTTAAAGCTTGTGTTTGCTGTTCAGACTGGTTCTAGACTAGCTGTATTCTTTATCTCTTCAATAGTTTGGATTAACACTTTTTTTACGTTATCAGCATTTAATTGAAAGACTTTCAAGACTTCTTCCCATGTTACTGGTGCTACATCATCAAATAAACAATCATAATCAGTCGCCATCGCAACACTACTATAGGGAATTCCAATTTCATTCGCTAATATTGCTTCAGGTGCAATCGACATATTAATCACATCAGCACCCCATGAACGAAACATCTTCGATTCAGCTTTTGTTGAAAAACGTGGACCTTCAATGGTAATCACTGTACCTGTTTCATGAACGGGAACATTAACTTTTTTTATTGCAGCAATTAATGCCGTTCGAATTATTGTATCAAACGGTTCTGCCATCGGTGTATGGACAGGTTCATTTTCAAACACATCATGAAACGTTAGTTTCCGTAATCGTGTAAAATCAATAAATTGATCTAACACAACAAGATTTCCACGTTTAATATCTTTACGTAATGAACCACAAGCCGTTGTTGTAATAATATGCGTACATCCTTCATCTTTTAATGCAGTAATATTTGCTTGATTATTCACTTGTGTAGGGGGTATTGTATGTTTTTTCCCATGACGTGCAAGAATAACTACAGGGACATCATTAATTGTACCACAGGTCAACGAAGAAGAAGGCTTACCATACAATGTTGTAACATCTTTTTCTTCAGCATTTTGTAATAACTGTGGATCATCCAATCCAGAACCACCAATAATACCAATTTTAACCATCTTATCTATGTGTATGATAAAAAACAAACACATCTCCATCTTGATGATCGAACCGAACAAAAAACTTTCGTTCAAACTGCACAATAGCACCCTTATCTATATGTGCCAACCCAGGTTCTCCAAGACCTTCAAGAGGTTTTTGATCAGGCATTAACACTTTCACTTTAACGAGATGTTCTTCAGTTGTAGGTAACCAATGAATAGCACGTGCTTTATGTTCTTTCTTTACCTCTTCAGAAACAAACGAACCATCTTCGCCTTTAATCGTACACAAGTGCATTAAACGTAATAACCCAGAACGATCTTCAAGATCACTTTTTTCTACAAACATCGTCGTTGCTTTCTTCATTGAACGGACACCTCGTTCAGGAATATTTGGATGTAAAGGAATGTCTGCTTTCACATGATCAGGCATATTTGTTATAGATAATTCCACAGGATCTGCAACAAAGAAATATCTATTAGCATCTTTTTCAATCACACCACGATTCCATGCATAAATAGCTTTCATAAAATCATTATACTCAACAGTCTTATCAACTTTTGACGGACCTAACTCATGAATATATTGCACAAACGCTTCTGGTTGTAAGCCACGACGACGGAATGCTGCAAGTGTTGGTAATCGAGGATCGTCAGCACCAGTAAACTTTCCTTTCTTGAGATTTTCTTGTAACTCTGTAGAAGACAAACTAATACCCTGGAAATTAACACGACCCGTATGAATAAACTCAGGAATAGACCACTCTAAATATTTATACAAATACTTTTGACGCTCAGCGTTTGCTTCATGATCCTTCCCACGAATAACATGAGTTGAACCAAACTCATGATCATCAACAGCAACAGAAAAATTCATCAACGGCCATACACGGAACTTATTTCCTTGTAATGGATGGGTTTCTTCACAAATACGGAACGCAGGCCAATCACGAATAGCTGGATTCTTATGGGCCATATCAGTTTTGATACGCACTACTGCTTTGCCTTCCTTCCAATCATGTAACATGGATTGCCAACGACGTTCCTGTTCTTCAACACCTTTTTCACGACAGGGACACGCACGTTTTTTAGCAACACAATCACGCCAGTCTTCTTGCTTACACGTGCAGACATAGGCATTGCCCTGTTTGATAACTGTTTCAGCATGTTTATAATAATCATCCAGACGTTCCGATTGGATAACCACTTCAGCAATGCCATTCTTTGTAATCCATTGTGCATCATCTTGAATCTGCTTATACGCATCAGAATTAATATTTGTAGGATTTGTATCTTCAATACGCAAGATTAATGTTCCTTTGTATTTTTTTGCGTACTCACTGTTTAATAATAATTGAATACTATGTCCTAAATGTAATGGACCGGACGGTGAAGGAGCAAAACGAAAGACATATGGTGTTATTTTACTTTCTTTTAATTCGGGTAAACCAACACGTTGTTTCTTTAATCCTTTCTTAAGATGAGCTGTGTATTTCTTATGTTCTTTTTTGAACTCTTCTTTTGAAAGTTTACTATACATTGTAATAATAGATTCAATTTCTTTAATGACTAAGGGAATTTTACCTTTTAATCCTGGCTCTGCACCAACAATTTTTCCAAGAATTGCTTGTGGCTTAGGATGTGGGAACTTCTCCATTGTTTCTAACACAAACCCCTTAAGAAGATTTTTTGTCTCTTCACTGAACGTACTCATGACGAATAGAATAGATACTGAGCATATAAATGTTTACTTCCCAAATCGACGGTCGCGGGACATATACTCTTTGATACATTGCGTAAAATCTTCTTTTTCAAATTCAGGCCACGTTTTTTCTAAATAAAACCACTCGGAATACGCAGATTGATAACATAAAAAATTAGAAGATCTTTTATCGCCACCCGTACGAATAACCATATCAGGTTGATCTTTAATATACAAATGTTCTTCAAAATATTCCTTATTAATTTTTGAAGTATCTACATTTCCCTTTTGTACTTCTTCAGCAATCTTCTTTGTCGCATCAAGAATTTCTTCCTGGCCACCGTAGGCCATAGCCATGTTTAATAAATATGTTTTGTGAGTCTTTGTTGCTTCCTCGGCATCACGCATTGCCTGTTGTACTTCTTCAGGGAAAAGATGTTTTCTACCAATAAACTGAACACGAATATCATTCTCTTTTACACGTGGATCATCTTTCATACGCGTAAACGTATCAACAAACAACTTCATCAAATAATTAAATTCTTCTTTTGGGCGATCAAAATTTTGAATAGAAAAAGAATACAACGTTAACTCTTGTACATTCAGTTCTTTACACCAACTCAGTACGGCTTCAACTTTCTTTGCACCCCATTCATGGCCCTTCCACGGTTTTAACATTAATTTCTTTGCAAACCGTCTATTGCCATCAAGAATAATTCCCACATGCTTAGGTACTGGATTGTTCGTTGGTTCCATAGTTTCTCACCCTGATTCCTCTTTTTTAAGCTTGTTGCTAGATGATAGAGGTGAACATCACAAAGAATATGAAGAGAGCATAGAAGAAGAGCATGGTAAACCCTTCAAGAATATGTGATAATCCCTTTGTTCGAATATAATTTCTAAACATAATAGACATAAGAATCATGAACGGAATCGTTGACCAAAGGCTATAATTGGTAATTGTTAAAGGACTTATGAGTGCACTAATGCCACCTACTAAGAGAATATTAGCCATATTTGAACCTACTAAATTACCCACTAAAATATTTGGGAGATTTTTCTTTGCAGATGTAAACGTTACAGCAAGTTCAGGAATAGAGGTACCAAATGCAATAATTGTCATACCAATAATTTCTTCATTAATATTCAAAAAGGTAGCAATATCCACTGCTGATGAAATTAAATATTTAACACTTAAAATAATACCTGTAATAGCAAATAATGCAATACAAATAAGCTTTGCACCATGGCCAACATGTTTGAGTTGAATAATTTTACTTAAATCAATACCATTCTTTTTAAGACTTCTAAATGTTGCATAATCAATATCTTTCAAAATCTCTTTTTCTTCCGTTGTTAAATCTTTTAACTTCTTTTTTTTACCAAATAATGCAGTAACTAATTGTTGTGCTTTTTCTTCTAATGGGGGGGGGATAGTTTTTTTCTCTTTTCGTATGAACCAAATAAATAATATTAGAAATAATAATCCTTCTGTCCATCCAATACTATTGTCTAAGGCTAAGATAAAAAATAATACTGTTGTGCCAACAAGAAGATTTATTTTTTTCTCAAAGTATTCCTGTTTAATATTCATAATTAATAAAACAGAAGCTAAGCCTAAGATTAATGTAATGTTGGTAATGTTACTGCCGATGATATTTCCTACAATAATGCCTTTATGATTCGTGAAACTCGCCATAAAGCTGGTGGCTAATTCAGGTAATGAAGTGCCTAAGGCAACTAATGTTGTTCCAATAAAAAATTCACTCATGCCATAAAAACGAGCAATTGTTGCAGCTCCATTTACAAGAATATCTGAAGCTTTGACTAATACGAATAATGACGCTACAAGAATTAGTAAGGACCACATCATCTTTTTAAATGAAACACCGTTTTCCCATTTAAAGATTCCTTTTTTGCAGAAATGCTTAAATACTCGTTTTTTGGTAGCACTTAATAGTGGTTATAAAAAATGATCCTTGAAATTTTAGCACCAATCCAAACATATCTTACTGTATTGTTATTATTTATAGCAGGACTCTTATGGTTACTCTTTCGCAATAAACGTGGTGAAAGTAACCTTAAACCACTTCACAGCAATAGGGCATACATTATCCTCTCATTCTTGATGCTGCCATTTTTAGCAGGAACCTTCTCTTTTCTTTCTGAAGACATCGCATTACTTGCACAAACCTTTTTGTTACTCTTAGTATTCTTGAGCTTGTTTATTGTTTTGTTTAAAATTCACCAAAAACTTGAAGCAGAGCGATACAAAGATTTATCTGATTTAATGAAACCAGCAAAAAAACACCCTATTCGTTACGAATTTGCTCGAACAATGATCTTACCCGAATTACAAAAACTCCATACGAGAGAAACAGACGTGCGAAAGAAAGAACGACAATCAAGCAGAAAAAATGTGGCAGCCTTACGTAAAATAAAAAATAAAGAAAAAATACTAGAAAAAAATACAGCAGACTATGAAGCCAGTAAAAAACTTCTAACAAAACAGAGAGCAACATTTACTGAAAAACAAGAAGCGCTTACAAAAAAAGAAACACTCATTAGCAGGCGTGAAGCAACAACAAAACGACAAGAACAAACACAAGAGAAAAAACAAACAAGTCTTGAACAATTAGGGAAAAAACATAATCAAACACAACAAGACCTCAACGCAAGAGAGAAATCCATTAGTTATCAAGAACGATCATTCTTACAGAGAACAAAAGACGTCAGTAGAAAAGAAGATAGTATAGAATCACGCCTTTCAAAAATACGATCCCAAGAATCAAAAACACGAGAAACACTTGATGAAGCAGAACTATTAAGAAAAAAATACTTGAAAGATAAACGAGAAATGAGTTACAAAAAGGGAACCATTACCACATTAGAATCAAGCGTAACAACAAAAGAACAAAAACTTGAAAAAGCATTAGGAAGTACAGCAAAGAAAATGCATCAACTCAAAGAACGAGAAGCCTTACTCGATAAGCGAGAACAACGCCTAAACAATCACGAACGTCATATTGCACAAAAAAATAGAAAAGTAAGCCGTATCGAAGTACAGTTACAAAAGAAATTTGGCATTAATGCCTTAGAAGACGACGATATTGGTGAAATACTTTCAGAATCAAAAACAAAGAAAATAGTACGGAGAAAACATGGCCGCAACTGAGACTCTCTTTTGGATGAACGTGGGAGCGTTTGTTTGTATACTCTTATCTTTTGTCTACTTCGTCAAAGTGAGAGACTATGAAAAAAGCACGTTTGAAAATAGCATTAACGTCTTCTTGTATGGGTTATTGTTTGTTGCTCTCGCAGAACTCTGTACTATCTTAGTAATGAGTGAAACAGTCTATCCATCACTTCTTGGTGCGTTGGGACTTGCTTCCTATACAACTCATTTAACCATGGTCGCAACCATTGGACTCTTACCTCTCTTTGCCGTGTGTATGCTCCTTTCAGTCGTCTTTGCACGGGATGCGTTTGAACTTATAGAATGACAGAAAACTTTATAAACGACTTTCATTGTAGAACCTTGTTCAGAGAACATGTTTCTGGTGACAATCAATGAGTGATTCAAATAATTTAAGTGATCATGTAAGAAAAGGAACTACGACTGTTGGTATTCGTTGTACAGACGGTATTGTTTTGGCTGCTGATAAGCGTGCTACTCTTGGTGGACGTATTGTTGCAGATAAAGATGTAGACAAAGTTTACGCAATTTCCGATACGATGGCAGTTACCATGGCAGGTGTTGTCAGTGACGCACAACTTATTACTAAACTTATCAAAGCAGAAATCAGATTAAAAAAAGTACGCACAGGAAAAGAACCAGGCGTAGAAGAAACAGCAAATTTATTGAGTAGCATTGTCTATCAAAACGTTCGTAGAATGAGTCCAATTATGGGTATCACAGGATTTTTACTTGCTGGTGCTGATACTAAAGGCTTCCACTTATACGACATTGGTGTCGATGGAAGCTTAATGAAACGTAAAGACTACGTTGCAGATGGGAGTGGTTTCATGATGGCATACGGTGTCTTAGATACCTTAGCTAAAAAAGACATGAAAGTTGCTGAAGGCATAAAACTTGCTATTAAAGCGGTCAATGCAGCAATGCAACGTGACGCAGCAACCGGAGAAGGAATTGATGTTTACACAATAACAAACCAAGGAGTAAAGAAAGTATTCGCTGAAAAGCTGAACACCACTATCACTGCATAACTACCTTTTCTTTTTCTCTTATTTTTAACTTATATTTACACAATGGCAAACATTATTGAAGAAATACTTAATGAACTACCTAAAGATGCTAAGATTAGTGACACCTATTTCGAAGGTGCAAATATTATCTTGTATACATCTAGTAAGGACTTTTTCTTAAACAGCGGTGACCTTATACGAAAAGTCGTTAGCAAAGTAAAGAAACGTATAGAACTACGACCAGATCCAAGTCTCTGTATGCCTATAGAAAAAGCAGAAAAAGAAATTAAAAAACTTGCACCAAAAGATTCAGGTGTAACAAATATTATTTTTGACCAACAACGAAGTGTTGTTTTAATTGAAGCAGAAAAACCTGGAACTGCAATCGGACATCAAGGTGAAGTCTTACGTCAAATAAAAGAAAAAATATGTTGGGTGCCCTTTGTACAACGAACACCGTTAATCCGCAGTCAAATCATAGAAAATATTCGTAGTGTATTATACCAAAATAACGATTACAGAAAAAAATTCTTAAACAAACTAGGACATAGAATATACGACGACTGGACCAAAGATAAAAAAGAAGAATGGGTTCGTGTTACTATGTTAGGAGCTGGACGGCAAGTAGGTCGGAGCGCTATCTTATTACAAACACCAGAAAGCAATGTTCTAATGGACTGTGGTATTAACCCAGGAATTGCTAGTGGACCTGGAGCATATCCTATGCTTGATGGACCAGAATTTAAGTTGTCTGACTTAGATGCTATTGTTTTATCACATGCACATACAGATCATAGTGGCTTTATTCCGTTCTTGTTTAAAATGGGCTATAGGGGACCTGTTTACTGTACAGCTCCAACGCGAGATATTACCGCATTATTAGCATTAGATTCCATTGGTGTCTCATTCAAACAAGCAAAGAAAGCACTCTTTGATATCCAAGACGTTAAAGAAATGGTAAAACATACCGTTACGTTGAATTGGGAAGAAGTTACTGACATTACACCAGACATTAGACTGACGATGTATAATTCAGGACATATCCTTGGCAGTTCCATGACACACTTAAACATTGGTAATGGATCTCATAACTTCTTGTACACAGCAGATATGAAATACTTGAAAACACGTGTATTAGACAAAGCACACACACGATTTCCGAGATTAGAAACACTCATGATAGAAAGTACGTACGGTCACCGAGATAAAATCTTAGGATCGCGACAAAAAGCAGAAGAAGATGTTATAGGAATCGTTGAAGAAACAACAAAACGTGGTGGAAAAACACTTATTCCTGTGTTGGGTGTTGGCCGAGCACAAGAAGTATTGCTTGTCTTAGAATCAGCAATACGTGAAGGACGGATGAAATCAATTCCAATTTATGTGCAAGGAATGGTCTGGGATATTACAGCAATTCATACAGCCTATCCAGATTTCTTAAACAAAGACTTACGTAAAGACATTTTCTTTAACAATCAAAATCCTTTCTTAAGTGACATCTTCAAAAAAGTAGGCAGTCGCAAAGAACAAGATCAAATCATGGAAAGTAGTGAACCATGTATTATTGTTGCAACAGCAGGAATGTTGAATGCAGGTGCAAGCCTCGAATACTTTAAACGATTAGCAGAAAATGCAAAAAATAGTATTATCTTTTGTACGTACCAAGGACAAGGAACGCTTGGACGAAGAATACAAGATGGAGAACGAAAAATAATTTTTACAGATGCTGGAAAAGCACGTGAAATTGATGTTAAATTAGGCGTTCATTTCATTACAGACTTTACTGGTCATGCTGGGAGAAACGAATTAATGCGCTTTGTAAAAGATCTAGAACCGAGACCAAAGAAAATCATTATACAACACGGTGAAGCATCAGGATGCTTGGAACTTGCATCAGGATTGCACAAAGCTAATCACATTGAAACCGTAGCGCCAAAGAACTTAGAAAGTGTACGATTACGGTAGACATAACACTTATAAACTATATTCTAGAGTATATAGATACCGATGACTTCATACCAACGACTTATTATTAGTTTTCTCTTTGTTTTTATCATAGGATTTCTTCTGGGTAGTTTAGATTTTACGACAGCACAATCAACAAACCATTTGTCAGGCAACCATGTCTATGATAACAATGTCGTTGTTATTGCAGATCAAGCACATATTACGTTGCCTAATAAACAAGTACGATGGACAACCTTTGATGATACGCATTCAATGGAACCCCTCTTTGGATCAGACCATAATGGATTATTGTTTACACCAACAACAGAAGACGATATTAGTGTCGGTGATATTATTACTTTTACCTATAACAACAACTATTACATTCACCGTGTTATTACAATCAATGAAGACACTAACGGTTGGTATGCACTAACAAAAGGTGATAATAATATCAATAATGATAATATAAAAATACGATTCAATGATATAACAGGTGTCTTATTTGGATTATTATTTTAGAACTATTCTTCTTCGTTATTAATTTCAAACTCAGTCAAACAATGTTGTGAACAAAACTTATACATTTTTCTTTTTACTTCTTTTGTAATGACTTCATGACCTTCCAATAATGTTTTGCATGAAGAACATTTACCACTTTCTGTAGCAGCATCATACCCTTTCATAAACCCTTCATCAACGTCGGTGATTTCATCATCATCAACCAATTCTGCACGACCATCTTCAGAATAAATACCAGTATTATCGTCGTCGCGTTCTCGACTAAACTCTTCTTTATCGCCTTCCATTCCCATGGGGAAATGATGTGCATTTATAGTTTTTAAAGATTCTTGTCTTGGAGGAGGCAGAGGGAAAAGAGGTGCTAGGGAAAGATAGGAAACCCCCTGCCTGCATCCATGACCATGAAAAACCGATATGTCAAAACAATATCGGAAGAGGAATTTCTACTGATCACACTCTTCTTTTTCGTCTTTTGTGGACGTACATGAAGGGTAGTTGAACTGGTATTTATACTTATCTTTTATGACTGATTTTTTATTCAAAAGTAGTAGCGTTCTTCAAACAAACGCTTAAATAATCTTGTCTACGCTCACGATATGAGGTGTACCATGGACTTGTCTGAACGCGAATATTCTTTACCCGACGCCGTCATTGGTAAGCTCTTACGCATAGCCGTTGAAGACAAAAACATCATCTCATTAGGACCAGGCGAACCCGATTTTGACCTCCCAAAACCCCTTATTTCTTACGCTCAAGAATGTCTACCACAAAGCAACCATTACAGTCCACCAGGAGGGCGAGAAGAACTTCGTGAAGCCCTTGCAAAAAAACTAAAAAAAGACAATAAAATGCACGTTGCACCAGACAACATTATTGTTACCACAGGAAGTCAAGAAGCACTCCTTCTTGCTACTGCTTGTACCTTAGATGTTAGTGATCAAGTTATTATTCCTAATCCAAGTTTCTTAGGATATCTACCAACGTTCGAATTATTCAATGCATTCCCTGTTGGGCTTCAGTTAAAACCAGAAGACAACTGGCATGTTAATCCAGACGCATTAAAAAAACTTGTTAACAAAAAGAAAACAAAAGCAATACTCTTGAATTCTCCAGGCAATCCCACAGGTAATGTTTTACCAAAAAAAATACTTGAAGAAGTAGCAGACATTGCCATAGATAATGACTTACACATTTACAGTGATGAAGCGTATGAAAAACTCATCTACGGAAAAAAACATTATAGTATTGGTGCTTTCAATGGCATGAATAAACACGTTGTTACGTTACAAACCTTCAGTAAAAGTTATGCCATGTGTGGCTTTCGTGTAGGCTATGCAGCAGGACCAGCACCCTTGATCGAAGCCATGAAAAAAACACACATCTATACTACATTAGCAGCACCAACCATCTCACAAATGATTGCAACCAAAGCGTTATCATTACCACCATCCCACATTACAAAAATGGTTACCGAATATGATCGCCGAAGAAAAATGATCGTCAAAGGATTAAACAGTATTGGACTTGAAACAATAACGCCACATGGTGCATTCTACACGTTATCAGATATTTCTCATCTTGCCGATAGCAGTCATGCATTTGCGTTTTCATTATTACAAAAAGGAAAAGTAGCAACCGTACCCGGTGTTGAATTTGGAACACACGGTGAAGGATACATACGATGTAGTTATGCAACAGATTATAAGCTCATAGAACAAGCATTAGGACGCATAGAACGATTTGTCAAGAAGGTGGAATCATGAAATACTTTAATCTCGCACGAGAAACAACACACTTCAAAGACAGCTTAAAAAATCATGAACAATTACATAGTCCCGCAGGTAAATTTTTACGCCATGCAATCTTTGGCATGAATGATGGTTTAGTCAGTACATTGGCACTCCTTGCAGGATTTGTTGGAGCATTCATGACACAAAATGTTATCATTATTGCAGGTGTTGTTGAAATGATGGCCGGTGCAATCTCCATGGCATTGGGGACGTACATCAGCACAAAAAGTCAAATAGAATTCTACATGCGAGAAGTAAAAAAAGAACGAGATGACTTAGAAAAAAAACCTACAATAGAAAAAGAACACGTCAAAGAAATATATTACAACAAAGGATTTCGTGGAAAAGAATTAAATCTTATTGTTACAAGACTAACATCCAATAAAAAAATATGGCTTGATGTGTTAGTACAAGAAGAATTAGGATTAAGTCAAACAAAAATGGAAAACCCCTTCACTGCAGGTGTTGTCATGTTCTTTGCCTTTGTCTTTGGAGCGTTCATACCTTTATCATCCTTTATCTTTGTGCCTATGACGCACGCACTACCTACTGCAATCATATCATCATTGTTTGTACTCTTCCTTGCAGGTGCAATAAAAACACACTTTACCGGAAGACATTGGTTGAAGAGTGGCTTTGAAATGTTTCTTGTAGGCGCACTTGCAACAGGTGTAGCATATTATGCAGGGAGTGCTATTGCAACATTTGCAAATTACTTATTGTAAGCAAACCTTTAAATACTTCATTCACAAGCGATTTTCTAGAGGTGCATATCATTGGCAAGTAGAAAAACACTCACTATATTATTATCCGTTGTTGTCTTTTCTATGATGTACTCTGTTTTTCTCTACGAAGATGATTCCTTTACAGGATTTTCATCTCTTCAAGTAAATCAATTAGACCAATTTGATCCTGTTGCATACAAAAATTCTGTTGACCCTTTTACACAATTAGTTGGAAGAGACCTTCTTGTCTTTAACTCTGGCATGAATATTGGTGAAATAGAAGGATATAATTATTTACTCTGGTGGCGAAATGCTAACAAAGCCTGTGAAGAAACATCCCATGGACATCGTGGAAACTTTAAACCATTATGGTCTGCAGAAAATGGTGCAGCACCTGTGCGTGTTAGTGATTTGTATATGTTAGATGCTCTGACAAACGGTGTTTTCTACATGCACGACGGTGAAGAAAAAACCATCATTGCACATAATCTACGAATATTCAAAGCAGAGTACTTAGAACTTCTTGATGGCATTCTTGAAGGTGAATTGTATTGTGTTCAAGTAGCATAACTTTCTTACTTCTTATCATCACACAATTCTTTTTTAGGAATACTTTTAGAACATAATCTTTTGTTACTCCACAACACTTATAAAACATAATTAGTGATTTTATCGCCATGGCTGATAAGAAAATGTATAAAGTTGTTTATGAGCGAGCAGGGTGTATTGGCGCCGCTGCTTGTGCTGCTGTCTATCCAAAACGTTGGGTCATGGCAGATTCAGATGGTAAAGCAGACCTTGTGGATAGTACGCCCCAAGAGGACCAAGACGGCTTTTTTGAATTTTCTTTTACTGAAGATGAACTTGAAGACTTCATCACATCAGCTCAAGTGTGTCCTGTTACGGTTATTCATGTCTTTGACCCAGACGGTACTAAACTCGTCTAATATAGTGGGTCGCAACCTTTTAATAGAAGCTTTTCTTTACTCATTTATGACGAAATCAGCCGCTAAACCCGTGTTAACGTTAGAAGCTATAGAGAAAAAAAACAAAGAACGGGAAGCAAAAAAAAAGAAAATGACAAAAAAATCAGAAGCAGACGAAGCGTACGATGAAGCCTACAAGATGTTATTAGCCTACCGTGAAGGCTATACTGTGGACAAAGATGAAAGTGCTTTCTGTGGAGAAGATTAAGATGGATTTTACTAAACATACGATTATTCGCACATTAGAAGATGGCCTTTGTAGTAAAGGTGCAGTTTCACACCATAAAGTATTAGCATTAGCAGTACAACAAACAACCGCATGGAAAAAACATGCAACCACCTGTGAAGATGCAACCGTTGCAACGGTTACCTTATCGGGTGAAACCGTTACGTTCATTGATAAACCAAAACATAATGATTCTTGGCGTGGACAAATTGAAACACCTCATCACCAATTAGATCATCCGTTACTCAAACAGCCTGTTGTAGAACAAGAATCACTTAAAGATCATACACCCGTGTCGCAACACTTTCGTACATCAGAACCAACCGTTGTTGAAGGTGTGTATCAAGATCCTTTAGAACATGTTGGATGTATGTGTGGTGTTACCGTTGATGTATCTGCACGTGAACTTGCACAACAACCTGTGGGGTATGGGACTTCTGCAACAACAAAGAAAACAAAAACAGCATATGCAACAGATAAAGAACAACAAACCTACACATCATGACATCTGCCACTATTACTCGTTGGTCTGCTGAAGAAAAACCAACGTTAGAATCTATTAAAGAACAACTTGAAACAGAAGGTGTTGACTATTATACATTTGTGTGTGCACCAGGAGATTCTTTTGATGAACATACTCATGATGCACAAGAAACACGTATCATTGTTGAAGGAAGTATGGAATACGGTGTTGACAACGAAACCCATGTGCTCAACGCAGGTGATCGTATAACCATTAATGCTAATGTTACACACACAGCAAAAGTTGTTAGTACAACAAACGTCTTATGTTTAGGAGCATCACTATGACTGAAAATAAACCTTGTCCGCGATGTCAAAGTAAACACACAGAAATAGAAGGTGATGATCTGTTTACCTATCTTATCTGTTTAGATTGTGGTTTTGATGAAAGCTTAGAATACGAAGAAGCAGACGATAAACGCACAGGAAAAGGTACTGGTGGTGGTTCGCCGTACAGGCGAGGTGGAGCCATTCGTAGTCAAAAACGTTAAAATCACTCGTTCTTTCCAAACAAAAGGATTAAAAACCTCCTTTTCTGCACGCCATTCCAATGGCAGATATACTTATGGTCATTGCACCAGAAAATTTTCGTGATGAAGAATACTTCCATGTCCGCGAAGAACTTGAAAATGCAGGACATACCATTACTGTTGCAAGCACACAAGACGTTGCCGTAAGTTCTGTAGACCGTAAAGAAGTCGTTGTTGACGTTCTTATTAATGAAGCAGACGTTGCCGATTATGATGCACTTGTTTTTTCTGGAGGACAAGGAGCTTCTGTATATTTTAAACATGAAAAAATATTAGAAATGTGTTATCAAATTGTTGAACAAGGAAAACTTCTTGCAGCTATCTGTATGGCACCGGGAATTCTTGCACGTGCAGGAGTGTTATCAGGAAAAAATGCAACAGCCTTTGAATCAGAAAAACCAAGTTTAGATGAAGCAGGAGCGTTAACATCTGATAGTCACGTTGTTGTTGATGGACAAATCATTACTGCTGATGGACCTCAAGCGTCGAGAGATTTTGGTAAAAAAATAGCAGAAGCACTCGCCGTAGAACGGAAAGAAGAACCTGCACCATCCAATCAACCAACCATTTCAGACACACCTGTTAATGTCAATGATGAAGGCTTTTCTGAGAATAAACCCTACTACGGTGAAGACGGCAAAGACTACGAAAAACGCTCAGATGAGAATGTTTAAACACAATCTTTAAATAGAAACCTCCTACTATTCTCTTCATGCATGACGTGGTGATCATCGGAGGAGGAATTTCTGCACATACAGCTGCTTTATACACAGCACGTGCAAACTTAAAACCCTTAGTACTTACAGGACCAGATTTAGATCAATTAAGTCTCACAACCACCGTAGAAAACTATCCAGGATTTCCAGACGGTGTCCAAGGACCAGATCTTGTTGACAATGCAAAAAAACAAGCACAAAAGTTTGGAGCAGAATACAAAACAGGACTCGTCGAATCTGTAACAAAAAAAGATAACCACTATGTTCTTACAGTAAAAGATACAACCTATGAAGCACGCACGGTCATAATTTGTACAGGGGCATCAGCACGTTTACTTAAGATACCTGGAGAACAAGAATACTTTGGCAAAGGTGTCAGTACGTGTGCCGTTTGTGATGCGGCATTATATCATGATAAAATAGCAGTTGTTGTGGGGGGTGGTGATTCTGCAATGGAAGAATCACTTGCATTATATAAATTTGCAAAAAAAGTTATTATCATCCACAGAAAAGACACCTTTAGGGCAAGTAAAATTATGCAAGAACGCATAAAAAAATTAACTGATAAAATAGAAATCATATGGGATACTACTGTTACTGAAGTAACGGGTGATGGGAAATTTGTAACAGGTGTCAAAACAAAAAACTTGAAAACAAATAAAGAAGAAACCATTGCATGTGATGGTATGTTCTTAGCAATAGGCCACATTCCTAATACAGGATTTCTCAACAATATTACCTTGGACGAACACAAATATATTATTACTGATAAAAAATCACACACCAACCTTGAAGGTGTGTATGCAGCAGGAGACTGTCAAGACTCTGTCTTCAAACAAGCAGTAACGTCAGCAGGAACAGGATGTCAAGCAGCCATAGAAGCAGAGCGATACATTGAACACTTGCAAGCATCAGGGGAATACAAATGATAACTCACGATAGCTTCGGACCAGAAAAAATACTTGAAGTCTACCATCCAAAAAGTGGTATGAAAGGATTTGTTGTATTAGATTCTACAGCATTAGGACCTGCGAAAGGTGGCATACGTATGACACCAACCGTAACACCACAAGAAGTTTCTCGACTTGCACGTGCCATGACCTGGAAATGTGCCCTTGCAGAATTGCCTTTCGGTGGAGGAAAAGCAGGTATCATCGCAAACGATAGAGAAATGACACCCAAAGAGAAGGAAGAATTTGTGAGAGCCTTTGCAGAAGGACTCAAAGTCGTTGCACCAAAATTATACGTAGCCGCACCAGACATGAACATTGCAGAAAAAGAAATGAAAATATTCGCAGACACTATTGGTAATAAAAAAGCATGTACGGGAAAACCCAAAAGTATGGGTGGTATACCTCATGAACTTGGAAGTACAGGATTTGGTGTTTTCCACGCAACAAAAGTTGCTTGTAATCATAAAAGTATCGACTTGAAAAAAGCAACCTTTGCTGTAGAAGGATTTGGTAACGTTGGATGGTTTGCCGTTAAATTTTTAACAGAAGCAGGAGCAACACTTGTGGCAGTATCAGACTCGAGAGGTGTCATACACAACCCAAAGGGATTATCATTCAAGAAACTCGTTGATGTTAAAAAAAATAAACGAACCGTAACCGCATACAAAGACGGTAAAGTCTTACCAGGTAGGGCAATTAAAACCGTTAAAGCAGACATATTAATTACTGCAGCTATTCCTGATTTTATTAACGCAGGTGATGTTGATGAAATGAAATTTAAGATCATCGTAGAAGGGAGTAACATTCCTATGATTCATGAAGTTGAAGAACTCTTTCACAAAAAAGGAGTCCTTGTTGTTCCCGATTTTGTTGCAAATGCTGGTGGCGTTATTAGTAGTTACGTTGAATACAAAGGTGGAACTATCAAAGAAATGTGGGCCTTAGTTGAAAAGAAAATAACAAAAAATACACAAATTGTTCTTGATCGTGCAGCGAGAGAATCAATATCACCGCGCGATTGTGCATTGGGTATTGCAAAAGAACGTGTTCTTGCAAAGTGTGATGTTTGTCATATTTAACAACCTTTTTAAAGACCTTTTTTGTGTATTATTCTATGAAAAAGGGTGTACGATCTAGTATAATATTTCTATTACTCTTATTGTTTATTTCTTTTGCTCTTGCACAAGATGATCGTTCGCGTGATGAACGAGAAGAAGACATTGAAGACCTTATTATTGAAACAGAAGAAACAGTAAACTATGAGCATATAGAAGAATCCTTAGGGCAGGAAAGGGATGCTCGATTTTCTAATGATAACATGGGGGACAGAGTATCGCGTATTACCCAACGTATCGTTCGCACATTCGAAGGAAAACGTAAAGCTGAAGAACTAACACTTTCTGAAGAAAAAAAACACCGGAAAGAAGCACGAGAGAAACTTGTAGACTCAATTGTTACCTTGCAAAAAAGTATTGCTATCGATCATGCAAAACGTACCATTGAAGATCATCAAGAACGAGAATTTGAACGTGAGAATCTTGATTTTCGTTCAAGTACAGAAAACCGTTTAGGAGTATTAAAACAACGAGCTGACTTTTTAGATGTAATTGGTAATATTTTATCAAACATGGGTCTATCAGAAGGTATTGTTCCACAACTTGAACGTATAACACCTAACCCCTTAGACTTTACTACATGTTTACCTGATGAAAGTGATGGACCAAGCATTACTGCAACAGCAAACTTTGGCATAAAAGGAGATGACTCGTCTATACAAAACAACAGAAAACCCAATGCAGAACCAACGTGTGATGTTATTCTTGCCGTTTCAGATGTGTATGATGTATATGAAGGAGCTGGAGATGAAGAATTTACGTTTATTGTTGTAAATGCTGTGCAACCCGATGGTAGCCTTGGTGGAGATCTTCACATTTATGTTTTTGACTATACCTCACAAAGTCCTACTTCAGGTATTATTACCATTCCCTTAATATCTATACCCTCACAAACACTCCAAATTCGTGTTGCTAATTACTACAAAACAGATGTTACTTATTCGCAACCAACACTGTTTAATGTGTATGGTGCTATGAGTAGTTCACAACCAACAATTACTGCAATGACACCTAATCCTGCAGACCTCTCTTTTATGTTGCCTGATGTTCAAGGATTATACACTATTAATGTAACAGGAGATCTTTTCTTCCCGCCATATGTTGATACAACTCTTGCTTCAACAACATTTGTCTTTACGTTACTTGATGATGGTAATGAAACAAATACAACGTTTACTTATCCTTTCAGTTATATTAGTCCCGAAGAAGTTCAACTATTATTTCCTCCGATTAATGTAAGCGGTAATTATAGCTTTTCAGTTGTTGCTTATAATTATCTTGACGAAGCTCTTGCAGCATCCGAACCGTATTTCTTTACTGTTATTTCTCCAGGTTTCGATGAACCTGTTGTTCAAGGACCTCTTAACGAACCTTTTACTCTTACCCGTGCACTTCCTACGGGCATTTCAGACTTTGGTACGAATAATGAACTCGTTACCTTTTCAATACCTCTCGGTGAAGATCACGCTATTACTGATGCACAACTTGCCCTCCTTGGCTCTTCAGTCTTAGGATATCAAGCAACAGAACTTGTTCCATGGCAATCAGGAGAAACAAAATGGGCACTCATACATGCACTTGTGAATTATGACGGTGCACAAACACCGTCTGCGTTTAATGCGGTTGGTGGTCCTGGTGTTTCTTCAGGTCCAACAGTATGTTCTGTTATTGATGAGGGTATTACTGCAAATACAGGGTTAATCGATGTTGTTGTTCGTGGACAAAACTTCAAAGGACTTGAAACCGTTACATTGCAAGATGGTACTGTGGTTGTTGATGCGACAACGAACAACGGTGCGTTAGGTGTTGTTGTTAAAGATGCATTAAATGATAAAGTGTATGCTTCAGCATATGATAGTAATGCAGAAGCAACTATTGTGTATAATGGCCCTGTTCTTTGTGAAATTGAAATAAAAGGAGCATTGTATACTGCTGAAGGAGAAGAATATGATTTAGACTTTGCAACATACCTTACCTTTGTTAAAGGAAAAGATTATGTTAAAGAATGGACCTCCTTTGAGAATGATAAACGCGTTTTAGCTGATGGTACTATCACTAAACAACATGTTTCCTTAGACTATGCTCGCTTTAGTTTTGCAAGTGCACAAGACACGCAACCCGATACTGTAGGGCTTTCTCACCCATCAAATCCTGCAGCTATACAATTTGTTTCTTTGCAAAACACTGATGGTGCTTATGCTATCATGGGAGAAACAACAGGAACAGAACATCAACAAGGAAGTTGGGGATACGTTCCTGAAGTTATAAACTTTGAAGGATATACTGTGGGAACGCTTAATGGTGGTTCTAGCACGGTTGTTCAAGCAACAGGATCTGGAACACAATACCCTGATGATGTTATAATGGTTGCTCGCAATAGTGCGAGTAATGTTTACATACTTGCAGCATTAACCTATGCACCCTATGATTGGGCAGGTGGTGTGTCCATAGAAAATGGTATTATCTCTGCAGCAACATTACCTGAATATGTTCCTGATGCTAACAAACAATATAGTATTGCATGGCGGCAAAAACGAACAGGCAGTCCGCACCTCTACCAATTTGGAACCACTGGTGACGGTGAGCCATTAAGTGATTATAGTACAGCATTCCAGGAAACTGTTCACCAACATGAATATCCCTTGCATGTATTCCCTACTGATTATAACTACTTTAACGACCAGACAGCAGGAACTATCAATGGTAACGAACAAAAGAATGTCTATTATCCTGCAACATTATTAAGTTATGAGGATCATCAAGAACTTAATGAAAAAATGGGTATTCCCACAGCAAACCTTCTTCCTGGAAATGAAGCGTTACGGTGGACACAGTTTATTCAATCAGCTCAAGGTGGTGGTGGTGAAACTAATCGTGATGTCTTTAATTGGGTTCTTCTTTCTGATAGGGCTGGTGCAGCAGGTAGTTTCCCTGGTGGGAAATATCTTAATAAATATACTGTAGCACGTCATCGTCTTGATGAATCTGTCCGTTATTTAGATGGTGAATCTTGTGCAGATTATTCTAATGGTAATACATGGAATAGTGGATCAGGTGTTCTTGGTGCAACTAATGATGGACAATTTCCTGTCACACAACAAACATTCTGGGAACAAGCACATCTTTGGGCGGATGTCTTTTCATGGTACTGGTTAACAACAGGTGAACCCTTATTCAAAGAAGCCTATGATTATTCGGCAGAACATGCAAAATGTGCATGGTATCTCAATACTGCTAATTGGGAAAACCACCGTGCAGCAGCACAACCCCTCTATATGTTAGGACAACATTACCAATTTACATATGATCAAGAAGATCTTGACAAAATTGAAGAATCATTATCTGATGCACTTAATCAACCAGCAGGAACCTTTACTGCAGATACATCCGGATCTACATCAAAACCAGAATTAAAACTAAGTCTTGGATGGATCAATCCACCGGGACAAGACCTTGTATTATCTACGTTAGATGACAGTAGTGCTGTTTCTGCATGGGTTGATAGTTCAAAAGCTGTTCGTCGTGGACACTGGACAGGAAAAAACAGTGGTAATGATTGTAAGAATGGTGGAGAAGAAGTACGTCCATGGATGCTCACTCACAGAATGATGAATGGTCTTGCCTATGCATGGTCTATCATGGATGAGGGTAGTTTGAAAGATCTCTTAGAACAACGTATTGTGGATATTGCTTACATGGCCAATAATGATCAAGGTAATGGTATGATCTACTTAGATTACAATAATGCTGCTAATAGTGGTTATTGGTATTCTTACTGTTTCTCACAAGCAGACTTTTACAGTGAAACATTAAACCAACAAGGCATGGAATACCAACAAGAAATACCTTTCATCATGGCATACCGTATTACTGGTGAAGAAAAATGGTTACAAAAAGCAGAAGCATTGTATAGGAATGTTGCATGGAAATATAATAATGCAGACGGCCAATGGGTTACCAAACCAGGATACATACAAGGACTTATCTACCACCAAACATTCTTGAATGAAGCCGACGAAGTAGGTTACTTTTCGTAATAATCACACAATGCCTTAATAGATTTTGTAGCATTTGTGGGATATGTATAACATGGAACGCCAGCAGCTTCTAATCGTTGTTTTTGAATTTCAGTAAAACTACCACCCGTTAACACAGCAACAATAGGTTTCTTTTGTTGTTTATTATATTTAGCAACAATATCAATAACCTTAATATCTAATAACGGTGTTTGCATTAATAACACTAATAAAATAATATCACTACCTGTATCTTCTAAACATGCCTTAATAGCAATGTTATAATCCTCAGTTTTTGCACCACCTGTTAAATCAATAGGATTGTGAATAACATATTCCTTAGGTAATTTCTTTGTAAGGAAGGATTCTGTTTTTCGTTGTAGTTTCCCTGTCGTTAACTTGTTTTGATCAATACCATCAGCACATAAAATACCAAATCCACCACCATTCGTAATGACTTGGACACGGCGACCCTTAGGTTTTGGTGCCTTTTCTAAAATTTTTGCAAAATCGTATAAATCATATAATGTATCTGCTTTGATAATATTTGCTTGTTTGAATGCTCCTTTGTATACAGCAGCTGCTCCTGCTAAGGAAGCCGTATGAGACATAGTAGCATGGGCACCCGATACAGTCCATCCACCTTTTAACACAATCACTGGCTTCTTCTTTGTAACCTTCTTTGCCACGTCAATAAACCGTTTTCCTTCACGAACACCCTCAATATACATGCACACAACATCAGTATTTTTGTCCTTTCCTAAGTATTCTAATAAATGTGTTTCATTCATTGTTGTCGCATTACCATACGTAATAAACTTAGAAAAACCCAACCCCTGAGCTGATAACAAATCTAATGTTGCAGAACCAATGGCTCCTGACTGGCAAATGAATGAAACTTTTCCTTTATCAGGACGTTTCAAACGAACCTTTGGTAAGAAAATCATATCCAACCCAGAATACGCATCAATAATACCCAAACAATTAGGACCCATAAAATTAAGTTTATGTTTCTGAATAACTTTCTTTAATCGCTCTTCTGCATCAGTATTACCCACTTCAGAAAAACCAGCAGTAATTGATAAAATATTCTTAATCTTTAATGTTCCACAATTATCTGTAACAACAATACTTGGTTCAGTAGGAATAGAAATAACAGCTAAATCAATAGGTTTCTTATTAGCCTTTACCGCTTCAGCAATAGAAGGATAACACCGTAACCCTTTAATGGACGTTGTCTTAGGATTAACAGGATACACTTTTCCTTTATACCCTGTTTCTAAGAGATTATTCAAAAATACATGGCCAATCTTCTCAGGATTACGTGACGCACCAATGATGGCTACAGATTTTGGATTAAAGAATGTATCAAGTATATGCATCACCTCTTTTTGTTAATCATTACCAACGATATAAATACTTTTGCATGTTGACTACTTTGTTCTTCTTGATGATAATGCCTTCTTTCTTTAGCATTTGGATCTTTTTGTTTGTACCACTGGCAAATCCACCGATCTTTCCATCACTATTAATCACCCGATGACACGGTACTTTTGGAGCATAAGGGTTTTTGTTCATTGCTGTGCCTACTGCACGGTATGCGTTAGATCCTACTGCTTGAGCAAGGTCCTTGTACGTTGTAAGCTTCCCCTTGGGTACTTTTTTGAGTTGGGTATAACATTGCTCATAAAAACTCTCTTTAGCCATATGTGAAGGTGATAGACTATTCTTATAAATTAAACCCTCCCCTCTGAATTGTGAAGCTTAAACATAATATTCCATTATTTTATATTATTTCAAGTCTTATGTGGTTTCGATTCCACGTACCTATCCTTGCACTGTTTTACATAGCCAGTCAAGTTAGCCTTGATGAATTTGCTATTATTATGAGTGTTTTTTCATTAGTCATCCTTCTCTTTGAAATACCCTCTGGCGTTTTTGCAGATCTTGTGGGGAAGAAAAAAACATTACTCCTTGCACGTTTTTGTTATGTTCTAGAAATAGCAGGTCTTGCGTTCTTTGATGGATTTTATCCTTTTCTTATAGCTAAAATCATTAGTGGATTAGGTGTTAGTTTAGATTCTGGAACATCAAGTGCTTTGCGGTTTGAAACACTTAAGAAAATGAAAAGAGAAAAAGATCATAAGAAAATTTCAGGAAATATCTTTGCCATTACAAATATTTCCATGGCATTTGTCTTTATTATTGGGGCATACTTATTTACTTTGCATTACAAATACCCTGTGTATCTCTCACTTCCCTTTATTGTTCTTGGTTTTTTTCTTACCTTTTTTCTTACAGAACCCTACCCTGTCAAACATCGCTTAACGTTTAAAAAAGCAACAGCACACTTTGTTGAAGGTATTGCTTACTTCTTTAGAAATACTTCATTACGCATTCTTGCATTGTATTCTGTTCCTCTTGCAACTGTCATAGCAATTACTTTATCACTTTCTTCAGTCTACTTTGAAATGATTGCCATACCACTCGTTTTCATGGGTGTTATTGCCTTCTTAGGATCGATATGTACAGCCTATACTGCCAAGAAAGCAGATGTTCTTGAGAAATTCTTTGGAGAAAAGAAATCAATGTTTGTGAGTTCCTTTGCTATCCTTCTTTGTATGTTTGGTATTATCTTTCTTTTTCCCTACTATGGTTTACTCTTTTATTTTCTTCTTTCATTAGTGAGCGGGTTCTTTTCTATTATTATTGATAATTATACTAATACACGTGTCACAAAAAAACATCGAGCAACTATGCTTTCTGTTCGTAATATGATGGACAATGTTGGTGTAGCTGGAATCTTCTTTATTACAGGAGCTGTTATCAAAGCAGTCTCCTTTTCGGCAGCATACATGTTACTTACAGGCTTTATTGCTGTATCTTTTATTGCACTTCACATTGTCCTTGCAAAAAGAACAAGAATGTTTACTTAATTTGTTTCAAGCCACTCAAGAATTCTTGTAGATACTTCTGGAAGTTCTTTTATCATATCTGTTCCGTGTAAGGCAGTATCATATGGTTGTAAGACTATTTTACTTGGTGAACGATCGAATAAGGTATTTGATGATTTCCACGCTGTTCCATCATTACCACCAACAATAATCAGTAATGGTCGACTATACTTACGAATAGTATCGCCAGTAGTAATGCCTTTGTAATCAAGGCCGGGTGATATGAGGACAATATCTTTGATGCGCAAATCCTTTGTAGCAATAGCTAAAGCAACATTCGCCCCTAACGATGCACCTATAACGGTTATTTCTTCAATTTGTCTTTTCATTAAAAAATCAAGTGCAGCCTTTACATCATAGGTCATTGCGTTGAAATCTTCTTTAGACATGGATGTATATGACAAATCACTCCCTCCATGGCCACGCAAATCAATGGTCAATACGTTAAAGTCTTTTTGACGGAACGTTTCAATGTAAGGTTTCCATACAGAACGATCTTGTGTATACATGTGTAAAAGAATAATGCCATCAGTACTATCAGCAGGATAAAATGTACCTTCAATATTAATACCATCAGTTGTTGCTAACGTTACCTTTTCTTCGAGAACTCTTCCTGTTATTTGTTCTTCAGCACTACACCCTACAAGGAGAAGAAGAAGACATATGAGGTACACTCTCATGGTACATCCGCCAACGTTGCATACGTTAAAATAGCATTATATGTTTCATGATAGATAACAACACTGTTGTACCCACTTGTATCAATAATACCCAAAGGATATGTTTGTGCTCCACCAACAGCTTGTAATTCACCAATAAAATAATTACCTGCATCTAAGGTTTCTTTTGATGTTACTACTTGTTGTACAGCTAAGTATACTTTTACTGCTGGCTCAATATTCGTATTTGCTATGGAAAATGAAGCATCAAAGACAATATGTGTTGAACCATCTTCAATAGCATACTTTTCAACAGATCCTAATGTTGTTCGTTGTACTGTTGTAAAACTCCCTGTAGCTAGTAATGTGCTGGAAGGTTCGCAATCATTATCCGTTGCATAAACACACCCTGTAGGACAACAACCATCACTTGATGTACAACTAACTATTTCTGTGAACACACACTCTGCCGTACACAAACTAGCCGAACCTAACAATGTCTTTACTGAACACGTGCTATTATCTTGACAATCATTCACTGTTACAGGACAGGCACCGTCACACTCTTCATCATTTTCAATAACACCATTACCACAAATTGGTTCACAATCATTATCATCAAGTACCGTACAGTTCGTTCCACAAATATTATCATTAGGTATACAACTTGGGATAGCATGATTACAGATTGTTGATTGATTTTCACCGAGAAGAATACAGGTATCAATCGTGTCGAGATTACCGTCAGCACAATCTAAATCAGTTACACACTCATCATTGGTTGTATTTGTTTGTTGACATGCAGCATTTATTGGATGAATACATGCGCCTTCACTACAGAGATCATCAGTGCATATGTCGTCGTCATCACAAATAATTGGTTGACACATGTGATCAATAAGATCTTCACAATCAGTACAGGTTAATGGGAGGCAGACACCGTCGCTACACCATTCATTAAATAAACACTCATCATTAATAATGCACTGTAGTGTTGTCGTATCCGGAACAGGATAGGTTGGGTTAGTATTTCCACTAACATCGTTGGTAACAGTAGTGCTCACATCTTGACTTGTTGTTTGTTTTGCAAGATACATCACAGGAATGAGGAATAATAATAACACAACAGCAATACCAATCATCATTGGCAAACCCATTGTTTTCTTCTTGCTACTACGCCCATTTAATGCATCAGTAACTTCCTTGCTGGTTAAACCACGAGATAACAATACTTGCCGAGCAGCATCCTCTGTAAACCCACGACGTAATAACTCTTGGGCATAATTAATAGCACTCTTACTAACGATAGATCTTCACCTCTTTAATTCGGCAGAGAATCTGATTTAAATAGCTGTCTACCAGCCTTTACCAATCGCATAGTTCATATGCTTCTTGTAGCCATAATATCCATTGTATGATTGATATCCATACGGGTTATAGCTGTGGTAGTAGTTTGGTTTGTAGTACGCTTGCGGGTAGTAATACCTGTTTGAACCATACTTAGAATAGTGGTTGTTATGTTTATTGTACTTATTCTTGTTGTAGTATTTATGACTAGAATAATACCCGTTAGTAGCGTATTTCCCACTATAATGGGTTTCTTTAATATCAATCTTATAATTATTCGTAACCGTCGCAGGATTCTTCTTTTGTTGTTCCTTTAATGACTGGCCTAAATTTTGTGTTAATTTGCCTGTACTTTGTGCAGCGGGTACGTTGAGAACATTAATTTGGTTTGCAACAACAGAACTCTTTGGTTCACTTGCCATTACGCCAAAACTAAACACACTAAGTAGAATGGTTAGTACTAAGACAACTCCCAATGCTGTATATAACTTTTTTTCTGTTTGGTTCATGGTATGATCCCTCCGACCAATGCATCAACCTCTTTTTAAAATGAACACACTTCTTGCAACTCTTGCAACGTGTTTTGTGCATCTATTAATGCACCTTGTTCGTTTTCATACTCTTGTTTTGCGTTTTCAATAGGAATTTCATATTGGTCACGCAAATCATCAAGCTTTTGATTATATTCTTCCTTTAATGTTTTATAGGTATCTTTTCTGTCGTCAATGTATAATGAAATAGATTCAACATCCTTTTCTGAAGTCTTAATATTCTTTGAGCATTCTCCCCCATACTCGTAATACTCATAAACTTCATAGTCTTCTTCATCTTCTATGTCTTCTTGTGTGCTGTCTTCGATTGTTTCTTCTTCTGTCGTATCTGCTGTAAGTGATTTTGCTATTGGTACTTCTTGTGGTATATCAGTAATAACTTGGCCAGTAAGAGATGGTTCGCCACTAGGAATCAAAAATTTTCCAACACCAACAAACACTACGAGAACAATAAACCAGGTGAATATTCTTGATAGAGGTGTTTTTCGATTGTTCATACCGAACATTTGAAGATTTCGAATTTTGTTCCGTAAAACCATTGTAGTGGACTCAAACCTCTAGGTTAGAAAAGCATTTTTTTGGTTTATAACTCTTTTGTTACGCTTTTTTAATGGCTATACGAACCTTTAAAAAGAGCCTTTTTATCGTTGTTCTATGGCAAAAAGAGTGGCCAAAAAAGAAATTGAACGTGTGGAAGCGCTTATGCGTATTGTTGTCGTTGTCGTTTCAGGCATTATCTTAGGATTGTGGAAAGCAGTTATCCAACTCTTTATGGTTATTAACTTTATTATTACACTCTTTACTGGTAAACGCCATAAAGACCTTGCATTACTCTGTGAAATGTGGAACACACAAGTCTATGTATTCTTACGATATATTACGTTTATGAGTAATCAACGACCCTTTCCGTTTGTGAAATTGTCAAAAAATATGTCTACGTTTAAATAATTAGGACGAGAGAAGAATACTCCTCTCCTCATATTGGTCTGGTTTTCCTAATCGATCGCCAATATCAATAATATGTCCATACATGGCATCAGCTTCTCTCGCGGTTAAACCTAAATCAGTCATTACTGAACGGTAATCTGCAACACCTAATGTTGCATTTATATTAATACCATAGGTTAATTCATTACATCGTTCTGCACGTGTTTCAGCAATTAAACTTTCAAGAATCTTGCCTGAACGAGGGTGTTGGTCTTTAAAGACCTTAATACCTTCTGTTAATGTTCTTGCTTTTTCTTGTTCTGTTTCTTCAATACGTGCAAATGCTCTTGTTAACTTACTGGCTTGACCTATATATCCTTGTGCTCGATGAGCGAGTTTATCTCGTCGCCTCTTTGCTTTTTGTCCTAAACTTGATAGTGGTTTAGCTAATATGTCGCATGCAACCATGTTGCGTATTGTTGTTTCTAATGGTGAACGTTTCATTGTCGTTCCTCCTATTCTTTGATAGGGTGTTTGTAGGTAGGGTAATTAAAGAAAAAATGTGGTGCAGTTCATTACCACAATAGTTATATATCTTAAAGGGTGTAAAGAACTATGCGTGCCGTCCTAGAAAACCTTGGCCTAACAACCACAGAAGCAGAAATCTACTTAACGCTATTACGGTTAGGTCCTTCGACAGCAGGAATCATCGCACGAAAAGCAGGTATTCATCGGCGATCTGTGTACGATGCTACGGCGAGGTTAAGTGAAAAAGGACTCGTAGGATATATTTCTAAAAACAACAGAAAACACTTCGAAGCCGTCGATCCAAGTTTCTTAAAAAAATTACTTGATGAAAAAGAAGCATCTTTAGATACCATCATGCCACAACTACAAACAAAGTATAAGGCAGTCGTTGCAAAACAAGAAACATTATTCTTCAAAGGAAAAAACGGATTAAAAACTATTTTCGAAGATCAATTGATAACAGATAAAGAAATCTTAGTCTTAGGTGCATCACCCGTTGCAGAAACCATGATGAAATATTATATCCATCACTTTAACAAACGACGAGAAAAACAATGTTTACCCATGAAATTATTATACACAGAAGATAATCGAAAACGGAGAAATCTTCATAACGTTACAATAAAATACTTGCCAAAAGCATTTCAAAATCCTGCAGCCATGAACATCTACGGTGATAAAGTTGCTATTATTCACTGGAGTAAAGAACGACCCTTTGCCATTGTTATCCATGAAAAAGACATAGCAGAAGGATACAGAAATTATTTTCAATTATTATGGGGGATGGCTAAACGATAGCTTTTAAAGAATGGCCACTATAGTAAAACTAATGGAAAAAAGAGGTTTTGTTGTAACGCTAGTGCTTGTTTTTGCTGTAGCAATGTTTTTTGGTAATGGTGAATTAACAGGACAACCTATTGTTAAACAATTACCTGTTGTTAATCCAACGTTTGCAGGAACAAGTAGCTGTGGTGATGGTACTGTTGATAAAGGAGAAAGCTGTGATACAGGATCTTTGTTTACTGTTCCAGATCTCAACTGTCCATTTACAACTGGTGGACAATATCCTTTTAACTTTTGTATAAGTTATACTGAAAATAATGGTTGTCAATGTCTTTGCGGAGATGCTGTAGGTGCGTATTGTCCGACTGGTTTTTACTGTGATAAATCATTATCCTATCCGCCATACAATATTTGCCAACCCATTGTTTGTGGTGATGACCACTGTGCCGATGAAGAAATAGGACGTTGTGCTCTTGACTGTTTCGTAACAACACAACAGCAACAAGGTAATCCCCTTCCTACTATGTGTGGTAATGGTATTTGTGAAATTGGAGAAAATGATATAAATTGTGTTATTGACTGTCCTGTCTCTGAAGGAGAGACCTTTTATTTTACAAAATTTGATGCAACATTACCTTCACCTGGCTTTTCTGTTTCAGGAGTTTTTGGATCCTTCAATCAACGATTTGCAAAATCAGGACAACAATTATTTGTAGGAATATATGATGATGATGACGGTGATGGCTTAAAACCATTTAGGGCAAAAATTATGGAAAGCGATGATGCAGGTGAAACATGGTCTATTGCCTTTGATGATTGGGAAACGAGTCAACCACCAGTTCTTGCAACAGATTATCTTGGAAGAATTCATGCTATGGGGAGAGATACTGCCAATGGGAATTGTGTGAGACATTTACGATTTGATCCCTTTCAAGGAAATTTGTTTATACTCATTTTAGATACCTGCATGAGCAATATGGGTTCTAAATGGTCTATGAAATATAATCCGGTGTATGATGTCCTCCACTTTTCAAGAAGATATAATGATCCTGCTTTGAATAGTCCCGCTTTAAATGTTTTAACCGTGGACACTAATGGCAACTTTATTGACTCTTCAGACATTGCACTTTCTGCTAGCTTGGGTGGAGGTGTTAACATAAATGCACATAGACACGGTCTTGCAGTTGATGAATCTGGTAACATCCATCTTATCTACAATACACAAACAGATCCTGGACAAAGTAATGATGCTGTGTTATATCTCCGTTCTAATAATGTTGGTGATATGGTGACAAATGGTGCGTCACTAATTTGGAGAAAAAGTGATAACAGTATTATTACAACACCCTATCCTGTAAATAACTATCAAGGATTTGTTTGTACTGACACGGGATATCCTGGTGCAGAAATAATGTCCTGTAATGTTGGTGGTGCAATTAGTTCATTGCTTGTTACTGACTCAAAAATTCATATGACATTCTCTAGCGGTGGAAATATCCACTATGTTAGAAAAGATTTAACAACAGGTGATGAAGAAATTCGTGTACCTTTAACTGCTGGTGCTGGTCTTGATATTGCTGTTCATAATTTTTTAATAGAAGATACACTTACGGGCGATCTTTATATTGTTGGCGCATCAAGTACTATCCCTGAATGTGCGGGTAATTGTCTTCGTATTTTGAAATGGGATAATACAGACGTTCTTGTTCAAAACCATAAATGGATTGTTTTAACAGACCTTATCGAAACAGAAGTTGTTGCAGGAGATCCAGAATGGGATAGAACATCTGGCTTTCCAAGAATTGTTACCCTTGATGGAAAAAGATATATTATTATTGCTTCTTCAGATGTTCAAGGAAATTTGCCTAGTGGTCAGCCTGGCGGGGTTATTGATGCTTACTTCTTTAAATATAGGATTGTCTAAGGTAACTAATCCATGGAAGTCACTAAATATAGACAATGCTTCAACTCAACCTTTAAATAGTCCCTCTAACCCCTTTCTCTTACTAAAAGGAGATGATTTACTATGGCTAACGAAACACACTTACTCATGTTCTATGGTACAGAATGTACGCATTGTCACGAGATGATGCCCCTCATAGAACGATTAGAAAAAGAAGAAACTGTTCACATCGAACAAGTGGAAGTCTGGCATAATGACCAAAATATGGCCAAACTAAAAAAATTAGATGATGGAAAATGTGGTGGTGTACCCTTCTTTTACAACGAAAAAAACAATCAATGGGTCTGTGGCAACATGGACTACGACAAACTCAAAGCATGGGCAACAGCCTAATTATAATCAAGAGGTGATTCAGTGAGCGTCATAACAAGTAATGATCCAAGAAAAGGAAAAATCTTTCGTATACTCGATAAGACCGGCAAGGTTGTTAACAAAAAAGATCTTCCCAAACTAAAGAAAGCAGATCTTCTTAAGATTTATGAATACATGGTGCTTGCACGACTTGTTGACGAAAAAGCAGTCAAGTTACAACGTAGTGGACGCATGGGAACCTTTGCACAACTAACCGGACAAGAAGCACAAGTTGGCGTTGCTGCAGCCATGGAACAAAAAGATTGGTTATTTCCATCCTTTAGAGAACACGCAGCTATGATGTATCGTGGCATGCCACCACACTTATTTTACTTAGTCTTCATGGGAAACGAAGAAGGCAACCGCATGCCAAAAGACGTTAATAATTTTACTATATCTGTACCGGTTGGCAGTCAAGCATTACATGCCGTTGGAGCAGGATGGGCATTCAAAATAAAAAAAGAAAAAACATGTAGCGTAGGATTCTTTGGAGATGGTGCAACATCAGAAGGAGACTTTCACGAAGCCATGAACTTTGCAGGCGTGTTTAAAACAAATAGTGTTCTTGTCTGTCAAAACAATCAATATGCCATATCAACACAATTTAGTCACCAAACCGCATCAGCTACGATAGCAGAAAAAGCCTATGCATACGGATTTGAGGGAATACGTGTAGACGGTAATGATCCCTTAGCATTATACGTTGTGATAAAAGAAGCACTTGCCAAAGCACGCAGTGGTAAGGGTCCGACGTTAGTAGAAGCATTAACATATCGGCTAGGACCCCACACATCCGCAGATGATCCAACATTATATCGCAGTGATAAAGAAGTAAAAACATGGCAACAACAAGAACCCATACGACGCTTCCAAAAATACTTACTGAGTTTAGGCTACTGGAATAAAGCCTACGAAGAAAAAATACAAGCATGGGCAACACAAAAAGTAGAAGATGCAGTAAAAAAAGCAGAAGGCATGCACTTGAAAATAGATGACATGTTTACTTACATGTACAAAGACATGCCACAAGACTTACGAGAACAACAGGACTACTTGAAACAATTCGAATCCAAGGAGGAAGGTGCGTGAGCTTGGAATCAATTATTGAACGCTTAGGTGACGTGCGTGTTGTACCTCATCGTACAGGGGACAGTGCAGCATTATCTTTAGCTATAGACAGAGTATTACTTCGGCGTGTAGAACGAGAAATAAAACAAGGGATAGAAGTACATCCCATTGTACGAACACATCAATTTTCTAAACCAGCTGTCATCTTAGGATGGAATCAACAAAGAAAAGGATATGTTAATGATGCACTTGCAGAACAATATGGTGTGGACATAACACAACGAGATACTGGTGGGGGACACATGTTCTATGGCTCAGATGACATGCAATTTTCATTAGTCTGTCCCATGAATCTTTTCCATGGGAGAGACCCTATTCAAGGCTATCACCATTTTAACACCTTGGTCGTTGAAGCATTACAGCAGTCAGGCTATGATGGCGTGTGTCTTGGCAATACATCAGTTCGTATAGATGATGGTGAAACAAAACGAATACTTGCAGGAACAGCAAAACGTATGGGAACTAAAGCATATTTGCACCAAGGAGGTATCCTTGTACAACCTTACACTGATGAAACGTTTGATCTTCTTGAAGCAAGTGGTGAAGAACGAACACTATGGGATAAACATGTTACCACACTTCATAATTGGCCACAGGGTAATCCAACTGCTTTTCCATTAGCACTACAAGAACTCTTTCCAAATAAACATGTAAAAGATGTAACAGGGTTTGAATTACGAGAAGCACAAACATTAGTAGAATCAACCTATGCAAATGCAGAACATCTTTCTTCAGGAAAAAAAAGAGCATATATCTGTTATGTTGCAGGACTTATGAAAGATCCATTTTCAACTCATGACACAGAACAGGTGGTGCCATTATGACTGTTGTAAATATGGTTGATGCCATAAACCAAACATTACACCAAGCAATGGCAAAAGATAAACGTATTATTGTCTTGGGAGAAGACGTTGGAAAAGAAGGTGGCGTCTTTAGAGTAACAGCAGGTTTACAAAAAAAATATGGTACTGACAGAGTTGTTGATACACCCTTAAGTGAAAATGGCATTGTTGGAACATCTATTGGTATGGCAGCAGCGGGTTTACGACCTATAGCAGAAATGCAATTTAGTGGTTTTATGTATCCAGCATTCCAACAACTTATTTCCCACGCATCACGCATACGTAATAGATCACGAGGACGATATACCTGTCCATTAATCGTGCGCATGCCATACAGTGGTGGTATTCGTGCATTAGAACATCACAGTGAAAGTATGGAAAGTTTATTTGCACATATACCAGGACTCCAAGTTATTATTCCTAGTACACCCTATGATGCTAAAGGCTTACTAGCAACAGCCATCAAATCAGACGATCCTGTTATTTTTATGGAACCCAAGCGTATTTACAGAGCAATAAAACAAGACGTTCCAACAAAAGAATACACTATACCTTTTGGTAAAGCAAACATCGTGCAAGAAGGAACGAACGTTACGATCATAGCATATGGTGCGATGGTACGTGAAGCACAACGTGCAGCAGAAGCAGTCAAAGCAGAGAACATCAGTTGTGAAATTATAGACTTACGCAGTATCAAACCATTAGACACAGAAACTATTATTACATCAGTTAAAAAAACAGGACGCTGTGTTATCGTTCATGAAGGACCACGAACATGTGGTGTTGGTGCAGAAATTATAGCACGCATTAATGAGCGAGCATTATTATATTTAGAAGCACCTGTTGTTCGTGTTACAGGTTTCGATACTGTTTTCCCATACTTCCAAAATGAAAACCATTACTTACCAGAACAACACCGTATTGTTAATGCAATAAAAACAGTGGTGGAATACTAAATGGCATACAACTTTAAATTTCCAGACGTTGGCGAAGGAATTACTGAAGGAGAACTTGTCGAATGGAAAGTAAAGGTTGGTGATGTTGTTAAAGAAGATCAAGTACTAGCAGATGTTGAAACTGATAAAGCCGTTGTACAAATACCTTCGCCCGTTGGAGGAACAATCTTAGAATTACGTGCACAACAAGGAACAACTATTCATGTTGGTGATGTCTTTGTGGTCATAGGAGAAAAAGGGGAAAAACCACAAGAAAACCTTGAAGAAAAAGTAACAACCACAAAAGAAACTACGAAGAAAAAAGGCTCTGTAGGCGTTGTAGGGGAATTAGAAGATGCTGATACTGTTATTGAAACACCTGTTCAAGAAGCACGCAAGACATTAATACCAATAAAACCTAAAGTAGAAACAGCTGTGAAACAAGCAGATGCAGCTGTCGGTAAAGCATTAGCCATGCCTGGTGTAAAAAAATTAGCAAAAGAATTAGGCATAGATTTAGCAACAACAAAAGCAACCGGTGCACACGGTCAAGTAACTGATAGTGATGTTAGAAGTGTGCAAGGAAAAGGAACATCACCTATTGCAAAAGAAGTCAAACATGTGCGAAAATATGACATGTATGGATATGTTAGTCGCGTACCATTGAAAGGAGTACGTAAAGCCATTGCAAAAAATATGGTCATCAGTGCAACAACCATACCACATGTTTCACATATAGATAAAGTTGACATGACTAAACTTGTTGCCATACGGCAAGCAGAAAAACTACATGCAGAAAAAAAAGGAATAAAATTAACCTACTTACCATTTATTATCAAAGCATTAATCGCAGCATTACAAGATCACCCATCACTTAATGCTTCACTAGAAACTTCAGAGTTAGGAGATGAAATAGTCTTAAAAAAATATTACAACATTGGTGTTGCTGTTGACACACCAGATGGACTCATGGTACCTGTCATTAAAGGAGCAGATCACAAAAGCATTTTAGATCTTGCAAAAGAAATAGTAGACCTTGCAACAAACGCACAAAAACGTTCTATTAACTTAGGAGATTTGAAAGGTGGGACCTTTACCGTTACAAACTATGGAAGTATTGGTGGCATGTATGGAACACCCATCATTAACTATCCAGAAGCCGCTATATTAGGTATTGGGCGCATGAAAGATGAAGCTATCGTTGATGACAAAGGCAAAGCCAGCATGAGAAAAGTCATGTACTTGACGTTATCCTTTGACCATAGAATCCTTGATGGAGCAGAAGCCGCAAGATTTATGAACAAAGTTATTAGCTATCTCGAAGATCCCGACTTATTGCTCGTCGATATGTAACATGAAAACACAACAACGTCCCTGGTGGGCTTACATAACAACCCTTGCAATATTCTTAGCATTTATTGGCACTGCATATCTCGTTGACGTTCATGATTATATTTCAGATAGTATTATGTTAATTGTTATCATGAGCTTGCTTTTTTGGTGGTATAACTCGTTACGATTAACACCCCGTATTTACATGGCATTAACATTTGCTTTTGCATTACATAATGCGGGCGTCTTTGGATTCTATAATATCTCACCTGTTGGATTACAATGGGATCATGTAACACATTTCGTTGGGGAATTCGTCGCAGCAATCTTTGTGTACAATTATTTTAAACTTGGTAACTATTTCAAACAAAAAACAACAGCAGAACGATGGACATTATATTGTTTAATTTTATTATCCATCTTAGGGTTTGGCGTCTTTGTTGAATTCATGGAATTCTATGGATACTTTGTTGTTGGTGATGGCCTTGGTGTCTTTGGCCATGGATTAGGAGATATCAATACAGAATTTATCAACAGTGAATGGTTCAATACCATGTTTGATTTCATCTACAACTTCTTTGGTGGATTGTGTGGAATATTGTATGCACACTTTGTTATGAAAAAAACGTCCAGCTAACTCCCTTGTTCTTCGACGCCCGAAGGCTTCTCGCAAGGGTCACACAACTGGACAGAGAATATCTTTCTATAGGCGTTTAAAAGACTTTAGACGTATGGCTTTTATCAACGAAATGTTAATATACTCCTCATTCAACATGGAAGATACACTTTTGGGGTGAATATGCCTCATCTCTTCTTGGAGGAACATACTATGACAGATGACCAACAACACTTGGAAATTGGTGCACTCGCACCTAGTTTTACTGCTGAAGCACTCATTCAAAATGATGTTAAGAAAATCAACCTAAGCGACTACAAAGGCAAATGGGTTGTTCTCTTCTTTTACCCAGCAGACTTCACCTTTATCTGCCCAACAGAACTTGGTGACTTAGCTGATAACTATCAAGCATTTAAAGATCTTAATTGCGAAGTTATTAGTGTCAGTACAGATACACCGTTCGTGCACAAAGCATGGCATGACAATTCAGAAACAATAAAGAAAATACAATTCCCAATGTTAGCTGATCCAACAGGAAAAGTATGTCACGCATACGGAACATACATTCATGACGAAGGATTATCATTACGTGGAACTTTTATTATTGATCCAGAAGGAATCTTAAAAGCATACGAAATGCATGACAATTCTATTGGACGTAATACAAAAGAATTATTACGTAAAATAAAAGCAGCACAGTTTGTTGAAGAACATGGCGATCAAGTCTGTCCTGTTAATTGGGAACCTGGTAATGAAACATTAAAACCTGGTATGGGCTTAGTAGGTAAAATATAATGGCATATACATTACCTGAATTACCCTATGCTGTTGATGCGTTAGAACCGTACTACGATAAAGAAACGGTTGCATTACACCATGACAAACATCATGCAGGATATGTTAAAGGATTAAACAACGCTATTGAAAAACTTTCAGAAGCACGTAAAGCTGGAGATTTTTCTTTAGTAAAACACTGGGAACGAGAATTAGCTTTCCATGGTGCAGGCCATATCTTACATACAATCTTTTGGGAAAACATGCGTGCTGGACAAGACGATAACAAACCAACAGGTGCATTACTTGCAGGCATAGAAAAAAACTTCGGAAGCTTTGACGCCTTTGTTAAACAATTCAAAGCTGCGACTACGGCTATTGAAGGATCAGGATGGGGATCATTAGTACAAGTAGCAGATGGAAGTTTACACATAGTAACTGTAGAAAACCACCAAAAACTTGCATTACCCGAATCAACCATCTTAGTCTTGTGTGACGTCTGGGAACACGCATACTACTTGAAATACCAAAATAAACGTGCAGAATGGGTAGACAACTTCATGCACCTTATCAATTGGGACGAAATAAGCAACAGATTCTCCGCATAAGGAGAATTACTTTTCTTTGTACCCCTTTGTTTTATATAGACTTATTTTGTTCTAAATACCATGTCTAACGTACCTGAATCCATTAACAAAATAGATGATTTTACATGGGAAATCCCTACAACATACAAGAAAGGAATGCAAGTTCCTGCACGTATGATTGCTAATGAAACATTACTACAAAACTTTGACGCAGGTGTCTTCGACCAAATAACCAATGTTGCGTGCTTACCTGGTATTCAAAAACACGCATTGTGCATGCCCGACGGTCATTGGGGATATGGATTTCCCATTGGCGGTGTTGCTGCCTTTGATGTAAATGAAGGTGTTATTAGTCCTGGTGGCATTGGCTTTGATATTAACTGTGTTTCAGGTGACACAAAAATACTTCTTCATCATGGCTGTTATAAAAAAATAAAAGATTTTGATAGAAATTTTTCTCAAGATTTTATTTCTTTAATGAATCTTAAAGATAATAAGAAACATTCTTCACAGGCACTCCTTTTTATGAAAAAAATTCCTACAACAAAAGTGTTTCAAATAACTACTGCGTGTGGAGAAACATTGACACTAACAGAAGATCATCCTTTGTATACTGGTGAAGATATGGTTTGTGCAGGAAAATTAAAAGAAGGCGATGCTGTTGTTATTCATCCTTTTTCGGGGGTGGAATATGAAAAACCTTCTTCACGTATTATTGTTGATGAAGAAACAATCAAAACAATTGTTGGTGATCGTCCAAAACTCATACAAACACTTCGAGATAAAAATCTCTTACCACTACGTGAAAACTCACCGCACTTTCCTATTCTTACTAAACTTCTTGGTTTCCTTACAGGTGATGGTTGGCTTGGAAAATATCATAATAAACGAAGAAAACAAGATGTTTGGTCTATGCGGGCTATTGGGGCTGTAGATGACCTCAAAGAAATACAAAAAGACCTTGCTCTCATGGGTTACCACCAAAAATATATTTCTACGAAACCGTATACAAGTGTTGTACAAACTACTGAGGGATCTATAAGGAAAATAAGTGGTACATCTTCTCAATTGTATATTAACTCTCAATCTCTTGTTGTTTTGCTTAAAGCTTTAGGTATGCCTGAAGGCAATAAATCAAGAACAACAACAACCCTCCCTTCATGGATCAAAACATCACCACGTTGGATACAACGACTTTATTTGGCAGGGTTGTTTGGTGCTGAAATGTCTAAACCTGCTCAAAGAAAAGGAGAAACTTTTGCATTTATAGAACCATCCTTTAGTCAAAATAAAATTATTTCTTTGGAAAAAGAAAATAAAAAATTTCTTCTGGATATTGCTCAACTTCTTAAACATTTTAATATTAAAGTGAATAATATTTACAAACAAGAAGGTGTTATTAATGTTAAGGGAGAAACAACAATAAAACATTCTTTACGATTGTCATCTACATTAGAGAATCTTATTACATTGTGGGGCACTATTGGTTTTGAATATTGTCGTGAACGTAAAGAACTTTCAATGGTTGCTCTTGCTTATCTTAAACATAAAAAACAATTTCTTAATCATGCCGCTCTCTTTGTTGCCGCTGGAAAATCTATGCGCGAAGAAGGAACAACCTTCTCGGAGATAGGTAATTTTGCTATGCAAGAAGGTCTTAGTCAAGCAATGGTCAAAGGAGCACTTTATCAAGAAACAACATCCCGAAGGGTTTCCTCATCATTCCCTTCTTTTCAGGAATTTTTTTCACAAGCACAAATACCTCACTCTGAATTTGTCCGTGATACCATTATTTCTATTGAAGAAGTTCTTCATCCTGATTTTGTTTACGATTTTACTATGAATGATGATAATCATAATTTTATTGCGAATTCTATTGTTTCCCATAATTGTGGTATGCGACTTATTACAACGAACTTATCATACAAAGAAGTACAACCAAAATTAAAAAAACTTGTTGATTACTTATTTGGAACGGTACCTGCAGGTGTAGGATGTAAAGGATTTTTACAATTAAACAACCAACAATTTACAGATATCGTAGAAAATGGAACACAATGGTGTGTGGACAATGGATATGGTTGGCAACAAGATGTGTGGCGCACAGAAAGTAGTGGTAAGATTGAACAAGCAGATGCATCATGCATTTCAGACAAGGCTAGAAAACGTGGTATGAATCAATTAGGAACATTAGGATCTGGTAATCATTACTTAGAAATACAACGTGCAGCAGATATTTGTGATGAAGACACAGCTAAACGATTTGGTATTACCGATAAAGATCAAATAGTTATCATGGTCCATTGTGGATCACGAGGCTTTGGTCATCAAGTTGCAACAGATTACTTGAAAACATTCGTCGATGCCATGCCAAAATACAATATTACAGTGCCTGATAGGGAACTTGCCTGTGCACCCTTTAGTAGCGATGAAGGGCAAGCCTACTTCAAAGCAATGGCCTGTGCAGCAAATATGGCCTTTGCCAATAGACAAATGATTACCCATCGTATTAGAGAAGCGTTCAAACACATCTTCAAACAAACACCTGATCAATTACAGATGAACTTAGTCTATGATGTTGCTCATAATATAGCAAAAGTAGAATCACACAAAATAGATGGAAAACAAAAAGATCTTATTGTTCATAGGAAAGGAGCAACACGTGCCTTTGGACCAAAACAAAAAGATCTTGCACCAGAATATAGACCAGTAGGACAACCCGTTATCTTAGGTGGCAGCATGGAAACAGGATCATACTTACTTGTTGGCACACAAAAAGCAATGGATACAACCTTTGGTAGTACTGCACATGGATCTGGACGAACAATGAGTAGAACACAAGCAAAAAAAGAATTTACAGGAAAAGAACTTCAAGAACGCATGGCCAAAAAAGGTATTTATGTACGTTCTATTAGTATGCAAGGACTTGCAGAAGAAGCAGGAAAAGCGTACAAAGATATTGACAACGTTGTTGATGTCTTAGATCATGCTGGTATTACAAGAAAAGTCGTTCAATTAAAACCTATAGGGAACGTGAAAGGATGACAGGGAAGTACACCTTTCTTGAAGATGTAGCTATTGCAGATGTTGCCTTTGAAGCAACAGGTGATACAGTAAACGATGTGTTCATTGCAGCAGCTATGGCAACAATGGAAACCATGGTGGATTTCAAGACTCTTACTACAGAAAAAACAGTAACGATAACGGTAACGCATACAGATAGAGAACGATTGTTGTATGAATTTCTTGAGGATATTATCTATCGTAAAGACGTGGATCAATTCTTGTTTGCCAATGTAGCAGTGACTATCACAGAAAAGGATGGTGCTTTCACGTTGGAAGCAACCTGCAAAGGAACCACTATTGATCCAAAAAAACAAGACCTTCGATCAGACGTTAAAGCAGTAACGTTACATCATTTTTCATTAACAGAAAAAGAACAAACGTTTACAGCACGTGTTATTTTAGATATTTAGCCACGTGCAGTATCTATCACAGCAATGCTTAAAAGCATCCTCGTGAGCGTTACTATGCTTAAGAAGGGCAAAAGAGTGAGTATTTATGGCAACAAAAAAAACAACACGACGTTCTACAACTAAAAAAAAGAGAGCTCCTGCAAAGAAGAGAGCTACACGAAAGAGAGCACAAGCAGCACCTCCAAAAGCAACTAAAGCAAAGTCGAAAGCTAAGCCGTTAATGGTTAAATTTTTGAGAAATTTCTTACGACGCATGATCAATAGTATGTTTGCCAAGAAAAAAGATATTAAATTAGGTATTTATGGTCCTCCCAACGCTGGAAAAACAACGTTAGCGAATAGAATCTGTCAAGACTGGATTGGTGAACGTATGGGAAGTGTTTCGAAGATTCCTCATGAAACACGAGCTATCCAAGTGAAAGAACAAGTTACGATTAAATATGACAATAAAGAAATGACGTTTAACATTGTTGATACACCGGGTATTGCCACAAAGATTGATTATGAAGACTTCATGGGTTATAAAATGAAGAATAAACAAGCAAAAGATAGAGCTAAAGAAGCAACAAAAGGTGTTATTGAAGCCATTAAATGGTTAGATGATGTTGATGTCTGTTTAGTTGTCTTAGACTCTACAGAAAATCCCTACTCGCAAGTCAATGTAACGATCATTGGCAACTTAGCAGCACGAAACATTCCTGTGTTAGTTGTTGCTAACAAAACCGACTTGCGTAAATCGAACATTCGCAGAGTCGAAAACGCTTTTCCCCAATACGATGTTGTGGGTATGAGTGCGCATAAAGGAAAAAATATGGAGGAGTTTTATGAGTCTTTATTTAGACTTATATAATAAAACAAGAGGTGGTGTGAAATGTTAACTCTAGAATTTGTCCCCTACAGTGAGATTGAAAATCTTGCTTCGAACGAACGCATTGATAAGTTACTCGGTATTGTTAAACAAGAAAAGATTGTATTAATGCAAGGACGGTTATTACCCGAAGAAGAAACCCTATTAATTGCTGAGACGATGGCTCAGATTCAAAAAAGTTTTACTGGTGTGGAAATTTGTACTATCTATCCAGAAGAAAAGAACTTGCAATTTTTTAATAAATTCAAGAAAGAAATGGTAAAAGCATTAATTGGGCATAGGGATGGCATAACGATTATTGGACCATCAAGTGTTGTGAAAGAAATACGACGTAATCCAAATAAAGTAGAATTGTTTACGTTACCACAATTTGGTTCAACGAAACGTGCTGCACCAAAGAAACGAGTCAAGCGTGCTGCAACAAAACGAACACCGAAACGTCGCACGGTGCGGAGACGTCGATAGATGCCACACCAATGTGTTCGTTGTTCAAAGTTGTATGCTGATGGTTCACGTGAAATATTGGCAGGATGTGATTGTGGTGGACGATTTTTCTTCTTTATGAAAGAACAATCCGTACAAGAATCTCAATCCTTTACGGCGAACTTAACAACAGAAGATAAACAACAAATAGAACGTGATGCTTTAGAACTTATTGGTGATAAGACCAAAAAGGAAGTAGCGAAAGATCATCCAGTTGTCTTAGATCTTGAATCAATACGGGTGAATCAACCAGGGAAATTTGAGATTGATTTAGTTGACTTGTTTAAAGGTGAGCCCTTGGTGTATAAGTTAGATGATGGGAAATACGTCATTGATATTGCTTCTACGTTTAGTGCCAAAGAAGAATAGTTGTTACTTATTAGTTAGTACAATCGTAAGGCTTTTAAATGGTGCTTTTAGTTTTTGGTGATGACGCTCTCCCAATTATACCCCCTCATTAATGATAGATTAAATCAACGACGTGAAGATTTTTTTGAAGGCCTTAGTCCTTATAGGAAAGGTTTGACTGGAGATATACTGTCCATTTTTCAACATTTGGGATCTGATGTTATCACGTTTATTCCTCCACAGGGGAATGCTTTGCCTAATAAACTGGGATTGGTTGTGAGAGGTAATCCTCACCCAACAGAGGAATATGGTGCTGCTGGCTTTCGATTTTATAGGGCAATACAAACACTTCAAGAAACATTAGGTGGCTCTGGCGAACTTACCTTTGAAACTGTTAGTGAAGGTCTTGTTGAGGTGGCTGATTCTACTGTGTATGCTCCACAATTGGTTACTGTAAATTCTACACAATCACCTGCCCTTTTTGGTCTTGTTTATGATTCTCTTAATGTCTTTGGTGGAGGTGATTGTGGTGAAGGTTTTGAACGTTTAGACCTTCTTGTTAATGCTCATGATCGGGAGTTTATTTTGGAAGATCGTCTTAAGAGTTCTTATGTGGCATTTCGCTATAAGCTTTCTTCTTTTATGCAACGTTCAGGCCATGGTCAACCTCAGCAGGGAAGTGTTCTTGATGAAGGACATTTAGAATAACTACTTCTTACCAATAAGAATAATACCATAACTCAACGTATCATCCAAACAACTTGGAATCTCTCTTTTAATATGTTTAATATTCTTCTTGATACCTAATGCGTATTTAATGTATTTTAGTGGATTAATATAATCAAAACTACTGATGAATGAACCGCCAATAACTCTTGTATTATGTAACTCACATGCTTTTGCACGTTCTAATAACTCTTTACGTGAATATGGTATTTCCAAACCAAACTGCCATTTACCAATAGCTTCAAAGACAGCCTTGTAAATTCTATACGGTGGATTCCATTTATTGGGCACAGAAATAAAAGTCATACCATTCTTTTTTAATACATCTTTATGTGCTTGCATCATTTTTGTTCTTGTCTTATTTTCAAAATGTTCAATTAATCCAAAACTTAATGATACATCAAATTTATTGTGTAAGTTCTTTGGTAAGTGTAATGCATCGGCATGAATGGTTTTAACGGTAATGCCTTGACGTTTGTAGAATTCTTTTGCACGTATTAATGCTTTTTTAGAATAGTCTAAGACAGTAACATTACTGCCACGTAAGGCAAAGAGTAATCCACGTGTGCCACCACCACTCCCAATTTCTAAGACGTTTAATCCTTTGAAACTGCCAAACTCTTTGAGTACGGTCTGTTCCATCTTTTTCCAACAGATACTCACTTCATTTCTCTTGATATTATAGAGGTCGCTTTCTTTGCTGGTAGGTTTCCAAATCTTGTCCCATAATTCTGGTGTATTGGGGTTGGTGTATCGTTTGAACATTTTTTGAGAGTATATCTGGGGACACCAGGATTTGAACCTGGACACGCCGCTCTGGAGGCGGCAACACTAACCAGATTATGCTATGTCCCCTTCGTTCTGAATTGTAGGCGGATTCTTTAAAAAGGTTCGGAATATCCCTAGGTGTGGGGTCTCTATGTTTGGTAGGCACTGTCGCTAACGTGTATTACCATTCTTAAATGACGGAATATGTATTTACCATCGAAAGGTTTATATAGCGATTCTAACCGGACAATAGTAACAATTTCTTTCGAGGAATTGACATACAAACCTTTTAGGGGGGTTACAAACAAATGAATAACACAAGACAAATACACGCAGTATTATTCGTCTTAGTGGCACTTTTCGGCGCTTTAAGCATGGCTGTACCAGTACAGGCTGCTGCAAGTGACCTAGAATTTGCCAGCATTGAGATCGATGATCTTATTGTAGATGATGGTATTACTGTACTCGATGTACAACGTGGTGAAACAATCACCATTGAAGCACGTATTGTAGCAGATACTACAGGTGCAGATGATGTTGTACTTTCCGCACGTATCAACGGATACGAATACGGAAGTATATTCGACACAACTTCACAATTCGATATTGTTGCTGGTAAAACATACAAGAAAACATTATCGTTAACTATTCCAGAAGATATTGACGCATCAGAAGATTATACACTTCGTATTGAGCTTTCAGACAAAAATACTGAACTCACCGAAGAAATAACCCTTCATATTGATGAACAACGTCACGGTCTAAGCATCTTTGATGTCCTTCTTAACCCAAGTAGCACTATAGCAGCAGGTAACTCTTTATTTGCAACTGTACGTCTAGAAAACCTTGGTGACAAAGAAGAAAACGACGTCAAAGTAACCGTATCTATTCCCGACTTAGGTATCAGCACCGTCAATTTCATTGATGAGCTAAATACTGAAGTACAGGAAGATGCTGAAGATCATATTAAAAATGACAACAGTCAACAAATAGACTTACTCTTACGGATCCCAAGCGACGCAGCTACAGGAACCTACGAAGTACGTGTTGACGTTGAATACAATCGTGGATACAGCTTCCTGAGTCAATCCCTTAACGTAAATGTTCAAGGAACTGAAACATCAAATGCAGTGCAAACGATTGTAAACAGTGACTCAAACTCCAAATCTGTCGCACCAGGCGCAACAGCTAACTACAACGTTATGCTCGCAAACCTTGGCGAAGATATCGGCGTTTACTCTGTTCAAGTTGATGGCGTTTCCGCATGGGGCGAAGCAAGTGTACAACCAAGTTTCTTGAGTATTACACCTGACGCAACAGGCGAAGTAACTATTTCCGTTACACCATTTGACGGAGAATCAACAGGAACACACACATGGGTCGCACGTGTCATGGTAGGAACAGACGTTCTTCAAGAACTAACATTTACCACACGCGTTACTGGTGAAGCAGAAGAAGCATCAACAAGTGAAGGTCTAAAAACTGTCCTTGCTGTAATCTTCGGCATCTTAGTAATTGTCTTAGTAGTTTTGGCATTAATCATTGCGTTTAGAAAAATAAACAGCACTGACGATGAAGAAACATCAACCTTAGAAGGTCAAACCTACTACCAATACTACCCAAAATAAAAGAGAGGTAACCCCTCTTTTTCTCTTTTTTTTATTCTTTATTAGATAAATCTTTATAAACTACTTTACAACACTTCTGGACTGTGAGTGAGTATACCATGAAAAAAAGCGAACGATTTATTTTAACAGCATTATTTTTATTCTTAGTAACCACTGTCCTTGTAATGAGTGGGCCTCCAACTGTTCGTAACGATGTTATGATTAGAGGTCTTGCACCAGATCCTGTTGGTGAATGTGATGTTACCTTTTACAATGAAGAAATCTTATCTTTTCCAACACCAACAAGTGTAGAACTAACACTTCTTCCCGCTGAAGCAAGTGATTTTTATGTAACCTATAAATCTCCAAACGATCTTCGACAACAAAAAACAACTGTACAATCTTCAACAGGTAATGCACTCCTACACTTCACACTTACAGGTCTTAAATCTGCTCAGGAATATGAATATCAAGTTCATTGTAAAACTCCTGATGACAATGCCTTTGGTGCTCGTAAAATCCACACGTTTAGAACATTATCTCACGTAGAAGACACAACGTTTACTTTTGGTTTTGTGCCTGATACACATGCATACACCCTTTGGGCGACAGCAACGTGTGGAACTGATACAACAAAACTTTCCAAACTACAAGCAAATATAGCAAATATGATTAGTGATGATCTTTCGTTTGTTGTTCTTGGTGGTGACTGGGCAATGATAACCTGTACACCAAATGGCTGCCCTGCATGTACTGTTCATGGAGAAAATGTATCTTCTGCTGGTGCAAGTTCGCAGAAAGATGCAGATTTACATTATGACCAAATCTTTTCACCTGCAGTTCTTGGTAATTTATTTAAAGAAACACCTATGGTTTATGTTCTTGGTGATCATGAAGGTGAAGCTGGTTATGGTGGCAATAAACTTCTCTGGGGAAAAAACGCACGATTAAATCATCTTGTTAATGCTGTTGACGTCTATAATGGTGGGGAAGATGAAGGACGATATTATTCCTTTGAAGTAGGAGACTTACAGGTTGTTGTTATTGATGTCATGAGAAATACACTTACTAGTCCAACTGTTGCAGATGATTGGACACTTGGTCCTGCACAATTAGCATGGCTTAATCAAACACTTGCTCGTTCAAATAAACAATGGAAATTCATCTTTGCAGAACACTTAGTTGGCGGTGAACAGGGATCAACAAGTTCCAACTTCTACAAAGGTAGGGGATCTATCAAAGCAACAGACGATAATACACCACGTGGTATTTACAAGGGAGAACAAGCCATCATAGAACAAATGATGATAGATTATGGTGCACAAATATTCTTCAGTGGTAACGACCATGTTGCAAGTATTGGAGAAAAACTCAATGCTCAAGGTGATATGACGACGTTACATGTTATTGGTGGTACTTCTGGTATTGGTGCTGGATGGATTGGTATTCCTCCCTACCCTGCTGAAATGACCTGGCCACCATACAACATACCAAGCTTTAGTACACAAATAATTGGAACAAAAACTCCAGGATATTTCCGTATAACCCTTAATGGTAAAGACAGTGCCCTGTTAGAATATGTCCGTGCAGTTCCTAATAGTGGGTCTGGTAATGGTGATGTTCATCTTACTTACCTTCTTGAAGCGTAAATCACCCTTTTTTAGAGTACCATAACTTTTATAAGACCGTAGTGCAACCACACACTATTGGGGAATTACCATTTCTAACATCGGGGTGACCGTTTGTACACAAAGTACATTACAAAGAACGGAAAAAAAGTAGGACCATATTACTACGATAGTATTCGACTACCTGGTGGTAAAGTTCGCACTGTGTATCTTGGACGCACACCAACAGCAGCAAAAAAGAAACGTGCTCTTCTACGAAAACACCAAACAACACCTGTTCCACAACGGAGTAGTGCAACCGTTAAACACGCACTTGTCCGACGACGTCATCATTTTTCGCGTACAGTTACGAGAAACGATCGAATCATTATGACATTGTTTTTCTTCTTTGTTTTTATTAGTATCTTCTCAGCAACCTATGATAGCTTTCCAAATTCAAGAAACCTTGTAACAGGAAATGTTATTCTCCAAGAAGAAGAAGAAGTCGTTGTCATTCATGAACATCCACTTCAAACAATCATTACAAAAAGTACAGAATACTATCTTGAAGTAAGTGGTATAACCTCGTTAGAAAGTCTCAGTATTAGTGGACGTGTCGCATCACAACAGGGAGGTAACGTAAAATTATTCTTAACAGATGATGCATCTAAAGATACATTCTTATTATTTGATAGCGATGCACTTGATGTAGATATTTCAACCTTCTTCAAAGCAGTGAGTGGATTAGCCGTTGGTGAAATAGTGAATATAACAGATGAAGAAACAATTATTGAAGAAGAAATAGAATACTATTCCACATTACTTTCTCAAGGACTTCTCAAAGGGAGACGCATTGTTGATATTCTTGGACGTTCCCATCTGTTCAAAGTCTTTGAATATAATGAAACGACAGACATACACTTTAACCAATCATTTATCGAAACAATCCACGTTCCTACCACAGACAAACGTTGGATAGTCTATCAAGAATACTCCTCTGCAGGCCTCATAGAACCAGATAATGTAAGTTTTACTAACGTCTTTGGATTTGATATTAGTGCATACAATAGTACAAATACCTCATTAACCTTTACAGCACCTACACAAAGTGACTATCTCTACCGCTGTACATTCTGGGATATTGAAGTGGGTATTTGTCTTGGCCAATGGGCCTATACAGCAGCACTCAATGGTACGGTTAATTACACACAAAATATTACGAGTTCTGTCATGGCATTTGCAGAAGGTATCTTTGATCCAGAAGAACCACTTGAAGAAATAATTGAAGTCATAAAAGAAGAAGCTGTTGTAGAAGACGTGCCGTATGATCCACTCATTGATTTTATGACAACACAAAATATTACCAATATGAGCATTGCATCATTTACATCACTCTGTGGAGATGCATGTAACCTTCGTGATACGCTTGGAACAGACTTTACCCTCAAAGTCTACGTTAAAGATGCCATCCTTTCATTAGAACAAGTAACTGTTGAAACAACAAGTCATCCCGAACTAAACTATGGTTTATCACTTATTGACCTCCATGATCAATCACTGTTACTTACCGTTGATGATACGTTTATTGAAGGTGTTGTTGAACGTAACATAACAAAGGGTACTGCGAACAGTAGTGTAACATATGACATCGTTGAAACAAACAAACCTGTACGATGGACAAACCATGTTACCTTTGATATACCAACAACAGATGCTGTTGTTATATTACCGCCAGAAGCAACAAACATTAATGTCACCAGTATATTATATGAAGAAAAACAATCAACACAAGCAAAACAACTTCTTGCAGATAATCGCTATCGTCGTCTTGATACCCTTGTTGTTGAAGAACAATCTTTTATTGAACAAGCAGTAGCTGCCCTTACAGATAGTTCCATTACAGGACTTGCTGTTGATACACTTACTGGAGAACCTCTTGGTGTTGATTTGCTTAATGAAACCAATACAACTCTTAATGGAACAGAAGAACCCGTTGAAGATATACCATTACCTGAAGGAACAGAACAAACAATCATCATTGAAAATGAAGTTACAGAAGCTTTTGTATCTTATGACTTACCTGGGCCAACAACACAAGAAATACCCGATTCTTATGGGAAAGAAATCATGGTTACAACACCAGAGTCCTTTGATGCAGTCCTTGTAAGCACAGGCGTACCAGAACTCTTACCAGAAGATATTAGTCTCACCTATGGTGTTGATGAAAATGGTACAGCACAATCATACCCCTACACGCCATTAGATACCAATGGTAATGGCCGTATTGACACCATAACATGGACAACATCACTTTCACCAGAAGTTAACAAAACATTCCACGTAGGCTTAACGATCATTACTGTACAATCATATCCTAAAGTCAGTGGGAACTGGGTTGTTAAATTCCAAACAACAGGACAAGCAGATCTCCATATAACAGCTGTAGATGGAACAACATGGTTACCCTATGGGACGACAGAACAACTCAAATTCTTACAAATTATTTGTGGTGATAATGTTAAAGAATACGAATGGATAGATGGCAGTGTTGTGATTGAAAATTACCAATGTGGTGCAGAATCACAAGAAGTAAGTCAAGTACTCCAACCAGGAAAACACACACTCAAATTTGACTTTGGCAGTAATACTGCTTATGCATACAACTCAGCAACAGACTTCAAAATACAACGAGGAGATTTTTCTATTACAGGGGTTACTAACCACACCCTTCATGCAGGCACAGACTATGATGCACCTGCAAATAATTCCTACGCCTTTATTAGAATAACCAATACCAACCATGTAAGTTCAGGAGATAATATTACTGGAGGTCTGGCAAATGCTGATGATGTGGCTGTTTATATTTTTCATGATGGCGCAAACAACCTCACAGAAAACGTAACTTTCTCGCGATTTGGAGCAGCTACAAGTGCCTATGTTAACTGGGAAATTATAGAATATATAGGACCTATTGGTGGAGATAATGAAATAATAGTGAGAGCAAGAAACACCCTGGACTTTGGATCAACAACCATGTTCGTGGATACTGCTGATATTAGTAACTATGTAAATCACTCACAAATCGTACCGTTCATTACAGGACAAGGAAATAGGGACACAGGTAGAACAGACTATAACACTCATGCATTTATAACAAACGAATTTACATCCCAATTAAATGTCACAAGATTTACTCGGGGTGAACATGGCAGTGATGCGAATAGACTTAGTTTCGCAGTGGTTGAATTTACAGGTGATAACTGGGATGTAGAACGTGTACAACACGGGTATACTACTGCAGGTGTGCATGAAAATGAAACTACAGGTTTAGGTAATGATTTGGCTAAAACATTTATTCATGTACAAAAAAGTATGGGTAATATCCAAGATAATATTAATCAGCAAGGACATGTAGTTTATTTTTCTGCTGATAATACCTTAACCTTTTTGGTGGATGGTGGTTCAGCTATTGCCGCCACAACAACAGCTGTCGCCTATATCATTGAAAATACACAAACAGATGGGACGCCTGCAATTGTTACCCGGTCATCAGGAACACAAAGTGGCGGAACAGAACCAATATATCTTAATGCTTCCATTGGAAAAACACTCGATGATCTTACTGTTTCTTCTATTTTTGGGTCAAGTTATTCAACAGGAACAGGTACCTCTTTCCTAAGATACACCATAGGCCTTATGTTGGTAACAACATCAGAATATCAAATTATGGTTAGCGATACTGGACAAACACGAACATACAGAGTTGAAGTTGTAGAATGGCCAACCTCAGCAGCAACATTAAATTCAGTACCAAATATCGATCTCCAAACACCTGTTAATCTCACTGTCTTTGCCGTAGGTACAACAAATGTTACCTTAGAAGTAAACGTTACTGATGATACAAATCCGCGTGATAATGTAACTGTAACTATATTTGGTAACCGTACAGGCGTTCCGGGAGAAGATGACCTTCTCTACAAAGGTAATGTAACTAATGGCAGTACCATCTACTACAATTGGACATACTATCCGTTTGATGTGGATAGTGATATGATCTTTGGATACCACTTTGATATGCGAGAAGATCATGGAGAAAATCTTAGTCGTATTAAAGACTGGGCGGAAAATTATAATGGAACAATCAATGAATCGTTAGTAACTATTAATTTCAGTAATGCAATCCTTGGGGGGAATGTTGAATTAAATGGTAATAATGAATTTATTTTAGTTGATGATTGCGACTTTGAATGTTACAAAACACGAAATGCAACATACATGGCATGGGTTCGCACTAATTCTGTAGCTGCTGGTCAAGGGGTTGTTATGGGAGGTTGGTCAAATAGTTTTACTGTCGGTCTTGTTATCTATCGAAATGCTGCAGCACTTGCTGTAGGAACAGATGGGAATGTTGCAACCCTCAATACAGCAGATTTCTTTACCGTAGGAGAATGGGTTCATCTGGCTCTTGTTCAATATGATAATAAAACCCTTCGTTTGTACAGAAATGGTGTCTTTCAAGAAGTGAACACCTATTCGGATATTACTGATGCTAGTTCACAAGAAGACTTTGTCATTGGAAAACTTGAACGTGAAGGAGGAAACTGGTGGGGAGGGGGCATGGATGAAGTATATGTTATTAATCGATCACTAACAGAAGCAGAAATAGTTAATTATCTCGACTTAGATAATGGACAACACTACTGGTTTGCAGAAGCAAATGATTCAGCTGCTGGAAGTGATAATTTTAACAATACACCTACCTGGGAATTCCTTATTGGTGGTAATGGACCGCAAGTAACAGAACTTATAGAACCAGTAAATAATTCTAACTTTACAGAAGTTGGACCAATACTGCTTAATGCATCTGTTGTGGATCCTGAAGGTGATGGCCTTGAAGTACGCATATATGCTACCAATGGAACAGTAAGTACAGCAATTGCAACCGATGACTTAGTCTTTTACAACACAAGTGTGCCAAACAATTCACAATCAGCCTATAACATCACTGCACCGTTACTCGATCTTGAAGATGATGTAACAAGACTGTTAGCACACTTTGATGAAAATAGTGACTTCAGTAACGCAACGAATGCTTACAACTTTGCCAATGGATCTAAAAATGGTACTGTTCTTGGTTCTGCAAAAGTTGTTAAAAATGAAGGAAAACTTGCAGGTGCTTACAAGGGCGAGGGGACTGATGATGAATATGTTGATTTTGGAACAGGAAATGCTGCCTTAATAGGTAAAGATAACTTTACCTATCTTATGTGGGTGAATCCTGATGATACAAGTGGTTCTGAAGGTCTGCTTGCAACACATAATGGTGCAACTAATGTTGGGTTTGCTCTTAAGAAAAATAGTGCTGCGCTTGAAATTTATGGCAATGCAGAAATCATAACTGTTTCAAGCTTTTTTACGGCGGGAGAATGGGTTCATATTGGTGTTGTTGTTAATACTACAGGGGGTGTTGCAATATACAAAAATGGAAACTTAGAACAAGAAGGCACTCTTTCAACCATTGGTACAGGTAATGCTTTGATTGTGGGGAACTCACGTGACCCTACTAACAATTTTGTTCAAGGATGGCAAGGATACATTGATGAAGTTGCTATCTACAATAGGAGCTTTACTGCAGATGACATCAATGATAGTTATCGACTACGATCAGGAACGTATTACTGGAATGTTAATGTAACTGACAGTGCTAACAATAGTGATGTCAATGGAACATTCCTCTTTAGAGTAGATCGACAACCTGTTGTTACAAATATTACTATTTCACCAACAGCAGCAAATTTAACAAATACTACAGCAGACCTTAACTGTAGCTTTGTTGTCATTGACGATCTTGACGCTGAAGTAACCGCTCATGTAACCTTCCGTAAAGAAGATGAAGTACAAACAACAACAACGGTCACAGCAGCAACAGGAGCATCACTTGTTGGAAGTGATATACTACCATCGTTTAATACAGCACACTTTGATAATTGGAGTTGTAATGTTACTGTCTTAGACAATGCAAGTACAGCATCACTAGCAAACGAATCTGTCAATACAACTATTGAAAATTATATACCCCACTATCCTACATTAACCTATCCTATCAATGATACAGATACTGTTAACTTCACGTTTATTTGGAAACCAGATAATACATATGGACAATTACCACCAGAAGATGCAGGGTGTGGTGTCTTCTTCTGTGATGGCAACCACTCGGATGTTGATGGAGATAATGTGACCTATTACTTGAATATGACTTGTGTCAATGATTCTGGTGGGTCGTGTGACAAACACTTTGCCTTCCAAGTACGAGAAAACATAACCAACTGTGACACAAATAGTAATGGCATTTTTGATCTTGAAGACAACTGTACATACACCTTTGAAAATGAATCTGTCTACTTTAGTGATGACAACTACCACTATGAATGGTTTGTTCAAGCAGGTGATCCCTATGAAAATGCTTCCGTCCACTATGGTCAAAGCACCGTCAATAGAACCATTGTAAACTTCCTTGTTGAAGCAGGAATAACATTGTTAAATAACACCGTTGCTTTTGGACGTGTACTCGAAAGTCAATTTAACACAACAGAAGCATGTACTATAGGTGGTTCCGGACCAGGAGCATGTCCTTTATACTTAGAAAATACAGGGAATGCACGTGTCACCCTTAACTTTACTGGTGGTGCAACGGGATTATGGGATTCAGTCAGTGCAACAGATCTTGCTTACTTTAGCTTTAAAGTTGCTAATGGTACAGAAAGCAATGATGCGTATGATGAAGACAATTCGTTATTAGTATATACAGCATTGCCTGCAGAAGATGCACAACTCATTGTCATTGAACGCTTTGAATACATGGAAGGTAATGATGAAGCAACCATTCATGTTAACGTTACTGTGCCTACAGGAGAACCTGAAGGTGATAAAAATATAACATTAAATATAACCATTTGGTATCCGGGGGTCACCTAAGTGAATAATAATAAACGAATATTTTTATTTTGTTGTTTACTCTTACTTCTTGTAACAAGTGTTCACGCATTTACTGTTATTCCTGCACGAGAATTAGTAGACTACACTGTGCCTTTTACACACCAATCATCATTTACTGTGCGTATTCCTGATGGATCCCAATCCTTTTCTGTAACAGCAACAGGACCGCTTGCATCATATGTTTCTTTACCCGTTACGGATTTTACAACATCAGAAGGATTTTCTGAAACACCTGTAAAATATGCTGTAAGCATCCCTCATGGTGTTTTAGAACCAGGTGATCATGATATTACTTTTTCTGTGCAACAAGAACTCTCACCATTAGCACAGGGGAAAAGTGTTCTTACCACTATAAACATCATAACATCTTTACGTATTACTGTACCCTATCCGGGAGAACATGCAACAATAACTATTTCAGTCCATGAAGGAGACACACGAGAAAATGTATTATTTGTTGTTCCTATATACAACAGCGGTAGTGAATCATTACATAATCCTGTTGTGCATCTTACACTTGTTGATGATGCAAACACTATCCTTACTGATTTTACAGAAACACTTCATACTATTCCTCCTAAAACAATGGGTAAAGCACGGTTTACTTGGCCAGAAGCAGCAGCACCAGGTGTGTATACGGCACAAGCAACAGTCACAACAGATGAAACTACTGCATCAACAGAAACATCCTTTACTGTAGGTAAACCAAAAATAACAATTAAAGATCTTGTTGTTAAGGATTTTACACTAGGCGAAACTGTTGCGTTAACCATTCCTGTACAAAGTTTATGGAACGAACAATTTTCTTCAGTTCAAGCGCACATAACCTTTTCAGATAGTCAAGGAACTGTTGTTTCCGTTATACAAACACCATCTATTACACTTGGGGCACGTAAAAAAGGAACATTACTCTCTTATTGGGATACCACATCATTGAAAGAAGGAACATATACAGCTAATATTTTATTACAATATGATAGTAAATCCTTTGAACGAACAGCAGCAATGACCGTTAATAACAAACAATTTCGTGCAACCGTTAACCAACCCCCACAAACAGCAAAAGAAACAACACGTATTCTTACTATCCTAGGTATACTTATCATTGTTAATATTTTATGGTTCCTTCATTTCCATAAACGGCGAATCTAAATCTTTATATAGGGTAATGGATACAATATTTCATGCCTAAGGGAAGAAAGAGTGAGGTGCGCCGTGAAATCCTTCTTGTGCTCATGGTCGTGATGCTTTTTGTTAGTTTATTAGTAACATGGACAGTGCTTAGTACAGTAGAAACTGTAGGTCAATCATATCGTACATCAAATACTTTTTCTGGAGCAGTTCCTGAAGAAGGTGCCCGAGTTGCTCTTACGATACAATCTGAAATATCTCATGAAGGTGGTAGTGTATGAACGTCTCAGATAGATCTCTCTTAATTACAGGATTATTTACGTTTCTTATTACCCTTGGTTGTCTTTCTGTTATTCTCTTAAAAATTGGTGGCGTTGGTGGCATAACCGGTTTAGCATCAAGCAACCAAACCTATGGGTATGTTAATATTACTGTTGAACCAAGTGTTGCAGTAACGCTCGTCGTTGATACCATTGACTTTGGTGATGGCACTATCCAAGATGCAGGTGATCCTATTAATACCAGTGACGGTGACAATGGTGGTGCAAATCCAGGTGGTTTTGATAATCCCGGACCATTCCGCTTACGTAATGATGGTAACAGTTTTGTTAATGTGACCCTTAATGGAAGTACACCAAATGAACTCTTGGGTGTTGATAACTCTGCTGTCAACTATAGCTTTGCTGTAAAGAATGCAAGTGGAACAACAACTGGTGAATTATTTAATACGTCCTGTAGTGATGAAGATGATGGCACTGCTGGTGGATTCTCCCACCAAGCAAACTCTACCGTTCAAGAACCTCTTGGTACAACAATGTCTAATAATCATCAGATGGTTTGTCCAAACCTTTCTTATGTTAATGCACACGATGAAATCAACGTTTCTATATTCTTCAATATTAGTTCTGCCGTTGGAACAAATACAACCTACTCTGATGTTCTTGAATTCCTTGTGACTTCACTTGGTCATACGTAGTTAGGCTTATAAACATCCTTTCATGAGATCTTTTATGGAAAAGTGGTGTTTCATTCTCTGTGCTTTGTTGTTTGTTTTACCTTTCGTTTCTGGAATAGGGCTCTCACCAGACTATCTCTATTTGCCCTATGCCCCTCTTGCTGAAGGTACGACATCTATGCGCGTTATTAACACCGTTGAATCTCCTTTACTTGCATCATTATATCTTGAAGGTGAACTTGCAGAATATTTTACCATTGTGGACACTTCTGTTCCTATTGGTCCGTTGAGTTCAGAACCTTTTACTATTACGTATAAGTTGCCGTATGAACATCCAACACCTGGGCCCAATCAAATCATTGTTCATGTTAAAAATGAACCACCAGGTGGTGGTGTGGCTGCAGTGCTCAATGTGATTGCTAAAATTATTGTTGAAGTTCCCTATCCGGAAAAATACTTAGCATACACTGTTACTACACAGAATGTTAATGTTGGTGAAAATATTCTTTTTAATTTTGCAGCGCATAATAAAGGGAGTGAAAATATTTTTACTGTAAAACCATCTGTTACGTTTTATCATACTCCTGCTATGGAAGAATCACTTGGAACTTATGAAGGACAACCAGTTTCTCTTATCGTAAATAATCAAAAAACTATATCTCTTGCCATTAATAGTACAGAACTTGGTACAGGAGAATACTTTGTTGTTACCTCAATAAACTATGATGGCATTCCGACACCTAGGAAAGATATTTCTGTAACTGTTGGTTACAAAGACATAAGTGTTATTAACTATACAGAAATGCTTCTTGCAGGAAGTATACAAGAGTTTTCTTTAACTCTAAAAAATCATTGGAATCGTGTCGTTGAGGATGTTTACGTAGAGGCCTACCTTGCACGTGATAGTGTACCCCTAACAAATAGATTTTTTTCACAAACAAAAAATATCAACCCTTTAGAAACATTTACCCTACCATTATTCTTAGATGTTACAGACATTGCTGCTGGGTCTTATGATGTTATTGTTAATGTTTACTATGACGATCTTACTAAACAAGAAACATTATCGCTTAAACTACGAGACAATTTATATTTTTCAACAGAAATATTCATAGCATTCCTTATTGTTTTACTTATCATTGCTGATATTTTTTGGATGTCCTTTGCAAGAAAAAAATCTACTAAAAGAAATAGTGAAGAAAAAATGAAAAAACTCTTTGGGAAGTAACAGATGAAACGGCACCATACTTTTCTTCTTGTTATTCTCCTTGCTTTTTTTATAGTCTTTCTTGGATTATTCATTTATTTTTCAACAACTGTTTTTGGATACACTGTTTATCCCGTAGACTACGCTATTGGGAGAGAACCTGGTTTTAATCTTGATGATGATGCTATCCATTTTGGAACCGTTACACCAAATATACATGTGAAAAGGATACTCACATTACATACAGACAAGGATGCTATCGTTGAAATTTTTCTCAAAAACATACCCCACATTTTCATAGAAAACCACACATTCTTTCTTCCTGCAGGAACAACACAAAAACTTCCACTACGCCTCCAAATACCCTTGGCAGCTGAAGAGGGATTCTATGAAGGTAAACTCATTGTCCTCTATCGACGTGTATCGTAAACTATTTAATAAGTATTTTTACTTACATACAGTATGAGGGATCAAAAAAAGAGGATTTCACCACGAAATTTCTACCAACGAACCAACATTATTACATTATTACTGTTAGTCTACATACTTCTTTTACTCGTTAACACAGCAAAATTATCTAACAAACTTGGTCAAGAAGAAATGGACCAATCCATAGCAGAAATGACAGGAAGTGGTGTTGCAGAAGTCTCCCTTAAAATACTTAATGGGACAGCAACAGGTGATGCTGGAACTACAACTACCGAAGCTGCTGCAGAAAGTACAAAAGTTCTTACAACTGGCGGCAGTTCATTAAAACTATCTACAGATCTCTTTGCACTTGACCTTTATCATGGAGAAGAACAAACATATACAGTAACTGTGCAAAATGTTTTAGATACAACTATCTCTTTACAGATAGTTACAACAATGGGAGATTATGTTAAAGTTAAACCAGGAGTTATTGTCCTTAAACCTGATGACGGTGAAGATGGTGGTGATGACGAAGATGATATTGTTGTTACCTTTACAGGTAGTTCTCCCGGACTTGTTACTGGTACTATTCTTCTCAAAGATGTGGGTATTAAAGGTTTCATTCCTTTTTCATTAGATATTAGTACAAAGCAACTTACAGGATCAGTACAACTTACATTACCCGAGATGTTCTCTATTGTTGCACCAGGGTCACCGTTTATTGTCCACACATACCTTTCTAATTTTAACCCTGGAATCATAGAACTTGTCTACTTCATCAAAGACTATGAAAATAATGAACTTCTTAGAACAATACAAACAATGAATATAGCATCAGGAGCCTCTTTTGATAAAACATTAGAATTACCTGAAACCATCAAAGACGGTGCCTATGTTTTAGGCCTTGAAGTTCGTCGAGGTGGACTAACACTCACAGACTCTCTTATCTTAACCGTAGGAACCCAACAACAAGCACTTTCTGCAGTGCCAGGACAAGTAGGTCCACTGTTAAATAAAACACTCTTCCGCCTTGTTGTCCTGGCAGTCATGTTACTCATAATATTATCATTTGTGTTATATTCACATGAAATACAAGGCATACCAGAACGACCACAACGAAAAAAATAATGTTACAATTTTAAACTAACAACTTTAGACATACCCGTTTGATGCATACTTACACCATACACATAATCAGCTTCACTAATAACATTATCATTGTGAGAAATCATAATATATTGGGCAGTACCAGAATACTTTGAAACTAATTCTGAAAGAAGTTCAGAGTTCTTCTTATCTAATGCAGCATCAACTTCATCAAGTAAATAAAATGCCATCGGTTGATACTCTTGAATAGCGAAAATAAATGCTAACGCTGCCATTGTTTTTTCTCCACCAGATAATGACTTAATATCTAAAAAACGATTACCACCAATACGTACACGAATATCAATGCCACCATCTAATGGATTCTCTTTATCTTCCAACTCTAAGGTTGCATCACCTTTTTTGGATAATGATAAGAAAATACGACTAAAGTTTTTATTTAATTCCTTATACGTCTTCATAAATATTGACTTCTTATTCTTTTCAATTTCAACAATCATATCAAGAACATCATTACGTTCATCTTCAAGTTTTACTTTCTTTTTAACTAACACTTCATACTCTTTATGTAACTCTTCATACACTTCTAATGCGCGCATATTAACATTACCAATCTTAGCAAGCATCTGCTCAAAATTCTTAATTTCCACTTTTAAATCTTCAACAGTTAATCCTCTGCGAAGGGTAGTACCTTTGTACTCTTCGAATTCAGTGTTTAACCCTTCAACTTCAGCAACAACCTTTGCTCTGTTAATAGATAACTCATTCACACGATCTTGAATCGTTTTTTCTCTTGTTGCGTCTAATAGAATAGTATTCTCTAACTTTTGAATACTTTCACTCACCTTATTTCTTGTTGTAAAAAGACCTTTGTATGCCTTTTGGAATCGCGACTTTTCACCATCCTTCTTTCCTAAAATACTCCGTTGATCTTTAATAAGACTGTTTAAGGTAGTAAACTCTGCACTAAAATCCTCACGTTCCTTATCACAACTCTTTACTAATAACTGAATCTTTTCAACTTCAGGACGATACATATTTGTTGTTTGAATATCAATATTCTTTACTTCAGTATTCTTTTCTACAATCTCTTCACGAACCTTTAACCGTCTACTTTCTAATGTTTCTAGTTCAGAATTATTTCCTTGCATGCCTGTCTTTTTTCTTATTTGATCACGTTCTGAACGTAATCGTTGTACTTGCTTATTTACCCGTTCCATCTCTTTACCAACATTAGTAAAGGTTGAGTAAATGGGATCGTTCTTCATTGCTTTATGTTGTTGTTGTAACTCATGTAAACTCACACCCGAAGACGTGCGTTCATACTTAACAATAGACGCTTCCACTTCAGATTTTTCATTACGTAAAGAAGCAATAGTATCTTCATTCTCTGTTTTTCTCTGTTCTAATACATCTTTTACTTTTGTTAACTCATCAATCTTATCAGATAACTTCTCAATATTGGTATTAACATTCTTTTCTTGGAAACCCATGCCCACACGTTTCGTGCGATATCCACCAACCATTGCACCTGACATCTCTACAATGTCCCCTTCTAATGTTACCATGCGTGCTTTACTAATACCTACACGACGTGCAATCTCGATGTTTTCTACAACAAGGGTATTTGCAAAAACGTATGAAAAAATATCTTTATAGCGTGGATCAAATGAAATAAGATCCATAGCAGAACCATATACGCCCTTACCTTTAATTCTCGTTGTTTGTCTTGGACGAATCTTATTCATCGGTAAAAACGTTGCAATACCGACCTTTGCTGTTTTTAACGTACGAATACATTCAGCAGCAACCTTATCATCTTTAACAACCAATGATCGAATACGAGGACCAGCAGCAACTTCTAACGCTACAGAAAACTTCTTTTCTACTTCTCCAAGTTCACTGACCGTACCAAATACTTGAGGATTACGTAAACTTTTAATTTTCTTAATAGCAAAATCAGCAGACGCAGAAGCTTTCATACTACTTTGTTGTGTTTGTGCTCTGAATAATTGTTCATTATGTTTAGCATACTCTTCTTTCGCTCGCTTTAGTTGAGCAAATAATGTTTCATCTTCATTAATACGTTTCTTAAGATCCTTATCAATGCGTTCAAAGTCTTTTTGTATTCTACCAATATTCGTGTCTTTTTCTAACTGTTCAACAGCAGTAATCTTTTCTTGAATTGTACTAATATCAGCATCCAGTTTAAACTTTTTCTGTAAAATATCTTGATTCTTTTCTTGTAACTCTTGATATGTCTTTACTTCATTATCTAACGCTGTTTCAATGGTGTCAAGTTCAGTATTATCTGTTAATCCTAACTTGCCTTTGACACTTGTAATAGCTGTAGACGCTTTAATTTCCTTTTCTTTTAATTGCTTAATTTCTGCAGTAAGTGTTTGCTTACTTTCTTCTAACTCTCTAATAGTCTTCTTTGTATCATCTAACGATGTTTGAAGTTGTTTCTTCCGTTCTTGAACTTTTTCCACTTCATTTTTGCATGTGGTTAATCGTTCTTCATTTCTTGCGACATCAGTCTTTAATTGCTCAATATCATCCTGTAAACTCACTGCTTCCTTTTCACCCTTTTCTTCAATATCCTTGTTAATAGCGATTAATTCTTGCTTCTTTTCAGCAATCTTCTTTCTTGTTTCAGTTGTTTGTTCCTCAATACGTGTTATACTTTCTTGTTGCTTTTTTATGCGCTTTTCAATTTCTTCAACTTTCTCTTTTTTATCCTTAATTTGAATATGTAAATACGTCGCCTTATTTGCATTAATGTTTTTTTCTAAATTCTTATACTTTTCAGCTTGATCCTTATCTTTCTTCAATTCCTTTAGATACGTTTCACGTTCTTTTAAAATAATTGTAGCATCATTCAATTGGCCTTCAGCACGATTTAAGGAATTCATTGCCTTATTTTTCTTATCTTCAAAAATAGAAATACCTGCAATGTCTTCAATAAGTTCACGACGATTATCAGCTTTCATCTCCATAAACCGAACAATATCTCCCTGTAAAATAATGTTATGACCATCAGGATCAATCTTTGCATGTGCAAGTAATTCAAGAATTTGTTGTCTCGTTAATACTTCATCATTAATTTTATACACAGAATTTCCCGTTGTTTTAATAACACGTGTTAACTTAACTTCTTCACTTTCAATAGGAAACTCATTATTATCATTTGAAAAAATAATAGAAACTTCTGCTTCTTTTAATGGCGTTCCTGTTTTACCACCATTATAAATAAGATTAGAAGACTTTTCAGCACGCATAGATTTAGCAGATAATTTACCTAACACAAAACATAATGCATCCATAACATTGGACTTACCAGACCCATTAGGACCAATAATGCAATTAAAACCCGTTCCAAATTCCAATTCTAATGGCTTCGCAAAACTCTTGAAGCCCTTCAACTTCATTGATTTGATAATAGCCATACAGTGTCACATCTTTTTCTGCATAAAAAGCTTTGTTTGTGCTTTATAAAGATTGTTGCTAGAGAGGGGTTAGAAGCGCTCTTTTGTGAGAATTCATCTATGACGGGAATCTTAAATAGAAGTACACCCTTAGTATATACCACCTTTTTGTACGTTTTACCATGCCTTGTACCTATACTACTGCCGATCTTCGTAAACAAATAACTCGTTTTATGGCCGATATGTTTGAGGATACTTTGGAGTCACCTGATAGATTTACTCCCCAAACTATTGATGCAGCACACTATGCTGTCCTTCCACCAGGGCATTTATGGAGACCTCTTATTACTTTGGAAACTGCACGTGTTTATACTAATACAGACTTCCAAGTTGAACGCGCACTCGCTACTGCTGTTGCAACCGAGCTTTTGCATGCATCCTCGTTAATCATTGATGATCGTCCTGACAATGATAATGCTCTTCAACGACATGGCAGAGATAGCTGCTGGAAACGATATAATACTGTCATTGCAACTTTTGCTTCACATTATCTTACGGCACAGGCCCAGATTATTGTTGCTCACTGTGATAAAATCTCTGCGATGAGAAGGACACGAATTGGGGCTGAAGTTGCTGAAGCCATACCCATTCTTATCAATGGTCAAGAACGTGACTTAAGTAAACAATGTCAACCAACAAACCTTGAAGAAGTTCTTACACTTTATGATGGGAAAACAGGAGTTCTCTTATCTCTTGCTGCAACTGTGGGTGCCCTTGCTGCAGCACCAATGGAATGTTTGGAGGATGATTTATTGTTACTTACCTCTTTTGGGAAATATCTTGGGCGTGCGTATCAAACAATGGATGATTGTTATGACCGTGGTTGTTCATCAACAACATTAGGTAAACCAAGGGGTCAGGATGTTGGGAAAAAAGGTATTGTGGATATGGTTGGTCTAGATAGCTCACAAAGATACTTGCAACTATTTATGGAACGCGCACGTTCGGATGTATCTTTACTTCATGGAGATTCTCAACATTTAACAACATTGGTTGATGAAATGCAGACAGCAATGGATGAAATTCTTCAATAGTCAGCTAAACTCTTCTGTTTTTTTTCATTAGCAAACCGTTTGTACGTCGCCCATGTTGTTCTAAAAATTTCTTTATGATTATTCCATTCCTTTTCAACAAATTCTTTTGTTTTAGGATCACTTGGATATCCTGAACCACAATCACCTACTTTGTCTTTAATCCTTTCAATTTCTCTATCTCTTGTGACCTTTGCTAAAATAGAAGCAGCAGAACAGACTTCATACTTTTCATCAGCCTTATGTTCTAATGTTAATTGAATATCTTTGTTTGTTATTTGTTTCTTTAAAAATTCAGTAAACGCAGGAATATTATTACTTGGCGCATCAATAATAGCCTTTTCTGGCTCTAACTCATTAATGATTTCAGCCATCTTTAATCCCTCTAACCAATTTAAATTCAGTTCAGGATGGTTTAATGCAGCATCAATTTCCTCAGGTTCAACAATAAGAATATGATAATGGCTAATAGCTTTAATTTGTTCAAACATAGACTCACGTTGGATCTTTGTGAGCATCTTAGAATCTTTAACACCTATTTCTTTTAATTGGGGTATCATTGATTCGTCCACAGCTACGCCTGCAACCACTAACGGCCCGATAATAGGTCCGCGACCTGCTTCATCTAAACCACAGAGTTTCATAGAAATGTGATCAATATATTGATATATAAACTATTAGGCTTCTTGCAACTGTTCTTTAAGCTGTTCAATCGTTCGTGCACGTCCTAAATTATCACGTAAGACACCAGAACCTTGGATACCTTTCGTAAAGTCCATAGCACGCATACGTAAGAGTTTCATATTGGTTTCACCACAAGCAAGATATTCATCAAATAATTGTATTTTATCTTCTTTTGTTTGTTCCAATATTTCATTCGTTTTAAAGTAATGTAATATTTGTTTGAAGATCCAAGGATTATTACGGGCAGCACGTGCAATCATAACATAATCACACGTGGTCTCTTTCAACATTTTTTCTGCTGACAATGGATCAACAATGTCACCATTACCAATAACAGGAATACTCACTGCTTCTTTTACTGCTTTAATACGTGACCAATCAGCTTGACCACGATATCCTTGTTCTTGTGTACGTGCGTGAATGGCAAGAGCACTCGCTCCAGCTTTTTCTATAACTTTTGCTAATACAACAGCTTCTTCATGTTTAAAACCAGAACGCATCTTCACCGTAATAGGACGTGGTATATTATCAACTAACGCTTCAATAATTTCAGTAATCTTTTTTTTCTCTTTTAACAATGCAGAACCGTACCCTTCTTGCACAATCTTACGTGAAGGACACCCCATGTTTAAATCAATAATATCAAAGTTCTTATAGTGTTTTTTAGCTGCTTCAATTAAGACGTCAGGATTACGACCAAACAATTGCAAACCAACAGGTGTATCGTTACTACTCGTTTCAGCCATCTCAATCGTTCGAACAGAATCACGCGTTAACGCTAATGCAGACAATTGTTCTGTATATGCCATCGCAGCACCATACTTTCTACACAACATCCGAAAGGGTAATGACGATACTTCAGCCATTGGTGCTACAATCAATGGATTTTTGAGTTTTGGAAAGTTTTTCATAGTGAGAAGGCTAGCGAGGGGAGGATTTGAACCTCCGACCTTTGGGTTATGAGCCCAACGAACACTCCTAACTGTTCTACCTCGCTATGGCAGAGGCATTAAGAGAGCTTTTTAAAGCTTTGGAGTTCGTTAGAAAAAGGATGACACGGGTGACGTTTCAGCAGTTATTTTCTTCCACTGTTCAATATGTTCAGGCGTAATTTTTTCAAATAAGACCTTTGGCGTACCGATCGTATGCTTTTTTGGTAGTGGATTTTGAAGTTCTTCCCACGTACACGCTGTTGTAATATTCAATTGTTTGTTAATTTTTTCTGCCGTTTCAGGAAGGAAAGGGGCTATAACAATAGCTAAGGTTTTACACACATTACTACATTGATACACAATTTCCTGAGCACGTTGTTTATCTTCTTTAATAACAACCCACGGTTGTTGATCATTAAAATATTTATTACCAATATCGGAAAGTTTTAGGACTTCACGTAATGCTTGACGTAATTCAACAGCTTCAAATGCTTGCTCAATAACATCAACTTGTTTCTTTACTGCTGCAACAAAGGTTGTATCAGCTTCGTTTAGTTTTGTTGGTTGAAGAATAGTGCTCTCACACTTGTTTGCTGCATAGGTTAATGTTCGATTAATAAAATTACCAACATTCCCAATAATATCAGCATTGACACGCGTACCTAATTCATCCCACTTAAACTCTGTATCATCAGATTCAGGAATTAAAAACGTTAAATACGCACGTAAAATATCTACAGGAATCTTAGCCTTTTCTAAGTGTTCGCAAAAGACACCACGTTTATGGGTTTTAGAAAACTTACCACCTTCAAAGGTAAGGTATTGTAAGCCAACCACATTATACGGTAAATTATATTCTCCTTGAGCTATTAATGAAGCAGGCCAAAAAATACTATGGAACGGAATGTTATCCTTGCCAACAAAATGATAGATTTGAGAGTCTTTATTTTGCCAGTAGTCTTTCCACTTTGGTGTATGTTCTTTCGTTGAAGAAATATACCCAATAGGCGCATCAAACCACACATAAAATACTTTATCCTCAAATCCTTCTAACGGCACGGGAATACCACTCTTGAGATCACGCGTAATACTTCGTTCTTTCAATCCTTCCTTTAACCATCCTAATGCGAGATTACGTACTTGATGACGCCAATGTGTTTGTGATTCAATCCATGTTTGTAGTTTTGGTGAAAGTTTAGGATAATCTAAAAATAAATGATTAGATTCTTTGATAATAGGCGTCTTCTTTGAGATTGTTGATACAGGATTCTTTAATGTAGTCGTATCTAATACGTTGCCACATTCTTCACATTGGTCACCGCGAGCATGTTCATAGTTACAATAGCCACAGGTTCCAGTAACATACCGATCAGCTAAAAATAATTCTTTTTCTTCATCATAAAACTGTTTGACACTACCTTGCGTAACAAAGCCGTTTTTTTCTACCGTTTTGAAAAATGCTTGTGTTGTTTCGGCATGAATTTTTTTAGATGTACGAGAAAAATTATCATACGAAATATTAAACCATTCATAAATTTTCTTATGGACTTCATAAATCGTATCAAGAAATTTAGGTAACGGGATATTATGTTCTTCAGCCGCTAATAATGCAGGTGTACCATTTTCATCAGTACCACCAATAAATAATGTATCGTATCCTTTACTTCTACAATATCTGGCAAAAATATCAGCAGGTAAATGTGAGCCTACGATGTGTCCCAAATGGGGGATGTTGTTCACATAGGGTAATGCTGCTGTAATTAATCGTTTTTCTGTTAGTTTAACCACCAACCTACATTGTTTTTTGGTTGATTATAAATGTTTAGGCTTTCACTCTTTACGCTGATATTCTTCAGTACGTCCATCAGGGAACGTTATGTGGAATAATCCTTCTTCAAGCGTTCGTGCGGATCCTACTCTTTTTTCTCCATCTGGTCCTTTTGGGAAAAATAACTGAAATCTTCCACCAGGGTGTGCTAATGCGAAACCAGATAAGATGCCACGTGCATCAGTGCGATCCCTTCTCTTATTAGGATCTTCATTGTATAACCCATATTTCATTGCATACATGCCGTCTTCAGATAATGCTCTTACTGCTTCGGGATCCATTCCTGGGGCATATGCTGCACCGCTTAGTGCAATTGCATTGAGGGGTTTATTTGGATTGTTAAATCGGTTTTGTGTTCTTTCTAAAATTGTCCCACCTATTGCAAGATGTAAAACGTCTGGGAGAATTGCTGCAAATTCATCACCACCTACTCTGTAGGCTTGACCATCATCTGCAATCCATTGTAAATAATCTGTTTGTTTACTTGTTCGTTTATCAGGTCCTTCATAAGAATTTGAAGCAAATCGCAGACTTCCTTGTAAACCTTCTGCTGTGCTACTAATTAACTGATCTCCTGCAGCTGTTCCGCCAGGGCTATCGTTTGCTGCTTTGAGACCTAAAACATCTCCTGAAATAACAATTGAATGACTATCTAATTCTCCAATTTTTTCATCAAATGCACGTCTATTACCAATACCTGTTTGTGCATCAATGTACAATCCTGCGTATAATTCTTGTACTGCTGTGGGATCACCATTTTGGATACCTCTTACTATCTCTCCTATTCTTTTTCTTCCGCCTGGTAGATTTCTTAAGGCGTCTTCTATTGTTCTGCCTGTGGGTTGTATAGCCATATTAGTTGTCACCATCATGTAGTGAATTTGTCTCCTTATGACTTGGTTATTCTTTATAAATGTTCCGATAGTTAGATTGATAAAGGTGGTTTAAAAAGGTCTTTCTATGCCGCGGTCGCGTAATCTGGTATCGCACCGGTCTCGAAAACCGGGCCTTCGGGCATGTAGGTTCAAATCCTGCCCGCGGCGCTTTACTATGAGCAATACAACCTTTCACCAAATAAAGAAACTTCTTGATACAAATAATATTAAATATCAAGTCTTTGATCATGAACCCGTGCGAACGTCTGAAGAAGCGGCAGCCGTACGAGAACGATTATTTGGTATCAAAGCAGAAGACATTTTGAAACGAGGAGCGAAAGCCATGATTGTTATGGTTCATCACAAACCCTATCAACTGATTATCTCAGCAGCAAAACGCATAGACTTTAAGAAAGCAAAAGCACTCCTTGGTGGGCCAGTAACCTTTGCAACAGAAGAAGATGTTGTACGATTAACCGATTGTTTACCTGGCAGTGTTCCTCCCTTTGGTAACCTCTTCGATATTCCAGTCTACGTAGATAACTCTTTATTAGCAAATGAAACCATAGATTTCAACGCAGGAGAAAAAACCGTGAGCATGATATTGAATACAAAAAACTGGCTATCTGTCGTCAATCCCACCATGGCTGATTTTAGTTAGATTTTTAAAGAACTTCTTAGGAATTCAACGTATGCCGCGATCGCATAATCTGGTATTGCACTGGATTGCTAATCCAGGCCTTCGGGCGTCCCGGTTCAAATCCGGGTCGCGGCGCTTATTTTGAATCTTTCTTCTTTTTCGTTTCTTCTTTCAATTCTTTAACTGTTTTCTTAAATGCTGCTAATTGCTTTTCTGTTAGCGAACCCCATTTGCCATAGGAATATCGAATACTTCGTAAGAAATCATTTTCTTCATACCAATCAAGAGGAAGAGCAAACATCTTTTTCATCGTCGGATCTTTCACTGCAGTCTTAACAGACTTCATCTCACACTCTTTACAAACAACAAACTTTTGTCGAGAATACCGAACAATCGCCCAGTTCTCTTTACACAAATAACACTTCTGTTTATACGCAGGCATTTCATTATGGTAGATAGTTGTTTTATAAACGTATTGAAAACGTAAAAGCAAATCTTAATAAAGCTCTTTTCTCCCAAAAATACATGGCAACACTCACAAAAGAAAATGCATCAGCAGATGTTATTGACGGTGACGCAATACAACCAGCAGCAGATCAATTGGGTGTACGCTTTGGCTGTCGACATGGTCGATGTGGGACGTGTAAAGTAGTTGTTGTTGACGGTATGGAAAACCTTTCACCAAAAAACGAAGCAGAAGAAGGCATGAACCTTGAAGATAATCAACGCCTTTGTTGCCAAGCAAAAATAATTTCTGGAACCGTTGTTATAGAACAATCTTAATTATAACAGTTTAAAGGACTTCTCACACCATACGCATTTCTTACGTTTACCTTTAAGATTAGGCTTATCAAACGCAGTCATCTGAGGATTTCTAATCTCCATATTTTGACTTTTACCACATTTAGTACACGTAACATTAATAATCATAACCATATATGTGGTAGTATGAAGAACTATTATTAATCTTTCTTTTTTGATTCCAAGGATTCAATGATTAATGTTGCCGCACCATCTGTATCTTCCTCAATAGAAGACTTCGTAATCGTTAACACATTATTGAATAACGGAGCATCTAATACAAACGTTTCAAACTCTCCACCCTCACCAGCAACATTGATACCTACTTTCTTTTCAACTTCTTGTAACTGTGTAATCGTTTCTTCAGTCATTACTTTGTTTAACCACGAACTGTCTAATCCATCTGCAGCAACTTTCGTCATAACAATCTTAAACCCTTCTTTCAGTAAGTTCTTTAACTCAGTATGTTGATCCATGTGCCACAACGGAGAATAGCATTTAAGATTTAATTGATCACACAACTCTTCAATACGTGTTCGTTGATAATTAGAAAAGATTGCTCCTGTAACAATACCTTGGATCTTATACTCATCCTTCGCCCGTTGCATTGCCCGTTCTAAATCAGCAAGCTCCTTTTCTTCCTCACCCTGCGTTTTTTCAAGAATTAACGGAATACCTAATGATTCAGCCTGTATTTCCGCACGTTCAATCGCTGGCGTATGAAACATAAATGAATCCTTATTGTGGCTATCCATCGTAATCAAACATGCTGTTTCATATTGTAACCGCTGTTGGATGTGTAAGGCGTAGACACTGTCCTTTCCTGAAGAAAATAATACACCGAGTTTACTATTTGCTCTTCCTAAGATGGTACCATAATAGGTTCCTTTGTACTCCTTCTTTACCAATTTCTTTGCTAACCGACCGAGACCACTACTATACTGAGCGGCATTACGTTTTAACGTTGTTAATGATTCCGGCATTCCCATCTCTATTGCAATAGTGCGTAGTAATGACTTGGGAACTTCGCCTGTCTTGTATTCGTTTGGAATGTTCAAACACGCTTGAACTAATGTCTTATCCAAGTAAGGTAAACGTAATTCAATACTCTGTGCCATCGTCAAAACATCATCACGATACAAATCCTTCTCATAGAGTTTTCTTAAACTCGATAAGGAATCTAAACTACCATTTTGATGATTATGCATACGACCATAGCCCATAAACAAATCATCCGCACCAACACCAGAAAAAATAACCTTAATGTTGTCTTTCTTTGCTTCTTCTAATGCAAAATACATAACCGCACCCACTTCAACCTTAATAGGATCAGCAGATTCAATCGTTGTAATAATAGTAGGTAATGCTGCTTTTAATCTTTCTTCCGTAACAGGAATAATCGTTAACGGGAAATCTAACTCTTTAGCAATACGCTCAGCATTTTCTTGTTCATTCTCTTTGCCTTCAGCAAGCGTCATATATGCAGTAAACGGAATCTTTTGTTGTGTTAGCATCCATGCAAGCATTGTTGAATCGAATCCACCAGAAAATAAAATACCCAACTTCTTTTGAGGAATTCTTTTCGTTACTGCAGTAGTAAGTAATGTTTCGAGTTCTTTCTTTCCTTCTGTATTATTATATGATGGATTGTGTGTGATCGTAAAAAATGTTTGATGCCACAACATTACTTCTTTGGTACTATGATCATACTTGATAATTTTACGTGGATTCAACTCTTCAGGTTCAACCGTTTCAGAAGCAATAGCCTTTCGTTCCGATGCAAAGAGTAACCCATCTGTATTAGCAAACCATAAGGGTTTTATGCCTAAACTATCACGTGCAAGAATTGTGTAGTTTTCTTTAGTATTATGCAAGAAAAAAGCAAAGACACCATCTATTTCTTTAAACAACGCATTAAGAGCATCTTCAGTAAGGGTTTCTTGTAGTTGTAACAAACTAAAGAGTATTTCAGCATCATTATCACCTGCAAGATTGTATTGTTCTTTGAGTTCCTTCCAATTATAAATTTCACAATTAGCACCAAAGATCCATTCATTATGCACTAAGGGTTGCGGTGCATTACCAACAATAGCATGTAAACAATGAGCAAACGTACTTGTTGTTGTACTCTTCGTCTGTTGCGCATCTTTACCACGATACGCAATACGAGCTAATGCTATTGTAGCTTCTTTTTCATGATTGCTTCGTTCCAAACTACCAATAATACCACACATGGAATAGCTACTTGAACATAACCTTTATAAGCCTACTTTTTGATTGTTTTGGTCTTATGACTTGGCAAACATACATACGCATGGGCAATTGTAGGAATGAATCATTAGGGCATGTAGATCTTGCTCACTATACTGCTGTAAAGGATTCTCCAACAAAGGGTTCCTTTCTTCCCTATGGATTTCAAATATTTGATGATGTTGCAGAGGTTGATGCAATACTTGGTAGTATGAATGGTGATCCTGCAGATGCACGTCATAGGAGTGAATTAGGTTTTGCTCGTGCAATGCTTGATGCTACTGCTCGTAGAAGAAGTGATCTTCATTTACTTTTGGTACAAACACCTTCTCCTGCTGTTGCAAAAAAAATTGGTGAAAGTAAGGGTGGATTTATGCGAATTACCTCAAAACATACTAAAGGCTTTTAAATTTCTTTTTTAGTTAAAATCTATGCTTGAACAGATAATACTCTTACCATTGTATGTTATCTTTGGATTATTCATTGGATATTTCCTAACAAAAATAGCACCAGAAGAATTAACTAGTGGCATACCCTATTTTCTTAAAGTAAAAGCACTTGTTTTCTTATTACTTAGTTTAACATTACTCTTTATGGGATTAACAACAGTAACCGTACCCCTCTTTTTTGTAGCCTTTTTAGGTATTCTTTTAGCAATGTACACATCAACACCACCCTACTTACTCTTTGCAATAATCTTAGCCTTTACTGCAAATGCAACAGCCGTTGTTATAGCATCACTGATGTTTGTGTATGGAATGTTGCATGTTAGTCTCTTTCATAAAAAACCGCAATTACATAGTATCATTTTTGTCTTTGCTGTACCCTATGCATTAATCTTTTTGTTAACCATTCATACATTTATTAATGGAAACTATCCACTTGCACTTGGAGCGGGCTTTGCTCTCGCATATGCTTATAAACTAACCTGTGCATGCTCTGTGCATGATCTATCCTGATACCATCTTGGATTGTTACACGGATGAACCAGCAGGTCTTGGTGTTCCACCATATGTAGGTGTGCATCCACGCTATCTTGCAGGTTCTCTTAAAGGAAAGGTTAATTACATAACCATCGATGATCTTCGATTTTTTTTACAATATAAGAACAAAGAAAAGAAACAACAAAAAACAAATATTGCCATCGCTCATCGAACGCGTGAAAACATTAAAGAAATATTAGCTTCTACAAAAACATTATACTGTGTTGTTGGCATACAAACACCAGGAAAATATCTCAGTGCATTACCTGGAACAATACAAGAATTAAAGACATTTTTGCCCCATGTTAAAGCGAGAACAGTCTTGTACGGGCCTGTTGTCAGTACAGGAACACAATTAGAAGGTGGAAGAACTGCCGAACGTATAACGAGTACGTTATTTGATGAACAATTACCTGAAGTGTTTACCGAGTACGGTGATCTTGAACCCTTTGCCTTACAAGGAGTAGACATTGTCAAACAAATACCTTGGCCAGCCATGATCGAAATAGAAACAGGACGTGGATGTGCCATGGGCAAATGTAGTTTCTGTACAGAACCATTGAAAGCACGTGTTTCATGGAGAAAACACACTGATATTCATAAAGAAATCAAAGCGTTTGTTACATTAAACCAACGTCACATACGATTAGGCAAACAAGCATGCTTCTTCAGTTACAACGGTGGCGATCCCAAAGCCATAGAACAACTATTGAAGCCTATTGGGCGGCAGAGTAGTTTAGGCTTACACACATTACACATTGATAATGTCATACCCTCCATGGTCAATGAAGAACGAACAAAACTCGTTGTTAAACATTGTACAGAAGGAAACGTTGCAGCCTTTGGCGTAGAAAGCTTTGACATGGACGTTGTCAAACAAAATACATTAAACACATCACCAGCAATTGCATTAAAAGCCATACGTATGATCAATGAATTTGGCAATAAACGAGGACCTAATGGTATGCACTATTTATTACCAGGTATTAACATTGTCTTTGGATTAAAAGGAGAATCAAAAAAAACAGGAGAACTCAACCTAGAATACCTTAACAAAATTGTTGATGAGAATCTTTTACTACGACGTATAAACATACGACAAGTGACGCCGTTACCAGGAACAGCAATGGAAGCAACAGGAAGAAAATTCTTACGAAAAAATAAAGCACGCTATTGGCAATGGCGAAACACCATACGGAAAACCATAGATGTACCTTTATTGAAACGATTAGTACCTCTTGGAACCGTTATGAAAAATGTCTACATGGAAGTTCACGATGGGAATCACACGTTTGGACGACAAATGGGTAGTTATCCCTTAATTGTTGGTGTAAAAGAACGACTACCATTACACCAATGGTATGATCTTGAAGTAACAGGACATATGTTACGCAGTGTTGTTGGTACTGTCAAAAGTACACGAACAACGTATCGACACGTTTAAATAACACTTTTTGAAGCCTTTTGGAATGTTATACCTCATCGGCATAGGACTAGGGACACCCCAAGACATTACTCTACAAGGCTTAAATTGCCTTAAGAAATGTGATAAAGTGTACTTAGAAGCCTACACCAGTCAATTAGTAGACTATGATCATGCTGCTTTAGAACAAGCATATGGGGTTACTATTACTCCTGTTGATCGTGACTTTTTAGAAACACAAGCTGATGAAGAACTGATTACACCAGCACAAAACAAAAATATTGCTTTACTTATTGTTGGTAGTCCATTAGGTGCTACGACACACGTTGATTTGTTAACGCGGGCGAACAAACATGATGTGCAAACAACAGTCATAGACAATGCAAGTATCTTAACAACAGTGGGTAGTACAGGATTAAGCTTGTATAAATTTGGAAGAACAGTAACTGTTCCTGAAGAAAACACTGATGTTACGAGTACCTATGATTTTATGATTAAAAATAAAGAGATTGGTTTGCACACGTTAGTATTATTAGATCTAAAAAATATCAATGGAACTATTACCTTCATGACTGCACGAGATGGATTAGATTACTTCATTCGTTGTGGATTAAAACCTGATACAGAAGTTATTGTGTGTGGTGGTCTTGGTAGTGGAAAACAAGAAATACATGTTGGTGCTGCAAATGCTGTTACCTTACAAACAAATCCGCAATGTTTCATTATTCCCGGTGCATTACACTTTATGGAAGAAGAAGCGTTATCACGTTTTCAATGAGTAGCGTAAGTTTTATAAATTGAATATTTGACACTTCGGAAATTATGGCAAGCAACAGAATAGGTATTTGGAAAATGTATGTTCCTGGAGACCAGGTAACCTTTAGACATTTGACTACAAAACAACTTGTTATTGCTAATGTTGCTAGTATTTCTCCTACAAGTGATGAAGGGCCACCGTCTTGTTTATTGCGTGTTGGAGGGGATTATCCTTTAGAAAGAACACTCCATGAAAATGCGGGAATGCTTACACTTCATGAACGATGGGGTGGTCGTGTACCTCTTGCTGACGATCTTCATGTACAATTATTACGATATGTTCCACCTGAAGATGGTCTTTCAGAACGAGTGCAAGTGAACTATCGTGCTTCTAGGAGCAAATGGGAACTTATGCCGCCATCATTTCGTCCATGATCTTCTATTTTATACTACTATTCAGTTACGATAAATAGATGGTTTTATAAAGGGGTTTGGTGATTGTAGATGCAGATAATACTCAATACAATGCCAAGAATACGCCCATTTGCCATTGATTTTAACAAAGCTGATGGCTATGCTGTTACACGACAAGATATTCTTAGAGAGAAACTCACTCCACGTGGCTTGTTTGGTCCTCAATTCGGATATAGTGCTTTTAAGGCTGAACTAATACCTCTTGTTTTAACAACAGGTACCTTCCATCGTGAAGAGTTCTCAAGAAGAAATGATATGGACTGTTGTGCCGTTGATCATCCCCAAAATCCTGGCCTTGTTGGTATTTATCATAATGCTGACCATGGCTTAGATGATTATCTTGATAGGGGAGAAGATATGGCATTTGCTGTGTATGATCTGTCTCATTTGAAAGAAAGAGTAGTAAATGGACAAGCCCATACGTTTCCTTATTTTTCCTTTAAGGATCCCGATAATAAATTGGATGCACTTCGAGCAGTTGTTAACGTTCGTTGGGATTAGATATATTATTATATTTCCACTACTCCTTAGTTACAATTAATAGAAAGATTTAAATATAGTTATACAGTACCTGACGTATGCAGCCAACAATTAAACGACCTAAACCAACCATTGATCTTGTTATGGCCACTGGTGGCGGTGATACTAAGGTTCTTGAACCTCTTTATGATGGTCTTGTTGAAACACCTCTTGCTGGTCTTTATGGATTTTTAGATTTTAAAGAAACAGAAGCTATCGAAGTTGGATTACGCATTGCTCGCGCACAAGGGAGAGTACCTTTTGGCCAACTTACATCAGAAAATAGATACGAATTCTTTTCCCAAGTAGCCCGTGTAGGTTTTGCTGTCGTTAATAAATCTACAGCTTTTTGTCGAGAACGAGATAGTGACTTGTCTGACGCCGTAGTTCATCGCTATCACCAATTAAACCCTCATAAGGGAGAACATTTCCGTGAACGTCTTGAAGCAATTGATGATGATGTCATTACTGATTTGAGTGTTGCTATTGCCACACAACCACACAGATTTGTTTCAGGACGTGAATATGATTACCATCATAAAACTCATGATTGTGATCTTGATGCATTAGCGAGACTACCCTTCCAATCAAGAAAACATGATTCTCCAGAAAAAAAAGCTACAGCACTTGCTAAAGAAGTTGCTCGAATTTTTAGAGAACAATATTCTAGAGAAATACCTGATCTTTCTTTTGAGCGTTCCCAAGGGATACTTCCTTTTGGTATAGCTAGTAATAACTAGTAACACTTATCAACAAGACGAACAGTGTTCAATCTATGAAACCAGCGCCATTAAAGAAAACAATAGACTTGTTAGATAAACACTATCCTGCAAAGCAGCCTTCTTTACATTACAAAAATCCACTGCAAATGCTTGTTGCAACGATCTTATCGGCACAGTGTACAGACAAAAGAGTCAACACAGTAACACCAGCATTGTTCAAACGATACAAAACAGCAAAAGACTACGCAACAACAGACATCAAAGAACTTGAACGATATATTAAATCAACAGGGTTTTATCATAACAAAGCAAAAAACATCAAGA